>Ga0131853_10013973_pt1 | contig 14707 bp, 6 predicted proteins | sample TergutLab28metaG_FD_92764 | JGI IMG/M metagenome (GOLD analysis project Ga0131853, IMG submission 92764) | Labiotermes labralis P1 segment gut microbial communities from Petit-Saut dam, French Guiana - Lab288 P1 (version 2) (version 2) | ecosystem: Host-associated > Arthropoda: Insects >... | reverse complement strand
TTAATGTCCGAAACATGTTGAGCATAGAAGAAGTGAAATAAAACACAATAACTAGTGACATCAAGTTGGTCTCTTATTCTTCAACTATCACAATGATGCACGGTCCAATATACATAAGATTTACTGTAATCATAGTATTCATTAATACAGTAATCACATCTCATACGTCACGACACTTTACACCCAGCCCTTCCTTGTCCGCCATTCATATATATAAGCATTGTCGGTTTGACATTAAATGAAGTACGTGGAAAAAAAAAGTCTTCCTAAGACTTTCGTCACTAATAGAGACCCAGTGACAATCTTCACAAAGTTAAACACAGGATAAAAGCTAAAAGCAATCCCATTACAGGCCTGGACAGGCCCTGAGGGTTCCAGAAGGCTGAGGCTCCCAGATTTCAAGACAGTCGGTACATGAAGGTGGTAAGATTGTCAGCCCTACGCACCGTCCGCCTTTACCCACCAGAAAATATTCCTTGTTCTCATTTCTGTTAGAGACTGAGTCAACCCCAGGGCCATAGTGCGGCCGGAAGGATTATGTCAATAAAAAATTCCATTGACACCTTCGGGAATCGAACCCGCGTCCTTCCGGCTTGTAGCGCAGTGCATCAACCAATTGCGCCACCGCGAAACAAAAGGAAAAATATTGGCAATATATTTGCATATGAAGTCATGTTCTGCAACTGCTCATTTGAACACTATAACGGGCCTAATGTTTTATAAAAGTCAATTATTTTATTTCGTTGACTAGCTGACAATCTGTCGCCCTCTAAAATGGATTCTGATCCATGCAATTAATTACACGTATTTATACCTCCTCTGTTCAGTTATTTTTGCGCCCGATAGAAACTCTCGCGCCATCCAAAGACCTACAGCTTATTCCGCTCTGCATTCTAATAACACCAGCAGACCGCGTCACTGTCCTGAGCCACGAATTTACCTGAGATGTGATGGCGGTACTCCTCATCCCGAAAAGTAATTCTTTGTGTAATTTCCCGTCATAACGTCCCAGCTTGTGGTCTGTGTATTACTAGGTATGGTTTAGTGGGCGAGCTGCTATGGGGTGGAAAGGAGGTTGTGTTATTGTTGTATATGGGCCGCTCTTCAGGCAGTAAATCAGCACAATACACCATGTTGTAAGTAGCAATTACCTCAGCCTCCCAATTTCCAGCAGCAGGAGAAAGAAGTAGGAGTGATGTACCACTCAGACGGCCTAATCACAACTTTTGAAATATAACTAAGAAGTGCCTTGAAAATTCAAGTCTTCTGGAAGGTTACGCTGGGTCGAAAGGTCAAGTATTCTGCTTGGATTACTTGACCTTGAAATAAAAGGCATTACGACCCCAAGGTGTCAGTTCAATTTTCATCAACAACGCTGTTAGAAACTCAGACCTCGCAAGGCATAGACCTACCTGCACTTATCCAAAAGAGCGGCATTTGATACCATACCCAGTCTAAAAGTTTCAGTTTGAATTGTGTTAGATTTTTAATTCTCGTGGATAAAACTAAGAAAAACCGTGTCTTATAGGATGTGTTTCTATGCTGTTTGGTTGAAATATGCCAAAGACTCAGAATAATTTGCTGTCTCCATATTTGAGGTAGACAAAATGGTAGATATTATTCGCATTACGTTTTACATTCTTCTACACTGAAGATGTGTAAAAGAGGTCACTCCGCAACTTTGGTAAGTCTGTGCAGTATTGCACAGCGACAAGTCTCGGAAGACAGCAAATTTCGCGGGTTTGTGTTCTTAATCCGTACTATATTTAACTCTATATTTTGTGTGTTTTGTTTAGGATGAAATTGTCAATGTAACTGAAATCTTGTTGGAAACACACACACACACACACACACACACACACACACACACACACACACACATATATATATATATATATTCATATTCATATAAGCAAAGTGTTCAGCACCAGTGAAAAGTCCACTGCCAGTTATTATTAAGAGGTTTTACTGAAGTCTTCCTTACTTTTCAAATTGTAAAAAATGCGCGACACAAACTACGAGAATGCCTTAAACTTGAAAATAAATTTAAATTCCCACCCATGTTATAATCTGCTTGGGCAACTGAATTCTCATCTTAGTTTTTATTTTACCAAATATTTCAATATCCCTTCCCAGCAGGGGCCAGAGGCTTTCTTTCCTCCTACATAGCCATACCAGCTGTATGGTCAGCCTTCTATTTAAAGGGTACAGGAAGAACTTCCTCGGAGTCGAAGCGGCCGGGCGTGAAGTTGACCACTCACCTCCACCTAGCGCCGAGGTTAAGAATGGGTGGATCCATAGCTTCCCTTCCCCCTTTTGGCGTGCAGAGGGGAAACTTTACCTTTACTTTACCTGTAAGTGGAAGTCTGTGGAAGAATAAAGTTGTGTTTTTTGTGGTAAAGTATTAAGTAAGTGGGCCGGGATAGCTTAGTCAGTATAGCGACTGGCTACGGGCTGGACGGTCTGGGGATCAAATTCCGGTGGGGGCGAGATTTTCCGCACCTGTCTAGATCTGCCCAAGGGCCTACCCAGCCTCCAATACAATGGGTACCGGGTCTCTTACCCCGGGGGTAAAGCAGTAAGGGTGTGGGGTTGACCACCCTCCCCATCTAGCGCCGAGATTTAAGGAAGAGTAGATCTATACCTCTACTCCCCTTCTGGGTTTTCGTGGCCTGTTCTAGGGTAAAATTTACATTTTTAAAAGTATTTCTTAATAAATGTTTAGACTTTCTGATTTGACACATGACTGTCCTAGTAAAATAGCTACTGTCACACTCTGAAGCTTATAATGACGTGTTTTCGAAAAAGCCGCAGATGTGGGATTAGGCAGCATAGGAAAACAATGCAATGTTGTGGTTACCTTCCGATGTGGCGGTGCGCACAAAACCAACCCCGCATGGCACAGAACTTAATTACGAGATCTCAAAGTTTTCATGATCCCAGTCCCAGAGAGAACCACCAATCCCATTATTATATTTCCCTCAAAGACTCCCACTTTCTTATTAATTGTGGGAGGGAACTTTTCTTCTTGTCTTTTTTTTTTGCCTCAACACAATTACATTTATTATCATTATTATTACACGAAATAACATTGATGATATTTAGGTCTATTGATGTGGTTCTATGATATAGACTTCCTCCAATTTCCCATGCCAAATGTGGCGGAAAACTCTCTCTGTCGTCTAAAAAAGAAACACGAAAGGAGTTTATAATGTGTACTTTGTTATCAGGTTTTGAGTTCACTCACCCTCATATCAAAACTCAAATAACAATTTTTACATACTATTGACCGCCTGCTATTAGATGCGGTATTGACACAAACAATGACAAATGTCTCTAGATTGTTCTCCATTGGACATCGCCGCCAATTTCCCCGCGAATAAAGCGGTAGGAGCCTGATGCAGAAAAACATCTGCGTCCGGATCCAAAGTTTAGATGGCGCGGAGCTGTTCCTTCCCAACATATCTTCATGGTGACGAGCTTACTTTGGCGTAGAGAAGAATTAACCCCTATACGAGTGATCGGCATCAAGTATCAGGAATGCAGTGATGGCGTGAAGGCGAACAGACCATTTATTTTATATTACATTAACGAAAACCACAACATTTTACAGGTAAAGAAAGAAACTATTTTCATGAAGATTTTAATGTCGTAACGGGAGGGGGATATCTCATTTAGTTTAGTGACAAGTTACGAGCTCGACGACCAAGAAATCGGAGTTAGATTCTGACAGGGACAGGAAAACTCTCTCTTCTCCAAAATATATACACTGGCGATGTGGCCCATCCAGGCTCCTTTTGACTAAGCAAGAAGATGTTTCACCTGGGATAATGCTGGCGGCCGGAATATAAAGCTAACCACTCGGCTGCATATAGTTCAGTGGTTAAGAATGAGTGGAGCTACATCTCAACTCCCCCATGTACCTTCATGTTGCGGCGTTTCATTAAGTACGGGAAACAAAAGAAATCAAAATCGCGCACAAGGTAGCTAGTCTGGTTCTGTGTTGAGAGTACGACAAGGATTAAAGTTAGGCCTGGATCAGATATAACAGTGGAGACAAAGAGAACATTTACAACAAAAATACTGTGGTAATTCTTGTGCTTATTATCTTTTGTCCTTCTGGAAGGCCATAAACAGGCTAAATAAGCTTCGAAATTTTGATTTTGCTATCATGACAGACAGTTAACATATTCTTCTCAATACAGCACAACTTGCTGCTTGTCTCACATCACTCTTCCAGCAATAATTCTGGAGAAGGCAGACCTTAGGCTACACCCTGCATGCAACAATGAGTATACAACAGACATAATCACGTGCAGTGGCTATTTTTTTTAATGCGAAAAACTTGAGCTAGATTTTTAAAAGTACTCTGAATATTCATGAAGGGAGACTACTGGTTTTTTTTTTCTATGGTCACGAATTTTTAAAGCTTCCCAACATTGAAACACAGCAAAAAGACTCATGTTTCTTTGTTTCAGTGTCGCCCATTGAGCCTTACACACACACACACACACACACACACACACACACACACACACAAACACGGTCGAAGATGACCGTGCTGATCACGTGTAACTGAATTTGAAGAGTAAGGCAATAAAAATAATTTGAAGGATATGGGGAGATGAATGAACATTTAGGGAATAAAAAGCAGACCAGGAGGAAATATAAATAGCAAAGGCGGTTTTCATACTCGTACATTTTGAAGACTCTTCACCAAAACATGTGATGCTATAAAATTTTATAAGTTTCGTATCAAGGATATTTTGTCCTGGTTCAATATTATTTTCAGTTTCCAATAAAACTCCCTTTAATCACAGCTATATTATTTTCAGACTTATATTAATAATTGTCCAACGAGATGCAACACGAAGCAGTATATTTATTATTCTGCAAGTTCACTCTACTTGTTTCGGGTGTCAACAACACTCATCATCAGGAGTACACAAAATGCAGCCTCCGGTACTGGTCATATTTTTTTGTGCAACTACCTCCTTCGAACGTGGCCAAGACTGGAGGCTGTATTTTGTGTACTCCTGATGATGAGTGTTGTTGACACCCGAAACAAGTAGAGTGAACTTGCAGAATAATAAATATACTGCTTTGTGTTGCATCTCGTTGGACAATTATTAATATAGATCAGCGATGCACGGACCCAGAAACATAAAATTTTCAGATTTGTTATTAAAAAAAATATTGCCATTTAATGTCTCTGTCGCCGACCTCTCGCACGGGAGATTGGGTTTAAACCCAGGTCAGTTCATGGTGCCCCTTCGGATATAAAGAAGAGGAGCCTGAGGAGGCTCGAGAAAATTTTGATTTCTTTACAGCAAATATCAGGATGCCAGAATCAAGTGGTCTGAGATTGTGGGGCTGTGTAGAATGCAAGAGCCAGATAACAAATCCTGAAATATTTGAACTGAAAATTCTGAAGGATAGAGACCGCTAGGGACAGAAAGACGTAGATGGAAGGTTATTATTAAAATGGGTCTTGAAAATTTGACATCGAGTGTTGAGGTGTAAAATAAGTTGATCTACCCGTATGGCTTTATGCTGTGCGTAGGGACTTTACCTTTCCACAGAGAACTTGGATGTGAGAATATAAAATGGATTCATCTGTCTGAGGACATGGCCAGTGGGGAGGCTTTTACAAATATGGAAAAGACCCTCTGGATTCCATAAAAGGCAGGAAATTCGTTGACTAGCTGATCGGCTTTTAGTTTCTCAAAACGAAAATGAATTCATGAAGTTAGTTAGTAGGTGAGTAGTAAAAACTACGTGTAAATAGGTCGATCTTCAAACTCTTCAGCCTATAGGCTGGAAAATTCCTGCCATCTTCATCCACTCTAAATTTTTCCTGATTAAGATACCTCGCAGCTTTTGAACTATCTATACGTATGTGGTCATTAAAGTCCGCTATTAAACTCTCCACCATTTACCACTCACTTTTATTGTCTGTTCGATTGTTTCGATTCGAGATATAGTCATATCCATGTACCTCTTATCCGTGTTCTGATTAGTGTTATGTCTTATTGATAACGTCTTTGACAGTATGGTTTCTGTGCCAGGTGCGTGTGTAACGGTTAGTGTGTGAGCTAAGAAAAGTGAGACAGAAAGGAGAAACTACTTGTCAGTTTATTCACTTAGTATTGCTTATTATAATCCTCTGGGTGTTTATACACAGCATCACAAGCATTAATGACCGTGTTGACAGTGTTACAGTTCTTAAGAAAAGCAGTCGGACAGTGAAAATGTCAGACATTACTCAGGCCAATGAGCAGCAAGAAACAACTGCAAGTACCAGGTTCTTACAAACAAGTAAGCCTTTTTCATCGTTTCATTTGTTGCAGTGAATGCAATTGTAATGTGTTAAGTTTGTAGGTAAATTAGTGATAAAGGACAATGGTATGGCATATTCATGTTTTTAAACTTTGTAACATGTTAGATTCGCCTTCAGACCAATTAATGTAGTGACTGTTCTCTGACAGCATTCTGAATATACCTAAATTGACATGTCTTTTTCATAAGGGTGAGGGAAACTCCAAAGATGTGCCTTTGTTGAAGAACTTCATATGGGGAAAATTTTAAGCCACACTGACGTATCCAGAGCATTGCAGTCATTTTTAATCAAATGGGCCAAATATATCACGTGTTACATAGTTTAAATCTTCGTACTTAGACCTGTACTAAATGCTAACGAAGAGTAGCTACTGTTAACTCTTTTAGCTTCGTAAGGAAATGAAGAAATGGAACACCATATTGTTTGAGTGTCTGTAGGTCGTACAATTTAAACTTCTGAACCTCTTGAACGATTATCACGAACCTTGGTATAGACGTTTTGCTGTAGAGACCAGTCAAATATCGTGTATCTGAAATTCCCAAATCTGTTATAACAACATGGACGCACTAACTCTGAAGTGGGACCTGCCACTGTCATCTACTTTAGGATACTGAAATAATGTATGGCAACAAATTTTGTTGAAGTAATTTTTGTTGAATATACGTGTAATATGGCTGCCGTGCAAAACTTATATTCAGCTTGAGGTTTGATAGCTGTAACTAACGAACCCGTGGGGCTAGATATATGATTTTTTTTTTATGGAGATACACGTAAATGAAACGTACTTGCAAGCCGCACTACAGACCACAATACCTAAGACGATCCCTACATGGGGTGGGGAGTGAGTTGTTGGCGTGGTACGGGGGACTGCTGGCTATAGGCGGGACTAATGGACTGCTGTTGGTGGGAGCAACAGGCTGTTCTACTACTGCACGCAGACTGAAAACATCAGCCTTTCAAAGAAGCTTGTAGTGAGCGAGTACACTATAAGAATGCTTAACGATGGATAGTAGCAACTTGTTTTTCACTATAAAATCTTGTGCATGCGCTTCTATAGCATTTCTAGCAGGGATCATCTCTTGGTCTGTTGACCAAGCACAAAACATATACCAAAACTCCTTATTATGGAATTCCAAGGGTTCCGGAATATGTTTTCCGTTTGATACAAGTTTCTATTCGATACAGGTCCTTGATTCCACCACAAATACCATGTATCATCTTTATATTATCCTAAGCATAACCTCAACATCATGCTACCTAAATTCACGCTGCAGTGTAACTGAACAGTATGCCCGCATTGTTTGCTTTATGTCCTCCCTTCCTTATATCTTGTCACTCTTTCTTGTAGCTCTTTAACGTTCTATGGAAATACTTTGCAAATATTCTGCTCTAATCCTTTCCCATTCGTGGTAGGAATATGCCTTGTCAGAGAATACTCAGAAAACGTAGTACGGAATAAAACTGTATCAATAAGAAACACTAAATATTCGGATAAATTCTTGTTTTACCTCCATTCAAATTTTGCAGGTATACCTATACAGTAGCATTTGAATCCTGCTGACAGATCTTATGAAACATAAATATGGCATTCTATTACAATAGAATCGTTAGACCTATAGACATATAGTTCTTTTAACTTTAGTTCTCTTTAATGGATTTGCATGAATTCGTACATATATCTTTCTAGTCCTTAGAAAGGTTTCGAAAGTCGATATACATCGCGTGATACCATAGATGTAACTTGGCTAGCAAATTTAAAGGGGGGGGGGGCAACCCTGGGTAGGTCTACTAGGAACTTTAATGTGCGAAGTAGTCAAGTTAGAAATGAGGGGAAGAATGGTTTTAATGTACACTGGTTTTCCCCACTGTTACCCCAATTTTTTTTTTATTTGCCCCTCTTCGACTCACTAGCCAAAAACGACTATTGTTGGGTAGAGAATATATTGGAGGGCATTTGTTAACCCTTGCCTCCCCCTCCCCCCCCCCAGGTTAGGCTTATGCCTTTTACACAAGTATCCTTATGCATGAAGGTATAGCACTTCAGTATCTATGCAACAAGTAGACGCTTTTGTGTGAAATAAATATACGTTTAATTACATTCCGGGGGCATACAGTTGTGCCATTTCACCTTCTTGGTACCGAAGCACTTGTTTGTTAGCAACTTTTAGGCTATTAAGGTCTGTGTCTCTGCATTTCTTGATTAGTGTAGATGGTTTGACTTCCATACTTAGTGTTTACGAGGATTTTTATGTGTTCTTTATTCATTTACCTGTATAAGATATAGGTATACATCAATGTGGACTATAGGTGTGAAGGCCACATTACAAAAAGTCGATTTTCTCTAAAATGGCTTTCATGAATTTTACCAAATCTCCCTCATTAAATGAGAGTATCTTCCCTAAAGAGCGCGCTTAGGCCAGGTACACAGGCAATGTATTTTTTTTTTCCTGTGGCGCTGCGGCTCAACGCGGGCCATGGCCTCCTCATCCTTGAGGTTTCTTGATCACACACAACGACACATCACAGTCGGTAGGACTCCTCTGGATGAGTGATCAGCTCGTCGCAAAGACCTCTACCTGGCAACACACACCACTCACAACACACAAACATCCATGCTCCCGGTGTGATTCGAACCCACGATCTCACCACGTGAGCGGCCGCACACCTGCGCCTTAGACCGCACGGCCACTGGGACCGGCTACACAAGCAATTTAGGGTACAAAATAACGGTAAATCTTAAAAAAAAGTACTTATTTATATCTATACGATCGACGTATAAGGGAGAGTGTGGAGTAGAGACGGTTATATTTTTAATGCGGCATATATGTACTTACTGATGTGACAAGTGACTCCTGTCCATCCTGGCGCACACGTGCAATGATACTGTCCTCCGTTCTCCTGACATGTTCCACCATTCCCGCAAGGGGTTGTGGCGCAGGGATTGTCCACCACTTCGCAGTTCAGTCCGGAGAATCCTTCAGGACACGTGCACAGGTACTGGTCAGGTGCAGTATTTTCACACGTTCCTCCGTTCTGACAGGGTTCATGAGTCCCGCAATAGTTGAGATCTAACAGCAGAACAGAGAAAGGTAATTAACTCGTAGCACAGGCTTTGCATTGAACAGTCAATATAGTTCATGCACACAATTAAAAAGCTTTCAAGTGTTTACAAATTTGAATACTTAATCACAACACTATTGGACTGTATCCTGACGAAGCCTAATCCAGTAACATTCTCACATCCCCGTATTTCCCTGGCTCATGTAATTTCCTGTCGTAAACCTTGCTCAGTAAACAAATTTCATGCCTTCTGTGGACCCCGAAAGTTTACTACCATTACCTAAGCATCTTTCCACTGTGTCCTATCCTGAGCAGGATAAATCTAGTTCATCTTCACATTCTGTTTCTCTGTGCTCCATTTTAAGTCGCGTTCGCAAAATTGCGAAAAGCGACTATTAGCTTTGCATGTAATCTTGTATTAAAGCAAACTTGGTGCATGGTTTTTCTTAGTATGTTTATTTCTTTTCTCTACATGTTTCGGGCGACTATGTGCCCATCGTTACGATAAATAACTGTCTATACGACACTTCGTACTTGGTAGGCAGTATACCAGACAGTCATCCAGAGTGACAAGTACCAAGTGTCGCATAGGTACAGTTATTTCTCCTGATGATGGGCACATGGTCGCCCGAAACATGTAGAGAAAAGAAATAAACATACTAAGAAAAATTGTGCACCAAGTTAGCTTTATATACAAGATTATAGAAGGATGCACGGTCAACGAAACATAAAATTAACTGCGTAATTTCTTTCCATTCGTCTGTCTACCTGTCTGTCTGTCCGTATACAACAACTTGGCTCCCACTGGACGAATTTTCATGCAATTTTACTTTGGAAGTTTTTTTTTTGACGACCTCTCTAATACAATCAAGTTGGACTTAATCCTGAGAAGAATAACAGGTACTTGACATAAAAATCTATAAGAATTTGTGATAATATCTCGTCGAATTCTTCTTAGAATGAGAAACGTTTCAGACAAAATTCGTAAAGAAAATCAAAACCTACGTTTTATGTTCAATAATTTTTTTCTTCCAAAAAATCATGCCGTTTATGCGAATGTGGAAAAATATGGTAGAGCAAGACAGACCACGCGAGATAATATAATGCTGCACACAAAATATGCGATTTGCATGCAGGTCAATTAGGGCAAGAATGTAGACACACACACACACACATGATATTTAATACTTAATGATTTTCCAGGGCAACAATGACTACGCGAAGGTATCTCGATTTTACGTTACACGTACACTGTCTTTCTTGTAATATTATCCTTCCATTTTAACCTAGGTCTCGAGAGTGTGTCTTCATCAGGTTCTTCGAGGCAAAATGGTGTATTTCTCTTATTTCATAATATTGAGTAATTAAAATTTCATAATCTTTGCTCTTTCTGGAAGCATACTTTTAGGTATTAAATTGGCCTGTCTTCACTGTTTATGTATGCGAAAACACCTAAATAAAATAGGGTTGCAGAATAAGCTACAGAAATACATGCAATGTTTAGATAGTTCCGAATCGAGCAATGAAAAGCAATGATTTTATTAAATAAGATGAGAAACTCGTTAGCTACATGAGATGAGGTCCACAAATAAAGCAAACATACCAGTGGTATTGTTCTCACTCGTTGCATTGTATCGCTATCAGATTGTGCAAAGCTAAACGTTGCCTAGATATTTATTTGTGTTTTGAGATAGAACTATATTATGTTTCAGCATTCTCTTCTACTTATACAATGACCAGTGCGATGTTCTAACGCAAGCGAGATTGGCTGCGCGTGATTAGCTTGAATTAGAGACCCAGACAATTGAATACTTGTTCCTTCTTTTCCTTCTTCATCTCAATACCTGATTTGGAGTCACGGATAATATAATGCGGCGTCCATGGCCTGCTGGATTGCCCTGCGTGCCGCTTCTCGCCGTAAATATTAGTTTAATTCGGTGTATCCTATCCCTCACAGAATCCCGGGTAGTACTCGGGGCTATTAACTCAACCCAGAAGCCAGAATCATATGTTTTGTGTTAGAGAAGAAGGCTTTCAACGTGAAACTGCACAGGGTAAAAACCAAATCACTGTTGCTTGAGAATGGTCACGAAAAGCAATCATGGTACAGTCAGGGACCACGCAGATTTGGTCCTCCCATTTAATTAGCTCAGTAGTAGGGGAACTGAAGTTTGGCCGCTGGTGTACTGGTAGAAAAGTCGAGAGTTTTGTAATATTCATATAGCCACTACATTATCAGTGAAAATAATATCGTAGATTGCTGTTAATATTATAGGTGGAAATTATTTAGTAAATGGGACTGGGAACAGAAATATACACTCGTTATCAGGTTAGCATCTATAATTATGTTACACCGCACACAAAAACGAGACACACCTGGTTTAATCTTTTCTGTAGACGCTACTTTCTGGCATATGGATACTTAACACGAAACTTATTTGTTGGTCTTTTGTTTTGTGTAGCACTTCTTGCAGGTGAGTGGCATTGTAGATAATAAATAAAAAGGAAGATGCAAGTTAATAGTTAGTGAATAAATAAAAGATACTGTACTGAATTTAAGTATCGTTTATGTGAGATTTTGTATATTTGTAACACATGCAAGAAACAAGATTGGCAACCTGCACAGCGAATCACCAATAGACGCGTACCGTGAGCAGTCATTCAGGAAGTTCAGTTCATTAAATTGAAAACTGCAGGTTATGTACATAAAATGAACACAGTATGAAACACTCATCTAATATCTAATTGCATACGGGAGAATTGTGTCTGAAAAGCTAATGGTAGTTTAACTTGCCAAGAAATTCTCCAAATTTTTTGGTGTCAGAAAGTTTTATACCATAAAATTCTTCGTGGCGTAACATTCATTACCTTATTCACAAAAGCCTGTCAGGTCCCGTCCTTACAACACATATGCTCTCACATACACCTTGTTCTCTTCAGTTTAGGTTTTCCGGCTTAAATTATAATAAGGTATTCATTTATTCCATGCAAGTTTATACCCGGTGCATCTTACGTTGCGAGATTTAATCACCTTAGTTGCAGAAAGGACAACTTACAGAGATTTTCTTAAACAGTTTCCTCCACCTTTTCTTACTTACTGTCACAGTTGACATTATGCTCCTCAATATTTTGCTGCCGAGAAAATTATATTATATTTGCCCTTTGGGTGAAACACTGTTCCATAAACTATACGAAGTAATTTCAACACTGCAGCTTATGAGGTATTCAGAGACTAATAACTTAACATACAGATTTTTTTTGTGGCGGGCCATTGCCTCCTCATTCTTGAGGTTTCTAGATCACACGCAGCGACTCATCACAGTCGGTAGGACTCCTCTGGACGCATGATCAGTGCGTCACAGAGACCTCTACCTTACAACACACAACACTCATAACAGACAGACATCCATGCCCCCAGCGGGATTCGAACCCACAATCTCAGCAGGCGAGCGGCCGTAGACCTACGCCTTAGACCGCGCGGTCACTGGGGCCGGCCTAAACGTACAGATAGGAATATTATCTAACTAGACGGGATATCAGTGTGTGGACTGGAATCATCTGGTTCAAGCCGGAAACCAGTGGCGGGCTCTTGCAGACACGGTATTGTGACTTCGATCTCTGTAATTGGTAGAGGATTTCTTGACCACCTGAGGGACTCGTGGCAGTTCAGGAAGAACTTAACGGACTTCAGCCTTAGCGAGGTTTTTCTAGTCGATGGTTCCCGTCTACACCGATAGGGGTTAACTTCTCAGAACTTCATTACTCAAATCTTGTACAAAATCATATTGTGTTCTCGAATGTGAACGCTTGTTTATAACAGTGAAAGGCCCTCTTCTTATAATCCATGACTGAGTCCTATTCTGAACTTCAGGATTACTCTTACAGAAACTCAGAGCTAACGTAAAATAATGCCGTACGGAACAAGGTCTTCGGGAACGAACAGAAAAGTTATTTACTACAGATAAGCCTGACGTGGGCCTTATGTTATGTACACGTAAAAACGGAATCAGGGTAACCAAACGTAGGGTGTACTTTATACGAGTAGAGTATTCCTGGGAATATTCAATTGTTTTATTTAAGATTTATTGAGAACAGTGGCCCGAAGATTATCTGAAGGAATAATTTTATACACGCCTGTAAAAAGGATGTTTAAAATGCATCCACTTCTTTGCACAAGGGAAGCTATAGTTGAAGATTTATGTGGCCCATAAATTATTTTGATCTCGACAAGGCTTTGTCTCCACCTGCGGCTTAAACCTGCACGCCTTTCTTCTACCGCAACTTTTGACATGAATCAGGGAGAGAAAGCAAATTGCGCAGCAATGAATTATAGTATTTTCTGCTTTAATTCACTGACAATTAGTAGAAAGTCTGTTAATGAGGACAGTTCGTAGCGAAATGGTAAGTGTGGCAATCCGTGTGCAAAACAACTCGTGCAACATCAATACAGGAACTTCTGCGATTCAGCTATGAATATTTTCTTCTCAGGAATGTCACAAGATATTTTTAAAACACTTATTTATATTGTTATATATTGTAGTTACTTATTCCATGCTGTTAATTTATTAAGTTTTATGTTTTTATACGTTTTATATGATTATTTTGTTTAAACAATAATACTCACCATACAGAATTTTCGGAACTAAGATTTGAGCATTTGAAGGGAACACTCACTTTTAACAAAGAAAGAGTTTTAATTGGTTTTTATTACTTTTAGATACAATTAATAATTCAAATATGTTTAAATTCCGGATCAAATGTACAGTAAAACGCCTGGATACAAGACTTGATCTATCTTCTATTGCTGATATAACTTTATGGCCCATTTTTCTATTTATTTCCTTAACTTTAGAAGGTCAATTTGGACGTTTACGAGGGGTGTTCAATAATTTATCTACCTGAGTAAGAAAGAAACAACTTATCACAAAAAAATATTTTTTATTTTTCAATGTAGTCTCCAAATAACTCATTACACTTCACCCACTTTTGTTGCAACGACTTTATCCCCCTGGAAAAAAAATCTTTTGACTGCTCTTCAAACCAGGTCGTGACTGCCTCCTTGACTTCTTCATCGCTTGAAAATTGTTTACCCCGAAGAAATTTTTTATAACTCGGAATAGAATATAATCCGAGGGAGTTAGATCTGGACTGTAGGGTGTGTGATTTAGCTGTTGGAACCCACATTGCCGAATGGCAGCTTGAGATTTTGCAGAAATGTGCACTGGCGCGTTGTCATGAAGGAGCAGCACGCCTGCTGAGAGCTTTCCTCGCCTTTTCTCTTTGATGGCCTCTCGCAAAGCGGTAATT
>Ga0131853_10013969_pt1 | contig 14708 bp, 6 predicted proteins | sample TergutLab28metaG_FD_92764 | JGI IMG/M metagenome (GOLD analysis project Ga0131853, IMG submission 92764) | Labiotermes labralis P1 segment gut microbial communities from Petit-Saut dam, French Guiana - Lab288 P1 (version 2) (version 2) | ecosystem: Host-associated > Arthropoda: Insects >... | reverse complement strand
TTTGCCCCGGCCTCTCTTTTTTTTTTTTTTTTTTTTTTTTTTCCCTCTTTTTTTTTTTTCCCTTCCCCCCCCCCCCCCCCCCCCCCCAACATATACTCTGCTGTTATTTTGAGAAATATGCAACTCTTTGTTATGATCAGAAGTGATGGGGTGTTATTGGTGGTGTATGTCCTGTTGCTGACATACATGATTTACCCAATGTCAAAAATTCTCGAAGGAAGTCAGTACATTAATAATCATTTTCACACTGTCCATTACTAACGTGATGGTAGGCATATGAATTCAAGGATGGAGAATTGATGGAATGACAAGTATTCAAAGTAAAGCCCATTCCATTGCCACATTGTCCACTACAAATCTAACTGGTCTGTCCTGGAATTGAACTCAGGCCTCCAGGGTGCGAAGCAGGAACTAGGTGCCTGAGTAATGGCATGGCCATTCTTATTGTGTGGACTTGTGGTTGTGTTGTGTATATGTGAATCTGCAGAATGAGTTACATTATTTTGGACTTGATTACATATATCAATGTAAATTTTAAAAAAAATTGCATGCTATTGTATTTCCTGGGTATGGTTCAAGTACTAATAACATATTTGTTCCTTTTTTAGACTTCCAGAGTAAGGATGGGTGACAAGATGTAAGTTTGCTGAAGAAGAGTCACAGTGACAAAATTTATGTAATGTGTATAATAGTGTATATTTTTAGTTGTGTGATAGGGTATTGGTTGACTTCCAGATCTAAGATATTGGTGTATGTCTCTGTATATAGATACTTTGTCATATTCATTATGTAATACAGCTGAAGCACTGATCAGAATACCATGTGTGTGTCATGACAGCATTTCATACTTTATCTTTAATAGCATAAAGTTACTGAAGTTGCATATATTTGGTAAGAATCTCATTTCCAGGTATCTTCATGTAGGTTATGCATATTCAGATCAATGCTTCAATTGCTGTTGAAGTGTAAATATTACACTCACAACCTGACATTTGGTAAGTGCATACAAAGTCCTTATGAAATCAGTTCATGAGCTGATGATAGAAATTGTGTCAGTTTTTCAAAAATTTGAAAGATTTGATGCCGCGCAATCATTCCTGTGTTACGTACCCTAGAGATTAATGTGAGTTTCTCTGCGTTATAGGGGGTGTACCTAAATTGTCAAGAATCTCTCATAGAGTTCCATGGGAACAGAATTTGCGTAAATTATTGTTTACCGTTCCCAACAGAAAATACTCTGATCTTGCATTTATTCCAAGTACTGGTTTTTAGCTTCTTGTGTTAATATTTTGATATTAATCGGTGTGTCTTCTGTACTTACATCATGCAGTCTGCACAACACATTAAAGATGAACTGTTGTTTTTTAAACTTGTGTATATTTTTCTATTTATTCTGTCAGCTGACATTGTGTCCAAAACACTGCTCACCTTTATTCTGTCATTCATTTTGCATTCACATGTCATTCGATAAGTGTGTTGGCCCTCCACAGACTTCATTCACACAATATTAAAGTTTCTGTACTCTGTACATATTGTATTACAATCTGAGCAGATGCATAATTAACTTAATACTGTAATCCCCGTACAGTGGAATTTATGATTGGGTTTGTTTCTGCATTTAAATTTTCAGATATGAGTAACTGCACTCACCAAATAAATGTCTGTAAAAAAAAGTGAAATATATTTAATCTGTGCACATTCTTGTGTAATTCTGTTTCATGTGGCTATTTGACATAAAAAATATGATGTTGTGAATTTGTACACTTGTTAGAATATTACCTGAATACTTATAGATCTGAAATACGACAATGTCACCCAGTTTTTACATTGCCTTTGGACCAGCTGTAGCATCATTGTATCTCATGAATTATACAAAATCATTGATTAGTTGGAAGTTCTAAATAAAGTAGTGCTCAGTTCTTTGCAGTACTTTCTGAAAGGTGTTCCCAGGATCAAATTTCCTTAAAACCAATGACAGAGGGCATCCTTACACATCCGTGTCCTCAAAATCCAGCAACTTTGAATTCCCCCTTCACTGATCCCTCATTATGGGTTTGTCCAACCTCTAAAGCTAACTATTCATGCCCTTTGTTGTCCTGTCATATCAGTACCCTTTCTGACCATCATGACAAGCACATATCACTGACCATACTTAACATTCATGATGAGTTATCTCAAGTGGTAATTCAAATGAAAACAGTACCACTTTCATACCACACACACAGTACAGTGTCTGTACACATAAAATACAATTGTTTTTTAAACAACTGTCATTTCACCTGGGAAACATTTCCTTTTTCCCATAAATATGTGTGATTCAGGAGTTGGGATAGTGCCTAAGCTATGGGATGTACAATTAAAGTTTTGAATCACAGTGGGAACAAGAGAGAGTTATCTTTCTCCAAAATGCCCAAATTGGTTCTGGGGCCCAATGCGGTCTCCTATTCAATGGATATGGGTGTTTTTCCCAGTTGGGGGGTGGGGGTGGGGAGTAAAGCAGCTTCTGAAAATATCCTCGTGGTACAGACTTATCCTTCACCTGTCTAAAATAGACATATCCATAGTAATAGCCAGGATCCACTTGCAGATATATAGGGCATTTCTGATTGTATATCTGATGTTCTGGGAGCAGGCCATTTCTACCTGGTAACTGTCTTATTCTTACATGAAACTGTGTGTCACCCATACAACCACAGTTTGAATCAGGAAAAGCCAAGTAACATATGTTTGACTTCTCTTGCTCTGATAATTTTATGTGACCTGGGTAAATAATCTAAAAATGCAAACAGAATCCCATAAGTCACCGATGTATTCAAAGGAAAAATCAAGAAGGTAAATGAATGAATATACACTTAACAGCACCTACTTACCACAGCATGCCTCTCTGGAAATGTTAATAAAAAGAAAATGCTGCACATTTCATTTACAGAAGAGAAAATATTCACTGTGCAGCAATAAAAACTGATGTCCTCCTCACAGCACTGTTCTTTTCAACCACTACTCTGCTTTTCATGGTCACATATGCAAACAAATGGTGGATATTAAAATATGTAAAACCAACATAAATGACCATAATAGGAGATCCCATTCTTTGGGAGACGAGTCATTCCAGTGGTTAACAGAATTTCCACATTCATGAAACTAACTTAATTACACTGTCCACAACAACCCACAAACAAACGAATACTTTCTTTCCCTATTACTAAATGAAGGCTGTCGTGTAATGAAAATACCAAAAATAAAAAAGAAAGTGATCTACCAATGTCAGGCATTCAGTTCCCACATTAATGAGAGAAACTCAATCTATGTTAACGTCTGTCATTTCAGTTACCGTCATTGTTTTGGCAAACCACATGCATTTGTGTATTGTTGTATTTTCGCATTACATGTGATGCGAAATACAACACACAAATTTGAGTACTACAATTTAATGTCGTTAATGTTTCTGCTCTAGAAATAGGAGCAGTTTAGTGTGAATACAATCTTCGTCACAAGTAAGACCTATAACGAACAGTGTATGTTAAGCCAAAATATAATAATTTCTACTCCACATATTAAAGAAAACAATGCACCTATCTTGGAAGGGAGTTCAATCACACAAAATTGGGCTCGCATTAAGTGAAACCTCATATGCAGGTCATGTTCCTACTTACCTCCAAAGCTTGACCAAGCTCTAAATCAAAAGTAACAATACATGTGCAATGAATCCAACTAGAAAACCTGTCCCACGGCAAAAGTGACGAACTTTTCATCTTATGCCCATCTTCGTCACCTTTATCTTCCACACACCCCCATCCTTTTACAAACTCCTCCGCCATCTTCAATGTTTATCGACCTTAGCGCCATCTGCTAACGCATTTTCGAACAGAATGCTTCATAGTTATGGACTGGATCACGCACATGCATTCACGCCAGTAGTTCCGAGCTGCACAGTGGTAGAAAAAGAAATGGACCGATGTAAGCCATTGGTCACCTGCGCTACATAGATGAGTGATCGGCTGAGAACATGACGCGCACGCGCTGTGTTTTATTGTTCTGTATCTTTAATGTTCGAATTGTGGACGTTACGTCACAGTGCATCTTGCCACCAATTCCATCCTGCTCAACATTCGATTGTCACTTCATATCACTTTATTCAAATTACAGTGCTAGGAATCCGCATTATTGGTTCTCAATATTTCGGATCTCGCATCTCAGTGCTGCATAAAAGCATGCAATTCTGAGACTAGACTACATGCAAGACAGCACAATCGGAGAAATATTTCCGAGCGGCAGCAGAACATTCATACCGATACAACAGTTTTAGAGCACGGGTTCGCGGCATATTTTATTGGTTAAGGAACAATTTAGTTGTTACATAGATGGGTGACCACCAGAAAACACCACCTACAGTCATCATAATTTCCTTATACACTCTTATTGTTGTGGTGGTCACAATGCATCACGTCCCCAATCGCATTCTGCTCAGCATACGTCATTACAACATAGGAAATATCAGTATGACCGAATCATTACTTTCTCGTAAAACCGGCGTAGCTGCGGTGATGCGAATAATAAAAACCTGCAAACCAGACGGAAATTACGAGTTAGAAAACAAATGGTTTAATTTATTATTGTGGGGATTAGTAACATAAAATTTGATAAGCGCGAAAAACAAACCTTTTAAATTTTGGGTTTTATCCCCCAAATTTTGCGGACTCTGTTGCCCTTGGCAGCATTAAATATCGCCCCGCTCCAACAGCGCCCTTCGAATCTGGTCTAGAGCACTTTAAGGTCGCATTTTACTTATTATGAGCCACATTGCAATTTGTATGACAAATTCAAAGGTGGAATCGAGATACAAAACCATCAGTGACAAAATAAATTTAAAAATACAAAGGCATAATGCACCGAAAAATAAACACTTGGGAAGAAACAATCGAAAGGCAAAGGCAAATAAACTGGTTTCACAGCCTGCATAGGTCTATGCCACAACCAGAATCTAGCATCACATATGGTGTGAGTTAGATGGCTCAAATTAAACACATTATCAGTAATTAATTTATATAACCATTTTTTTTTATCATGGCGCTACAGCCCTTACAGGGCCAAGGCCTCCCCATTGTCGGGGATTCATGATCACACTCAGTTAAGACACACCACACTCAGTAGGACACCTCTGGACGAGTGATCAGATTGACGCAGAGACCTCTACCTGACAACACACAACACTCACAAGAGACAGACATCCATGCCCCCAGCGGGATTGGAACCCACAATCCCAGGAAGTCAGCGGCCGCAGACCCACACCTTAGACTGCGTAGCCAATATAACCAAATTATACACATCTGATGTTGGATCCTGTGATGTACCCCAAGAAAGTAGGAGACTTCCTAATGTCTGATGTGCACATTTTGGTTCATGTAATGTTGGTTATATAAATTAACAACATCAGTAAGATGTTTGCAGGAGGTGTATCATATTCACAAGTTCCCAATAGTGTCACCATCAGGACAGAAGAGGGTAGAGAAAATTATTATGGTCATAAATTTATTATGAATCTCTTTACAGGTTGTGCTGTACTTAGTCAAATAATTAATACCATACACTAACCACAATTTTTTTTGTTATATATGAATATCAGTAAACAAAAGCACAGTATTCATCCTCATGTACTGCCAGCTTCCCATTTATATATTTTTTAATCATATATTTATATTCTATATAAGTATGAGCAAACATACATTGAAGTATTTACAACCATTTATTCTCATCATGACATGAACTTGGGGCACTGGGACCTGTCAATGTCCTTCGCAGAGTAGAAGGTTAGAATGCAGTATAATGAGGGAGGAGCTAAGACAGATTCAGTGTGGAAGCACTTGTTATTGGTGATGTCCTTACACTTGATGCTGTGGTACACATATATTGGGTTAAATAACAATGTACTTATTTTCAGTGACAGTGTGCAAACATAGTAAGCAAAATCTTACATGACAGCAGAAATTTGGATTTACTTTCATTGGCAAAAGCAAGCATTTTACTAAGGACTAATAGCAAATCTTGCCAGGTATTTGGTGAAAGTTTTGTGTTTGTACATGGACAGATATTTAATTGAATGATACATGCATTGTTTATGTAATGAATATGGCTTCTAGATCAATAGCACCAAGATCTAGATTTCTTACACCTTTAAGATTATGACAGCTTATGCTAAATATGTGTTTGCAGCTTGTGTTACATCATCTCTGGCAGCAGTAAAATTGTACTGGACATTAACTGCGATGTACTCACTGAACACAATGTGACATGAGCTGCCTACCTACCAAGCTGCTGGAACTGTCATGACACACTGAACTGCTGAGCTGCAGCAACAGACTACAAATAGGAGCCTTTTTAACAATCTTGGCTGTGTGGAGTTGAATCACACATGTAGCGTTCTGCAAGTGCTGTGTGCAGACAAATGGTGGATTGGCTTCAGAGCCCTTTGTGCCAAACAGGACAGCATTGTTACCACAGGACTTCTACAGAGTGTACCTCTCCAAGCATAATGTAACTGACAGCCTGTTCACATAATTCAAATATGGCAACAATTTGTTTATTCTTTTAGTTACATACGACTTTAGGGAAATTAATAAATTGAGTGTTTTGAATAATGTGTTGGATAATTTGTATAAAAAACAAATATTTGATGCATTACTTCTAAATCTCAGAATAACCTATACCATCAGCTATATAAAAGTTACTACACTTGTTTATGTGTACACAGTTAATATCCTTTGTGCTGTTAAATTTTAAACCTGCATCATACCTAGGACATGTAAATATTATGTTTATTACAGCCCACTCAGCTGATTGCCTACATGTATGGTGCAGCAGCAATGAGAAGTGACCAGCAAGAGTTGTCAGACAAAATGACTTTTAATTACTTTTGGCTCCAAATGCACTGCATCAAAATTGTGTATATTAATACTATGATGATTTTTGTAATTAATAAGTACAGTATAAAAGGAGGGGGGTGGGGGTTGTAAGAGGAAGAAGGAGTCTGGTTCTGTCTGGAAATTTCTGTTTCCCAGCCTTAGACTAGATGATAAAACAAGCTGGTGTAAAGAGATAACAGGAATGTTGGGGAATGTTAGAAGCTGGTTTTGTAAATACATATACATCAAATAAAATGCATTCTGACTGCTTATGTAGCAGCTTTAACCCTAATTTCTCTGTTAAAATATATCAGCTCTTAAAAAAATTAATATTGAATGTTCATATTGTGTTAGAAGAGATGTTTATCTGCTCCTTCCTCCCATCCTGTTTGCCATCAAACCATTCCAACATATGCTTCAACTAAAACACCTTGTGTGTATGTGTGCATGCGTGTGTGTGCACGCGTGCGTCTGTGTGTGTGCGCACGTGTGTGTGTGTGTGTGTATGTGTGCGTGTGTGTCAGTATGATCAAGTGCAAGAATAACCCCCTATGCCAAAAATTCTACGGAAGAGAGGTCTCAACAAGAAAGAAAGAAGTGTGATGGGTGTATTAACAACGGAAATGGAGTCTCAGGCAATAATTCATTCATTCATCATTTTTACATCCCTGAAGATAGCCATAGGTGGGATCCTGATTCCTTATGCACTTATACAGCACAACAAAGTTACCATGATACCTAGGTCACCAAAGCTTAGTTTATATACATATGTTCTACCTACTTGTCAGACTATATGGCACAAAGAAAGTCAGTGTAATTGAAGTTCTATAGCTGTCTGGTTTGTCTTTTGTATACAAACCTGTGTTCACTTTCACCATGTCATGAAGGTCACTACAGAGTTCTGCTCACCATCAAAGTTCTCCAAATGGCTACCTTTTGTTTGCTGTCCTCAGTTACATATTTTATTGTTCCCTCAATGTAAACCACCAATTCCAATCAACCAATTGACTTTCATAATTGAAAGCCTTAGAGCTCAGTGAATTTAATGGTCACCTGTCTTATTTGATTAGCTATTAAACCAAAGCCTACAAATGACTTCACAATATATGGAGGCACTACCAACAGCTTTGCAATATCTGCAGTTAGGATACTCCAGAAAATTTTTTGTATAGCCTTCTGGAGTGTTCCATCATATATGGTACTGCTTACTAACTTTGTACATTGACAATACTTCATCTTTCATCAGTTGCAATGCTTCCTCCATGCTTCAGCTGTGTATGTCCCCTTATGCGCTGTACACTTTAGTACCATCTTGTAGTACAGAGCAGTCAGTACACCACAACCTTGACAGTAACCAAGAAAATTCCCTGTATGGAAAACTACTGGTCCTGTAGGCATACAATTTTGATGCGTGATGTACAAAACCCTATCTTTAGCTAGCACACAAATGAAAGTTGTGCATATAATAAAATATCTCAAATAAAATAGATGGCAATGACATGTGTTCAGAGATCTGCCCAGTAACATGACACAATACTGACTGCACAGTTTCATATATCTGCCACACTAGACTGTGCAGAACAATTCTAAAAGCACATTCAAGTGTACACAGATACTTTGCAATCCACTGGTCTATAAACCACTGTTTAGAAGTTTATGTGTGGTAACATTTCTATTATGTGGTCTCTAAGAGCACAGAAATCTTTGTAAAATGTAAACTAGGACTTCTAACATAATATATATAAAAATCCAGTGGTTCTGAAGTTACAAAATGATGTAACAAACATTTTGTATAATTATAGGAAACAAGTATTCATTACACAGAGGGTAGGCCTATATTAGAAATCAAATGTGTTTCATTTTTCGGTACAATGTTTTCTGGAAACATTTTTTGCTGTGACAGATATTTAGTCAGCGACAGATCAAATGCAAGAAGAAATGCAGATGAAAGAAAACTTTGGGGAAAATTTGTAAACCATAACTATATCTATATCTTATGTACAGATTTTTATATGAACTGGTTTTGTGAAGCTAGTGAAGTTTCATGTTAGTGACCTTAAGAAACTCAAGCAGCAGAACACAAGACTCCCATATATGTGTAAAGATGAAAACAACACTGTCATTACTCAAATGAATCAAATTCTAAACACATGGAAAGACTACTTCTGCACAATCCTGACCTTAGACATAGATGATTCATTCAGTAATCACAGGATACAGCCAACAACAAGCGATAACCAGACTGATGTAGAAACATCACCTCCATCTTATAATGAGGTATGTTCAATAATTAATAAACTGAAAAGTAATAAGGCAGGAGGTACCGATAATATATTCCCAAGCTAATCAAACAAGGTGGGAGAACCTTGAAACAAAGGATATATAAACTTATATTAATGATCTGGGGAAAAGAACAACTGCCCAATCAATGGAAGGAAGGAATAATTTGACTGTTGTATAAGAATGGAGACAGATTGGACTGTATGAATTATAGGCCTATAACATTGTTAAATGTTGCATATATTTGCAATAATTCTGAATCGGAAGCTGGTAGATATTATAGAAACCAAGCTAGGTGACAATCAGTTTGGATTCTGACCTAATAGATCCACAACTGACAATATCTTCATGATAAGGTAAATTATTGAAAAGTGCTATGAATATAATATTGATATTCATAATATATTTATACATTATACATACACTTTCGACTCTATTAAAAGGAACAAAATATTAGACTCTTTAACCCAGAATAATATACCCCCCAAATTAATAAGATTGGTTAAGCTAACTCTGGAAAACACAACAGCAAAGGTAAAAGTGAACAATGCATATACATCAGAGTTTAGAATGGAAAGTGGAGTAAAACAAGGGGACCCACTTTCTCCAACATTATTCAGTCTGGTAACTGACACAGTACTAAAGAAACTGGATCTGAGAGGTAATATTTCCACACGACTTAGACAACTTATGGCTTATTCAGACAATGTATTGATAACTGCACGCACCAAACAGTCACTAATTGATGTATTCCAACAACTAAAGAATAACTCAATGGAAGTTGGATTAACAATTAACGAGAAGAAAACCAAGTATCTAAAATGCACAAAAATAGACATCAGGATTGAGAACCTAAAGATTAACAACTCATATATAGATCAAGTTCAACAATATAAATATCTAGGGTCCATCATAAATGATAGTAACTCAATCGAAGAGGAGGTCAAAGAGAGGATAGCTATTGGTACAAAGGCATACTATGCAAACCCAAAGTTCTTCAAAAGTAGATTAGTCACTAAGAGCTCAAAACTAAAATTATACAGAACTGTCATAAGACCAATAGTGACATATGCCCAGAAACATAGGAGCTGAAAGAAACCATAATTCAGAAATTGCTGGTCTTTGAGAGGAAAATTTTAAGAAGAATATATGGGCCTACGAAAGAAAATCAAACATGGAGGATTAAACTAATGAAGAATTAGATAAACTAATAAAACATAAAAATATAGTTAATTATATTAAAGCTCAAAGATTAAGCTGGTTTGGTTATGTACAGAGACTGGCAGATACCAGAACAGTCAAAAAGATATTTAATTGTAATCCTCTAACTAAAAGATCACAAGCATGACCCAAGTACCAATGGGAGGATAACATCAAACAGGACATTTGCCAAATGAAGGTTAAAAATTGGATAAACTGCGTCCGGGATCGAGAGAAATGGAAAGATGTCATTGAGAAGGCCATACCTTTCAACCATTAAAGGAAGGTCAGTGACTGAAGAAGAAGAAGAATGAAGTTTCATGTGATGTTCTTCCAAAGCACTTACTTGTATATCTGATTAATACAAACAAAATTAGTTTTGAATAATAACAGGCCTACTAAATTTCATCAGAGTCAATGAGAAGTTATGGAGATGAAACATGCACATAGATGGACTTTACATGCCCATTATACTTTATTTTCATGGGCTTCAACAGCACATAATTCTGAAATTATGTACAAAAGAGAGGTTATACAAAATTAATTCTCTGACATCTGTTGCAAACAACAATACTATGGCTGGGCCAGTTTGAAATGTATTGAACTAACAATGAAAATGAAAGCATGATAAATTGTATTAAATTTAATACAGGGATAACTTGATATAATGTCTGTCCAAAATTAGTAAGACCACAAATACATGAAGAACTGAATTCCTTTAAGAATACCTCTCACAACTATTACTTTTATACAAGTGGCTCTCTGTTTCCAAAGGTGAATTTCAAGTATCTGCTGTTTCCGTACTGTCCAGTTTTGCCATCAGCAGTATTGTGCATCAGTCTTTTCTTTTATGTAAACAAGGTAAAAACTGAAGGCTTTCAAACCAATTAAGTAATTAGTAATGGTCAATGACTGTTTGGTTACATTACCAATTACTTTACAAATTTCTGTTCTCAGGTTCCCAAACATGTCAGCAGAAGAAAAAAATACTGTTTCAGATTAATAGGATTTATATATAATTCACCAAAGCAGTCATTATTTAAAAAAAAAAAAGTTAAATGTTACTGGTAAAATTTAACTTAATTCTAAAGGGTTCCAAAATCATGTATTACCCTTAGAATTTATCCACTCTCTAGTATTAAAAAACACATGAAGTCATGGAAAATGGATTTGTTCCTGTCCTCAGGCAGGTAAGTGGGTGCACTTAAACAGACTAGTCTATTGAAACAAGCTCTTAATATGTGTCAGTCTTCTACCTATACTGTATATGCAACCAAAATGTCAATCAGCAATAGATAATAAAAAATAACATAATTTAATTTCAATGTGTCAGAATTTGTACTGACGCTAAGTGTAGTCATAATAAACATCTAAATTCAGCAAATAAAAAGATTACATGTATAAATATTTGTTTTCTCTTATTTACTATTCAAGGAACGCAGGTACATAATTCCTGAATATCGGCACTCTATTTTTGAGACATTCTGGCTTGGGAATGAACTCGGGAATAGCCTTGTGAAATTAAGAAACTACGTCATGCATCAGCTAATATGTATCCTCAGAACACTCGGAAAATAATACTGAATCGAGCCATTCACATCTACGGATTGTCCTATAATTAGCCTGACACTATTATGCTGTTTACCATGTAAATATTCTAGTTATATAAGCCACTACTTCACTTCCGATATAAATTCAAAACCAACTGAATTCAAGCCCAAGGATTAAGGTAGGAGTACTACTCAAGCTACTTATAAGCATCAAAATATATCTTACAGAAATTTTGAATTTCTATGGACGTGCTTAACCGTACCCAACACCAAATATATTTAAAAAGTATTCCTACCACAATTAGTGTCATGACATTGCCAAACAAAGTTCCATTATACTAATCCACTAAAAATTCTTTTTATTTCCTGCACAATTCAAAATAGTTGACGAAAATACTCAAAAAGCGAAACAGACAAAACATGTAACACGCATAGGTGCCATGTTTTATTGTGGTCTGTGATCGAAACACTAACAACCAATATTAGATAATCAAATTCCGCAGGACAACATATTAATTCCCCTTGGTCAGGTATCACAGCTAAAAGGTACCATACAGTTGTGTAGGAACGACTTCCCGCAACTCCACTCAGATTGGTTCGGACTGCGCGGAGTACCCCGTACAGCTTCCAAGCTACTGTGAATTGGTGTAAACCGGCCTGCTCCACAAACTATCCAATCAGGAATGGGTAGGGCGAATTAGAAATTTTCCCTGCTCTTATTGGGTAACTGACAGCAGTGACTGCAGGCTGCAAAAAGATACATAAGTGGCGGCTTACCGTTCCGATGCTGGATTTGTCATCCATCCAGTGAAAGAGGACAGGAAGTTTAATAAAGAATACAATCCCTTTTAAAATATAGAAAGGTAAGGCTACGTGGGAGTCGCCGTGGGATTCCTCCCAGACTTCCTGGTTGCTACTTTCACTGGATGGATGACAGGTCCATATTCGGCATAGTATTTTTTTGTTGTGGACATTTTAAACATTTTGACGGACTGACTGACTGACTGACTGGACAGGCCCTTTTCAGGGCACCAAGCATAAAAGGAGTAATGTTGTCAAGGATGTTGAATGCATGTAAACTTTCGATTCATATATTCCTTTCTAAATAGGATTGGAATGAACAGCATTAGGAGTAAGGAGGGCCCCTGCCCAACCGCTAAGCTGAAGCAAGACGAATGATCCTATATTAAGCTCATCGATCGGGCAGACGTGCTACTGAGAGGGAAGATGCAATAAGAACGTTCAAGTAACAGGAGACAGTAATCGTTGTTATTATTTCTGTGGTAGTCCTTACAAAATATAAGATTTTCGCTGCCCAACCGCACAACGAAGAAAGACAAAGGTTTATTGAAAGTTAAAATAATTGTCTTGAGTGGCTTGTCCGAAAGGTTAGTCCAAGAAACGAGATAAACATAGTGCACAAAATTTGAAGGTTTCACTGACATTAAATGCAGTTTGAAATGGCCCCTCATTTTTCGTTCCAATATGGTGGTGTTGAGTTGGCTTCGGTCAGCTGATTGTGCTATGTGACTTTGGAGTTTGAATCTGCAAGCAACAGGCATTTTTTCGCATTCCGAGAGTAATAAACTTGTTCCCAGTATAATGTAATGTGCAGGTCACTAAAAGGACATATTTTCATAGTAAGTTATAGGAACTGGAATTAAAGTGTACAGCTATTCGTTTTGTACATTCTTCCAATCGAAGACGTCAGACAATCTAAATGAAGTACGAATTGACAGGAAGGAAACGACATATACATTTTTATTGTATGAAGATTTTCTGTAATTATGTGCGTTGATTGCTTATAATTTTTGTCGTTACTGTTCTAAGAGACAAACTTGACTGATATTTATTCACGGCTTTTTGTGGTTGATAACCTATGTAACGTGGTTTTACGGTTTTATGACGTTTCATTTGTAGTTTCAAATTTTTCATCATCACACACTTGTCATTTGGGTTACCAAGAATATACGGTGTATAAAAACGGTAGTATTCTTAATTCTTTCTGCAATAAGAGCCAGAATTTGTGTACTGGCTGGTGTTATTGTACACAAAAAATTATTACTAACTCATACTTCAATCAGAGCCAACACAGGAAAAAATGAATGATAGTCTTTTAAGTCAATAAAATGCAGCTGACTTTTATTCCTAGCTTGTTTCATGTCTTGGCATTCATTTCACACAGTCCATCATGCCTGGTTCAACTGGTCACTTCCCAGACTCAGTAGCACGCTAAATTCAGTTCTGTAAATCACAAGACCCTGCAAGACTCTATCCCAATTGGATTTAATTTTTTCCCTTAATACCTTACAGAATGTAACACTTCATAGAACTTTACTGGGACTAAGAAGACAAGTCATCTAACAGATTGAGTCAACAGATGCCATGTACATGTTGGGATCCCAGTATGTTCACATCAATAAAATACATAAAATCTTGCAGGTCAGTTACAGTAACTGACCTGCTAGATTTTATGTAGGATGATGCCGTTTAAAAGGTCGAAACATGTAGCCTCATATAATAAAACAGTTGTGCTTGACATACATTAATTAGTGTATTAGTATATTCCCAGCACATTGTGATGCCTTCCATAAAGTAACAAGACAAGGTTTTAGAACATGTCATGATAAAGTGAAATACTTGTTTCAGATATGCGAGATACGGGGATTAAATGGTGGCAAATATGTATGTACAGTGTCAATATCTGTTCCCCACTTTAAGTGCATTTGCATCCCTTTGGAACACCTGATAAAATTGTGCTGTCAGTCCAACTGTATTA
>Ga0131853_10013968_pt1 | contig 14710 bp, 13 predicted proteins | sample TergutLab28metaG_FD_92764 | JGI IMG/M metagenome (GOLD analysis project Ga0131853, IMG submission 92764) | Labiotermes labralis P1 segment gut microbial communities from Petit-Saut dam, French Guiana - Lab288 P1 (version 2) (version 2) | ecosystem: Host-associated > Arthropoda: Insects >... | reverse complement strand
TTGAGTCCTGTTCATCCATTGCTACCACAACCTGGTCATCTGCAAATAATAATGTATAGAGGAATTTGTCATTTATGGGAATACCCATAGTTCCACAATACTTTTTCCACTTTTTTAAAGCTTAATATATATTTTGAACAGTGTAGGAGCCATTGCACATCACTGTCTCAGGCCTTTGGTCACTCTAAATTCCTCCGATATTTTATTGCCCATTTTGATGGCATTTACGTTGTTTTCATAAAAATTTTTAACAGCTTTAACATAGGTCTCTTTTATTCCAGCAGCTCTCATAGCATTCCATAACTTAGTTGTAGGTATGGTGTCATATGCTTTCCGTAGGTCCACAAATGTGAGGCTGGTTTCCATCCCATAACTTATACTTTTTTTCACATAATTGTTTCAGGCAGAAAATATTATCAATACACGATTTTCCAGCACAGAATCCACTTTGTTCCTCCGCTTCCTGTATAGTTGCTTCCATCCGCGTTTTCAAAATTCTCCCATATAATGTTCCTGTTGAGCTTGTTATACTAATACCTCTATAGTTTTCGCATTTTCTTCTATCTCCTTTCTTGTATATGGATGTAATATGTGCTTTTTTCCATTCCTGAGGGATTTTCTCTCCTTGCAGGCACTTGTTGAATATTCTTGCTAAGATTTCGTATACACCTGATGGGGCATTTTTAATCAGTTCAATTTGCAGTCCTCCGGGTGCTGCCGCCTTCCTATTCTTCATTCCTTTAACGGTCCGACGTACTTCTTGAGTTGTTATTTCCGTCACTTGTTGGTCGTTCGTATACTCGTGTTGTTCTGTCGTCAAAAATTCTGTTCTCTCTTCTGTCAATAGCTTCTTGTAGTAGTTTTTCCACTCTTCCATAAAAATACAATGTGGAATATTTCAAGGAGACTCACTATCACCACTGCTATTTTGCATTTGCTTAATACCTCTCACTGAACAACTAAATAGGTTGAACACAGGATACCAAGAACACACAACAAAGACAAAAATATCACACCTACCTTACATGGATGATTTGAAGTTGATCGATAAATCAGAGGAAGAGCTCCAAAAACAGATACAAACAGTTTAAACCTTCAGTGATGATATCCATATGGAATTTGGACTTGAAAAATGTGCCAAGATTGCACTTAAAAAGGCAAACTAGTTCACTCGCAAAATTTAGTGATCGACATCAACAGAGAAATACAGGAGCTAGAACAGGGAAAAATGTACAATTACCTCGGGATTGGGGAAAGTGAAGGCATACAGCATCAACAAATGAAAGAAAGTTTGAAACAGGAATACAGCAGGAGATTAATACTGGTACTGAAATCTGAACTGAATGCCAGGAATAAAATTACAGCAATTGGAGCACTAGCTGTCCCAGTGTTGAGATACAGTTTTGGTATAATTAACTGGAGAACTGAAGAAATAAAAAAGATTGACAGGAAAACTAGAAAGATGCTAACAATGTATAAAAATGCATCACCGAACAGCTGACATAGACAGGCTAGAGGAAAGAAGGAGGAAGAGGACTGGTACAAATCGAAGCGGCATATAAAGCAGAAATAATGAATATTGCAGAATACCTTAACACAAATTATAAAGAAGACCAGTTTGTAAATGTTGTTAAAAGCCACGAAAACACTCAACTAAATATGAACTCAATAATTTAGATAGCAGCAAAGATTACAGAAGAATTAAGTCAACCAAATGAGAAGAGTGACGCAAAACAGGATGGAATACAATACACAAAGGCAAGATTGGGAGAGTCCCTAAAGAAAAAATTGAAAAACAAAGTAATGTATGGGTTGTACATATAGAAATATAGATAGGTTATTAGTGAAGAAGACACTTTCCTCTGGCTATCGAAGGGAGACCTAAAAGCAGAAACTGAAAGTGAAATAGTAGAATCAGTAGATAGTAGAGTCAGTAGAAACAAGTCAAGGAGCCAAGGTAAACCATATTGTGGAATCAACAAGTACAAACTGACAAAACTATCCCCAACAACAAACCAGACATTATAATTCGTAATAATGAAAAAGGAACATGTATGTTAGTAGACGTTGCAATTTCAGGAGACAGAAATGTGATTAAAAAAGAAGCCGAGAAGATTACAATAGAAATACGGCGCATGTGGAATGTAAAAACAAAGGTGATACCAGTAATAATAGGGGCGACTGGGACTATTTCAAAGTCATTCAGAAAATACATGAGCAACATACCAGGAAAACATGAAGTCAAGAAAATACAGAAAACAGCCATATTGGGCACTGCACACATTCGGAAAGTGCTAATGTAAAAATACAATAGATTCAACACTGAAACAACGATATAAACACCACGAATAGTAACAACAGAATAGTTGCTACACTGTATTCCCTAGTGACATAGTTTGTCTCAGGAATATAAGTATAAATACCCTGCATAAAGGAGATGATAATGATAATAATAATAATAATAATAATTTCATCGCCTTTTGTCACAGGCCTTTTTTCCCCGGTATTTCTCCTCTTGAACCAACGGCGATCCCCACCGCTCAGATCTCAGTTTCAGACTGTAGTACTGTGCGTATTATATGTGATATTCCAAGTACAGCTGTATTTTGTAGTGAATCTATTGAAGGTTTTCCTGGTATCGCTTTCAAAACTTTCTTTGAACCTTTTCTTTCTATTCCGATGGCTCCAGTTATTACCTGTATAATCATACATTTCCTCTTCCACTTTCTACGTAACTCCATACATAAACTCTTTTATTTTAGCTTCTTTCTTCCTTCTTTTTGTACGACACTTCTGTCCGCAAGTATTGCCATATCTGTCAGTATGCGTGCTTTCTTTGTTTTGCTTTTAATTTTTTTATCTGGCCTGTTTGCTGTAACTGCTCTCTCTCTGTGTACCCCATTGGTTCCATAGCACTGTATATCATCTTAATATTCACACACTGGTTTGTGTTTGTATGTATACCAATTTTCTGTCTTGCGATACGTAGTCATTTGTGTATTGAGTAATGCAAATGTGCACAAACTTTATCCTTTCTCATTAATTACTCATTCTTCGCCAAAACGGGGTTTTCTGAGTTTAGGTGGTCAATAGTTCCTTCATGTTGTTGACATTACTGGTATTTACTGTCAATTTCTTCCTTCAAAATTTATTTTGAAGTAGTCTGTACAAATTGCTTGATTTTGAGGTGCCACTATTGTACTTCGTTTTTCCCATTATTTATTAATATTATTTTTATTGTTGTTGTTGTTTGGACTGGCGCTGGTGAGTGTAATGCAGTCTTTCGTATTGAAACACGCCGGATAATCCATGTACACCGAAATTATGCTTCAGGATAATCACTTCATCATAGTGCACTTGTTTCTGTAAAACACCCAAAGAAAGTAAAGTTCTCCCTGTGCATAATTAGGCATCACGTTATGAAGAGGGAGCGAAGGTATAATTCCGCTCATTCTTGACCCCGGCACTACATGGAGGTGAGCGGTCAGTTTCACGCCCCGGCCGCTTTAGCCCTTGTACTCATTGAATCGAATGCCCGATGGGCCCCAGAGCCATTTTGGATGCTTTGGAGCTGAAAGAATTTGGTGCCTGTGCAAGGAATCGAACTCATATTCCACGGCTATATCCCATATCCCAGGCACTGTATCGGCCGAAATACTGAAAATCCGTGTATAAAGTAACTGTGAATCCCATATTTTATATGCAGGTTGCTATGTCATCGTTTAATCACGAAAGTTCGTAAATTGTCTGTAGCCTACGGTATATTCGTATGACCTTTGGCTTCCTATCCATCCGTTGCTTTCAAAAACCTGTTTGGGTTTTACCCATTCATAATCCCGTAGCGTTTATTTTCGATCTGTCTCGACTGTTAATGGAATAATGTGCTGTACACGTAATCCGCCTTTCTCTTCTTTATTTTTATTTACTTTTTATTTATTTTTTTTTTATAAGCAGCTGGCCTTCATATCGCTCGCGGCTGTCGTTTCCTCGAACACTCTCTGGCATCTGGGATATACCCCTCCGGGTCGTACATGACCTGACTTGATCTGCCTTACCTTTGTTATTACTAATCGTTTATAAACCAAAATTCCTTAGTCAGATGTCTTCTCCGGGAATTACCAAGGCTGGAGGGGTTTCCTGTCTGCATTGCCCAGACGACACGAAAAGTTTTCCTATGCACTGTGAAGTTCTCGCTGCGCAAAATTAAGCAACACACCGTGAAAGTATATGACAGAGTGGAGGTACAGCAGCACACATGCTTTACATGGAGGTTAGCGGTGACCTTCATGCCCCATTTGCTTTATCTCTGCTGTAGAACCGATAGGAGGTTGGGCGAACTGCGCAGCTGGTCTTGGCGCTCTGCAGTAGAGTCAAACCCTGGTCTGCTGGTCCTTTCTGTCTCGGCATATACATTTCTGGTTGGAACCTGGTGTAAGGAGTCCACTTTGAAGACTGGCGTGAATATGGGATCTGTCTTATTGGATGGTAGAAAAAGAGGGTTGGGAGGTGTAGCGGATTGGAGTCAAGTGGTTCAGAACTGGGCCGAGTGGCAACTTTATTAAGTGGCAGTGAACATCGGCAGTATAGGGCACAAGAAAACAAAGAGTAAAACTGAACACCGATACTGGCACGGCGAATTAACCAATAAAGGCAAACATAACATATATATATATATAAATCTAAGCAGCGTATCAACGACATACATTAACCATAACATACGAAAGAGTTATTTACAGAACGGAAAAAATCCGTAATCAGACCAGTGACCAGGTAATTGTCGAACAAACGTACGGACAATTACCCACTAATTTTTAAGTTTATTTATTTAATCTTTAATTGCTTGTTAAGAAAGAAGCCCTAAGAAAATTTTAAAGAACATGATAGTAATTTCACAACTGTCCACCTACATGTTACACTGTCAAAATCTGCAGTGTTATTACTTTTTTTTTTATGACATGACAGCCCTTAGTGGGCCTAGGCCTCCACACTGTTGAGGTTTCGAGATCACTGTCATTTAGACACTTCACACTCGGTAGGATTCCCCTGGATGAGTGATCAGCCCGTCACAGAAACCTCTACCTGACGACAAAAAACACTTATACGAGACAAGACATCCATGCACCCGGCGGGTTTCGAACCCGCAATCCCAGCAAGCGATCGGCAACAGATCCGAGTCTCAGACCACTGTAGTACAATATTTGAGAACTACCTCAAATGAAAACATTTTCCCTCAATTTTTAAAGTTGTGTAGGAGAACGACTGATGGTAGTTTTCAATAAAAACATGTAGCGTTTGAAACTTTCAATTTAAATCTTGTGTTATACGGAACAGTCTCTGTCTAGGTGAATGACTAAAGTTGATGTTGAAAAGGTGCGAGTGTTTGGACTGAATTCATGTCACTCAGAATAGACTGCAGCAACAGGCTGTTGTGAACACGGTAATGAACCTTCGGGTTGCATAAAATGCACGTAATTTTTTTGACCAACTGGCAAACTTCACAAAGGCTGTGCCAAATTAGCTTAATTTGGACGCCATAATAAAAACTCTGCTTAATGCAGTGAAAGAAAGTATTCAGTGCTGTTGTCTGTTGATTCAATTGTCATTGGCACCTGCCTCATAAAATACACGCATGTCGCATGCCAGTTTGAAGGTTAAGTTTACGTACTTCCCTCTGTCTTGATCCACGCTAGCAGCTGTCAACGTGCGATGTTGCTAAGCCACTGCTACAATTCATCATTTCAGCATTACATTATTACTTTATCTTCCTGTCATTCATTCATTACACTTAACATTTTGAAGCCTGAAGTTTATCCAAATAATTTACGAAATTCACTTCCACTCAGAAAACAATCTTTACGCAGTGCATGGATTAAATGGTTTTGAGTTTAAGGATGTAATTATTCCTATCGTCACTATTATTATTATTATCCTTGTTATCACCTTTATTCAGGGTATTTATAACTATATACCTGAAACAAACCATGTTTCTAGAGTATATAGTTTTGCAGCTGTTCTGTATTTACAATTTGTGCTACATGTAACGTTATTTCGCCTGTGAAATGTGTTTTGTACTTCGACATTAGCGTGGGTCGGGTAGCTCAGTTGGTATAGCGACTGGCTACGGGCTGGACGGTCCGGGATCGAGTCCCGGTGGGGACGAGATTTTCCGCCCGTCCAGACCGGCCCTGGGGCCCACCCAGCCTCCTGTAAAATGGGTATCGGGTCTTTCCCGGGGGTAAAGTGCGGCCGGGGCATGCTGTTGACCACTTAACTCCCTTCTAGTGCCGCGGTCATGGAAGAGTAGAGCTGTAACTCTACCCACCCTCTGGGCCACACCGGGCCTGTAACGGGAAAACTGTACCTTTACTTTTGCTTTTCCATTAGCACTTTCTATTATTATTATTATTATCATCATCATCATCATCTCCTTTATGCAGGGTATTTATACTTATATTCCTGAGATAAACTATGTCACTAGGGAATACAGTGTTGCAGCTATTCTGTTGTTACTATTCATGGTGCTTATATTGTTAGTTTCAGTGTTGAATCTACTGTACTTTTACATTAGTACTTTCCGAAGTGTGTGCAATGCCCAATATGGCTGTTTTCTGTAGTTCATTGACTTCATGTTTTCCTGGTATGTTGCTCACGTATTTTCTAAATGACTGAAATAGTCCCAGTCGCCCCTATTATTACTGGTATCACCTTTGTTTTTACATTCCACATGCGCTGTATATCTATTGTAAGGTCTTTATATTTTAGAATCTTTACTATTATTATTATTATTATTATTATTATTATTATTATTATTCAAGTGGAAGAACGATATGGACGGAAAGTCGGAACACCGTAGAATAACAGAGAGAAGCACTTTATGTAACGACATTTGGTGGGGATGATAAATGACAGCGGAAAGCCGAAGTACTCGGAGAAAAACCTGTTCCAGTGCCACTTGGTCCACCACAAATCCCAAGTGGACTGGCCTAGGTCCATACCCGGACCTCCACGGAGGAAGGCCGCTGAGAGAAGCGTGGATGAACATCTCACGCGCGTCCCACACGGAATTAAAACCATTGCGTGCTGTAAGGCGTGTATAAAGATGTGATATCGAAGGAATGTGAAGCTCATACGTGACTTCTGATATGACGTTTTTTACGCGGAACGTCAGTGGGATGAGCTCAACAAGTTGCAGCTGTCCACATCTGATTGGTGACACCGCTTGAGGAATTTCGCTTTTAGAGATTCATTTTACGAGGCTGTCATGCCAAGCCACAGAGCGTCATCTGTCAGGACGGTTGGTGCCAGAACAGCGTAATCGACATAGGACTAGGCTACGGGCTGGAAGCAAGCGATAGAGATTTTTCTCATCTCCACCCACCCTCCCAAACAAAGGACATCGGGCTTCCTTTCCGGGGGTGAAGCAGCCGGGGCGTGATGTTGACTACTCCCATCTAACGCTGAGGTTAAGAAAGAATGGATCTTTATCTCTTGTTCCCATATATGCCTTCATGGCTTGGACAGGGACGACTTTATTTTTCTCGTTTTACTTTAGTACGATGATGAATTGAAAATGGTTTGTAAGGAGGCTGTCGTGGCCTGTTGGAGATACGTTTCAATAATAATTAACCTGGCGGAACGAAAAGTTTAGGACGGTAGTGTCAATGCTGATATTTGAACTGGTCACCTTTCTAATACAGCTCCACAGCTCGGCTTTAGAGAGCGCTGATTTGGAAATAGTCACATGTTTTAATTAATTAATATACAAAGTAATTTATTTATTTATTTATTTACTTCGAAGTCTGTCATGCTTCTATTGAAGCGTGGAATTTGTTAGGCGGTGATTTAGTAGACCTTACTGAGCGTTACAGGCTTTACTGCTCTGGCTGTTGTAGTTTCTGAAAAATTAAATATTACAAATCGCGACTTTTGGTGGCTGAAGTCCTTCGTGTGCATAAACCCCAACGGTTCTCACGCCGATGGACGCTGTTCGGAATTATTTCCAAGACAAACATTAGAACGGGTTGTCTGTATGTCCATGCAGTAATAGTACTGAGAGTAACTTGGTAAACATCTTGAGTTTTTTTTATTTTATGAGAACTCTGATACGGCGCAAAATCAGATACAGAATATCAGAAAAGGTAGCAGATTATCCGTGTGTGATGCAATGTACTTATCACTTCATTAAAAGAGGTGTGTAAATTCGCCATAGTGTAAGTTACTGTAATCCTTCGTTTAACCTTGAGGCTACGTTCTGATAATTGCAGTGTGTCATCTAAACAGCGTATGACGAAACATCTGTTCCCGTAAGTATAAATGAAACGAGCTATCGGTCTGGCCGATGTAGATTCCGCAAGCTGCCTGCAAAAACGACGTTAATCCGAGTCCGAGCAATGTGCATCGCATGTTTGTTCACCAAAATGTATCGACGTTAAAGCGAAACAGTATTCCGGGCAACGTTAAATGAGGACTGATTGCATTATATATTTGCAGTTGCATATCAGTTTACACATTTTCATCATGTGTGAGAGAAGGTTATCCCTTAAAATCCGAGGCTTTACCTCACATTGCAGTGGGTGTGACTGGCGATTAGCGAAGGTGTTGTAGTTTGAAATTCTGCCACCTTTTAGTCCATACGTTCTGAACAGGTTTGTGCTGTAGCGAACCGTTACATAGGTCAGTATACAGGGTGTTTCAAGAGCAGGGTTCAATATTTTGGAAGGTGATAGTATCGGTCATTGTGAGAAAAAGTTCATGTGAACATGGATGCAATTGTGAACGGTTATCGAGATACCTCTGTTTGAATATACAAATACAAAAGCATTGTGAATGGTAACAAAGAAGGGGATATGGCTGTTAAGTTAATTTTAATTTATTGTGTAAATGACATATTTATTACAGTTCACAATAAATGTTCGAAAATCCCACCGTCAGCCTCGGCGCACTTCGCAACTCGTGAGCGAAGTCGCGTTTTGATCGTCTGACTTGATCTTCGCGTTTATTTACGCGGGCAGCGGAATCCAAAATTGAAGTGAGCAATTCGTCTGTTGTGTCCACCTTTCTTTTGTAAACTTCGCCTTTCATCGAAATCCACAAACAAAAACCTAACGGAGTTAGGTTTGGAGATTCAAACAGCTCTATCTCGGTAATCATTCAGAATTAGACACAAGTTCGTATGATATTTTTTTCCCTCACGATGACCGATATTATCACCTCCAAAAATATTGACCTCAGTTCCTAAATCACCCTGTATAGACTGATTCCTCGATTATTTAACCATCCTCCTTCGCGAATGTTGTCATAGTTTCGAAATGCTTATGGTTTGTGGATAAGTACCTGGAAGGAACGTGTTGTTTATTGATATTGGTAGAAAATCTTTGTTGTTTTTACTGTTATTGTTGGAAGACGTAAGCGTGAATGCGAGGATAATATTAAATTGAATCTAAATTAAATTGGGAGCGAGTGTGTGAGCTTGATTGATGTGGCTGAGGGTAGAGTCCTGTGGCGGGTTGTTGCGAATACTGTAATGAACATTAGGGTTCCATATAATTTGGCGAATATCTTGACTGGCTGAGGAACTGTTAGACTCTAAAGAACGACTCTGCTGCTTGGCATTATTGTATTAGAATTACCGTTAGAAGTGTTCGCGCAGTCCTGCTGGCGTGTCAGTTGCTGGCGGCGTGGGTTTGAATCTCGCACGGAGCAAGCATATTTGGGAAGTTCATTTTAAAAAAAAATGTTCATACGTCCACTGCAACGAGAATTGAGTTCTGAATACAGGGTACTGAGGGATAAACATATGAGTTAAACTAAGCTGAAAGTTGTGTAACCAACACTGCCGGCACTGACTGACATTTGACTACAGAATTTGTGTGCACTAACAGAGGTCAGTGCCGTTTACATGTTCTCATTAACAAAATGGTTCTTGCCGAATTGAACTTGCGTATTTAAAAAAAAAAAATGCTTTTCTTACTGCCCTGTGTGTGAGCGTGGTTTTATTTGTGTATGTATGTATGTATGTATGTATGATTGTATGTATGTATTTATGTGTCCAGAGACGAGTGCCGTGTCTCGATACGCCACTCTAAGAGTCCTTACTTCCCATTCTGTTCAGCAGTAAGAGTCCATGGGTCAAGTCGGATTGTAGCGCGCAGGGTAACTAATATGCAAGAACACTGACGCAAAATAGACAGGGTATTCTTTCTTACATTACGCCACTGACGGTGCTTTGTGTAATTCAACGATAAATGTTTAAAAAGGGCAGTTTCCAATAGAGAAAGGCATTAATCAGCGGTTTCAGTGTAGTTTTTATTCTGGGACCGCAAGAAATTTCTCGTTGCAAAGACAAAAAGCGTTTTCTTGGCAGTAATACTAGCATTGGAAGACGCCTACGCTACGGGATGGACGGTCCAGTGTTCGAATCCCGATAGAGACAACAAAATTTTCTCCAAAACGCCCAGAACCACAGTGGGGCCCACCAAGCTTCCCATTAAGTAGGTACCGGGTTTTTCTTCCCGGAGACAAAGCGGCCGGCGCGTGGAGATAACCATTGACCTTTAATAGTGCCGAGGTTAGATTGGAACTATACACATTCTTCCGCCTATATGCCTTCCTGAGGTGGACAGGGGAAGCTTTATTTACCTATTTAATACTATCATATGTGGCAACCAAGGTACGGTTATTGTTAATGGCACTTTGTGCATTATATTTAATTCACGAAGCATAAAATATAGGTGTTAAGATGGTGTTAAACATTTGTCATAACATTTCTCTTTTTTTTTTTCCTTTTTTTTTTTTTTTCCTCTCCCCCTCTTTTTTTTCTTTTTTTTTTTTTTTTTTTTTTTTCCCCCCCCCCACCCCGAGAGAACGAAATTGGTGACATAGCCCAGTATCTGTTAAATTTGATGCATTTGCTGAACTTCCTAAACTGAATTACTTCTGCAACTTACGGCATGGTGTTCAAGAATATGGCGCCGTGTATTCTGAGAAACAAGTGCCAACGGTTGTGAGGAACTGCGGTTACTCACATCCGTTCGTACGTATCAACCAGACGTGACGTCCTCATGTCCCAGAGCACTGTAATCTTGATATTCACTGCCCTGAGAATGTGAGGCCCAACTATTACAACTGAAAAGCACAATCGGACACGGTCTTTCTAGGTAAGCTGAAAGTCGCTTGTCTGGTCAGTAATGCCCCTGCCTTATATAGAGCACTCTGGTTCATTCTTAGATTTACAAGAGCCCATCATGGTACCTTGTCCTAAGCCACATATTTCCTTCAGATCACGTTTAATATTATCCTTCCGCATACTTCTGGGTCTCTAGTGGTCTATTCCTGGCACAAATTTAGTAATTTCAGCGCAGTAGAAATAGGGCGTCTGCATTGGCAGCCATTCACGAATAGTCATTTACACTTCTTCATTATTGTGGGTTATGTTAAGGTGTTAAGATACAGATACTTCGGTGTAATAAAGAGATACTTTATACAGTGTTTGAGATGACAAATCGCGGTATCAGTAATAAATATTTATAACTTATGCTCCTCTTATATGTTTCTACCTGTACAAGGTTATCATCAGGGAGATATATCATAAGCATACCAATGCTGCAAATTTTAAAGAAGATGTACGTGTGTAGACTTCAAATGCAATGTTAATTAAAAATTGCTAAAAGTGTTTAAAATGGAACTCAACAGATATTTTCTACAATTCTGAACTATTTTACCTTTCATTGCCGACAAACCTCTATGTCAGTTTTTGTCGTCTTCATTCAAACGGAATATCCGTGTGCTGTCTGGCTGGTGATTATGCCACGGTGGATCACCGAATGCTGACGGACGATGATTTCTTATTTATTGCGCGATTTGTTGGGTCAAAAACAATCCATTGCACTGACTGTGGACTGCGTTAAATTTTAAAGGGGCTACATTTAACGCTGTAGTCACTTTTAGTTTATCTTGTATGGCCTAGGGACACCGATTTATTGAACATCTCTCGTGCATAGACGCTTTTGGTTGCGTTCTTAAGGTCCTGTGTGTGTACGTCTCAGTGTAACAGTTATCTCTTTATTCCTGATGCTAGGAGGGTTTCCCACATGCGACAATGTTTTTAATTAAGGCTGTACACTTGACGCTTAGCTAATTTTTGGGGGCTTTGGAGATAATGTAAATGAAATGTGTCCTGGTTACAAGGTTCTTGGATTTGAGGCTCTTTAAATTTCCTTTTCTGGGGATACGTAGTTCTGCGGTGAATTCAGATTACGTCGAAACATTGGAACAGGACTGCGTCAGCCACTGAAAGCGTAACGTCAGAAACGCCCCGTGTTAAAACCCGAGATATAGTGCGGTACGGACATGTTGGCGCCGCGATATGGAACTTACTGACGCAAGTCAAACGTTTGTGACTTCATTCCGTTTTTGTTTCTTTCGGTTACGTTAAGGTGGTGATAACGAAAGAAAAACATTTTGAGAACGTGAACCTGTTAAGTGAATTTTCTGCACTTAAACTCGCCCACTCGTCGCGAAATAATTAACGAACAGTGATACAGGGTAACAGGACAGGCATTGTACGTATAACGTAACATTGAGGCGCGTTCGCGTAACCATTGTTGCCCTTGAAAAACAATAAGTATTACGTATTGTGAGTGTGTGCGTGAGTGTGTGGCCTTAGGTATCCAGCATGCAATGCGCAATATTGTCATATGTGGGCTGCTCCGCTCTGCAATATTTTTCCGCATTATATCCGAAACGGCACGATTTTCGGGTAAAAAAAATGAGGACAAAATGTGTTTTGACTTTCTCTACAAATTTGGCTGAAACATTTCTCATTCTAAGAAGAACTGAGCGAGATGTGATCAAAAATGTCTAGTGGTCTTCATGTAAAGTAGCTGTTATTCTTGCAAGATGTTAATGAGACTTTATTTTATCGACAGATTTTCGGAAAATACTCAAATATCAAATTTAATGAAAATCCGTCCAGTGGGAGCCTAGTTGTTTCATGCGGACGGACGGACAGATATGACAAAGGTAATAGTCGTTTTTTTTCGCAATTTTGCGAACGCGTCTAAAAAGGTCAAGTTGTACCTGTCCATGCCATGAAGTGAGTGGTAAACTTCACGCCGCGGCGGCATGAACCCTGTGCAAGAACTCCGGTGCCAGTTGAGCAGGAGGCTGGGTGACCCCAGGATCTGGTGCGGACATTTTGGAGAAGAGAATCCCGGATCTTTCATCTTTTAGCCTGGTTCACTCTAACGTGTATGCTAAAGGATGATTTATAGCCCCGATGTAATTTTAGGAGAAATATAGAGATTTTATAGTTATGTGTAAGGTACGCGATTGAAGCCCATTTATATCACTACCTTTCTCTGGTCTTGACTTTTAACTTTGACTAATTTATTTCATCGAAAAATGTCAACATTAGCATAGGTCGCGTGGTCTGAAGTATTGGTGTCCGAACTGTGGCCATCCTTATAGGTTTTATATGTGTGCTATAAAGATAGGCAATGTACGTATAACGTAACATTGTGGCGCGTTCGCTCTTTAGCTGTCCTAACAGAGCGATACTATTTCACTCGAAGAGAGGGCTTTAGTGGCGATTTAATGCTGACGACTGCAATAAAACGTACATTTTTTGCCGGATTTTAACCAAATTTAGATTTTATCAACAGATTTTTATACGTATTCTCAGTATCAAATTTCACGGAAGTCCGTCCAGTGGTAGCCTCCTTGATACGTGCGGTCAGACGGTCGGATGGACGCAAGGAAGCTAATAGGAGCTTATCGTAACTATGAAAAAGCGCCTGAAAGGTATTCAACAATTTAGGCTGTTAGGCGTTAACACTTAGTGGTTTTTTAACGTGCTGCCCACGAACCAACCCACAATAATGGCAGTGGCGCGTTGCCAAAACAAAAGTTGAACACTCCTGGTCTAACGCGTCCCACATTTACCGCTCGAATCCTGGGATCATGTGGATTAGAATATCACTCACGGTATGAACATGAAGGTAACGGTAAAGTTTACCCTAAAATAGACCACGAAGGCCCAGAGGGGGAGTAGATGTATAGCTCTACTCCTTCTTTAACCTCGGTGATAGGTTAGTGGGTGGACAAAGCCACGCCTCGGCCGCTTTAACCCCGGTAGAGACCCGGTACCTATTGTATAGGAGGCTGGGTGGGCCTCAGAGCCGGTCTGGAAAGCTGCGGAAAATCTCATCACAACCGGGATTCGATCTCCGGACCGTCCAGCCTGTAGCGAGTCGTTATGGTTGCTATTTTATCCGTGTTTGTGTTGTGTGCAGGTAGAGTACCAGTGACCGACCGACCTACGGACCGAGGAGTTCTTTCATCACCTTGGGTCACATTGTTCTGCAGTGCCATAGAGATATAGATAGATTGTTGGATGCTGTAAACCTGGGTAATGTCACTTACTGACGAGAGGAACTCTGACCTTGACAGTATGGCTACCGGTCTCCTGTCTCCGGGCAAACCGTGGAAAGAGAATGTATAGGTCCCGACAAAAACACAAGTCTCTGTAACTCCAAAACCTAAATGTTTAAATGACGGCACTTAAGCCTAATGTGTTATTAGCGGAAATCAATCGGCCACGGGTCACACACTTCTAACAGTGTAACTCTACTTCCCCCCCCCCCCCCCCCCCCCCCCCCCCCCCCCCCCCCCTCCCCTCCCCCTGCCCGGTGGCGGGGTTTGGTTGTTTTTT
>Ga0131853_10013967_pt1 | contig 14712 bp, 5 predicted proteins | sample TergutLab28metaG_FD_92764 | JGI IMG/M metagenome (GOLD analysis project Ga0131853, IMG submission 92764) | Labiotermes labralis P1 segment gut microbial communities from Petit-Saut dam, French Guiana - Lab288 P1 (version 2) (version 2) | ecosystem: Host-associated > Arthropoda: Insects >... | reverse complement strand
TTGTAGTTACAGTTTTGTGTACTCCTGATGATGGGTGTGGTTGACACCCGAAACATGTAGAGTGAACTTGCAGAATAATAAATAGACTGCTTTGTGTTGCATCTCGTTGGACAATTCTTAATATAGATCAGCGATGCACGGAACCATGAACATAAAATTGGTGTGACTTGTTCGTTGTGTGTGATAAGATTATGTAAAAGGTGTAGCTGACTCTACAATAAAATTATCAGTCTTTCATTCACGGCATTTCTCTGGAGAGTTTTCTCACAATGTCATTTCATTCAAACAAATTTCTCGTAATAAATATCACCATTTCGTCACCTTGATTTAATTAGCCACATTTTTTAGCTGTTCGGATTGTGTATGATGGATTGATTTGTAAACGATAATTGGAGAGGACGCAGAAGGAAACGGACATGAGCTGTTTTAGTGTGCTGTGCTGACATAGTGCTTGTTTAAAACAAATGAGGAAAACTAATAAATACGTTAATAAGTGCAGACGGTTTGTGGGCATGGATAAAAATCGGGGATTTCCAAAATATGAAGCAGGTTTGCCAAATTTTCGAATGCGTTATTCGATGTTTTGCAGCGACTTGTTTTACTCCCAAAATTCTGTATTTTTCTAACAGACCGCAGAGCCCTATATCCGAGAAGATGGCAGTCCTCACAGCGCATGCCTGAAGAATTTCAAACCTACAAGAACAGTTTATTGTTATTTACCATTTGAGGCGTGTTCGCATACATAGCTAAAGGCGTTCATTATTTCCGTCATGTGTCGTCTCTATGTCTTTCCGTCTGTCCGTCCATCCGTCTATCCCGCATGTATCAGCGCGACTACCACGTGACGGATTTCCGTGAAATTTGGTATTGGGAACTTTTACGAAAATCTGTCTACAAACAAGAAATTTGGTTAAAATAGGGCATCATTATCGAGCACCTTACGTGAAGACCTCAGTAAATTTAGTTTGTTTTCTACAGAATGAGGAAAAAATCGTCAGTTAGGGTCAGGAGTTTTAGGCGCGGTCTGCGTCATTTACGAACGGGTCCCATTGACTGCGTCATGTCTGTTCGTCCGTCCGCCTGCTTTTCTGTCTGCATATATGATTCCTGCTCCCCTTACACAAATTTTCATGAAATTTATTGAGTTTTACGAAAAATCTGTCGAGAAAATCCATATTTAATTAAAACGGGGCACAAAAATCGGGCATTTTAAACAAAGACTTAATTGCATTGCACATTGTTGGCAACGACATACATAGCGCTACAGCACACAGAATGCGTTGCTCTGTTTCCATGGCAAGGCTTGGAATAACTGTTACATTGTTGTACGTCAATTCAAATGGGAAGCACCTTTGCATTTCCACGACGAAAATGGTTACGCGAACGCACCACAATTTTTCGTTATACGTATGTAGTGTCTAACCCCGGGTAACTCGTTCCCTCCTATTCCGTCCGCGGGTGGACACTACTTATTTTAATGTTGATAGTGCGCTTCTTAACTTCAAAGTTAGGCTGCCGCCATGCCAATAATCTTCGTATATTATTGACAACTAATTAGTTCTAACTACTCAAAGTTTTCAACCGGGATTCAAGGATAATCTAGGGCTGTCTAAATAATTATTTCTTTTGTCTCAAAATCTAAATTATGTATTCTAAAATGCTAATTCTAATAGTAAAAAAAAGAAACAAAAAAGAAAAAATTTAGTTAACAAGTGTGTTCAATTGTTTAACAATAGCAAAAAATGAGTTGTTAATTCAAATAACTGTCTCACCTCATAAATATACACGGTGGCGCCGAGCCGACTGACACATTTCAAACTTAATTATTGCGCCGGCGTGATAGCTTGTCGTGGTTGGCGGGAAGGGGAACGGTAGAAGAGAGGACGCCATTTCATATGGTCAGTCGCAATGGAGCGTTGGAACGTACAACGTGTTACCTGTGTTCGTAGTTTCGGCGACATCGCTTGGCCTGCTCGGTCGCCCGACCTTACTGTACCAGATTTTTTCCTTTGGGGGTTCCTGAAAGACCGTTTGTTCCAGAGGCGTATCATGACTATTCAGGAACTCAAACAAGCCATTGTTGACCAAGTTGCGGCTATTGATGAGGACCTACGGAGGCGCGTGTAACGCAACTTCCAGACACGCTTGCAACAATGAATTTATGTAAACGGAGGCCATCTGCCTGATGTTCGGAAAATAAGCTTGTAATCTATGGGTAATAAATAGCATACTTGGATGTATTTATAGAAGGTTTCGCTTATTTTTCCCTCTTTCCATATATATTCTATGACCATTTGAAATGTGTCATTCGGCTCCGCGCCAACCTGTATATATATATATATATATATATATATATATATATATATATACACCTACTCGCGGGTAATTTGGAATTTAAACTCAACAAAATTTAACTAAACAATAACCAAACGTGCTCGGCTCGAATTTTACAAAATTTCCAATGCAGTCACCACGACTCACCTGGTATTAGCAGAAAACAACTGAAGTGTAACAGCATCGTAATTTCCACGTTACTCTGACTTAGTACTGTTTTCACTATATATATATGCTTCTTTAAATGTGGAGGTACGTAACAGCCAGTAACAACCAAAATCGGTGAGTAAAATAATCGAGCGACAGCCGTTTCCCGTAAAGGTAGGTGTATATATAGAAGTGGGTTGATTTGTCATGCATTCTCAAAAGTTTAACAAACATTCTAAGCTTCACTGTATGTTCAAACATATGTTCGGAGCGTAACGAACTGGCGTGAATGCCGAACTCAGACATATTTCTAGAGTATAATGAACTGTCTTGGCTGTGCTGAGCTCGCGATAGTGCAGCAAGCGTTAGAGTTCATGGCTGCTTTATAAAACTCAAATGCGATATCTGTAGATATTTAACACTCAAATTTGATATTCGCTAGGCGTATATTGCCTTTCTTGTTGTCAAATGTGACGGCAGGCGTATTGTAATATATTTTCGTGGTGGTATTGGAAGAAGTAATAATGGCTTCTGTAGAGACTGTCAGTCAATAGAGTCATTGCAGCTCCTGGCCATCAAGATTCTAAGCGAAGCTTCTTGGGAATTCGCAGAGATGGGCACAAAAGAAAATTTACGCTCTCTGATAAACAAGTTCGTAAGAGATACATTTCCCCTCCCCACCATTCACCTCAAGCATGAATGAAAGAAGACAATGGCAGTCGTTCCCACAATTTGTATTGCCCATTTTATGACCACATCCCGACTGTAAAGGTTTTTTAGTATCTGTGATGCGTAACAAGAAATCCGGGCGAAATGGCGCAGCACGTGTCACATTTTCGTCATTTTTCGTAGATTCATGGATCGATTTTTCAAGGCCGAAAATCTTGTCAATTTTCTGCATATATCTTCCGAACGCAGAGCATACACCTTATGAAGGCCTCTGTTTCATCCCGGGGCCGATCCGCACAACCGTCCTGATAAACATCGCTGTTAGCCACATCGCCAGCCCAGCAGTGGAGTCATTCAAAGTGGCAGCAAGAATCATCTACAATGACGCTATGCTCCTCCTGAATAGGCACAAAATAGGTTCCACCCAAGGCCCATTCACGGTATGATTATCAAATACTGTTAAGCTAATAAAATCAAGGTGGATATGTTGGACGGGGCATGTAGCACGCATCGAAACTGTAAATGTGCGTAAAAAAATTTGCACAGCAGCCCGAAGTTCAGTTACAAGTCCCATGCCTAAATTCGAAGATAATAATAAATTTAAACTGACTTCAGTAGAATTATGAAATTCCGGAAGAGACAGAAAAGACCGGAAGCTAGAGAACGTTGCTCAGAAGGGGGCTTCATGATTTGCACTCCTCATCAAACATTATTGCGGCGATCAAATAAAGAAGGATTAGATGGGTAGGGCACGTGACACGTATGATGAAGAAGTAAAAATTTATACAGACTTTTGTTCGGAAAACTTCAAAACAGAGTCTCGTAAAATCTCGATATAGTTAAACGTTAACGTTAAAACGCATATTAAAAAGATAAGCTTGAGTCATGTACTGAAATTATCTGGCTTTGAATGAGGATCATTGGTGGGGTTATGTGAACACGGTAATGAACATTGTGTTCTGCAAAATGAGAGCAATTTGTCGACTATGCTAGGACAGATTAATAACATAATAAGGATTCTGCTGCCTGTAGTCAGTTAGTTAGTTAGACAGTGAGTTAGTTAATTAGTTAGTTAAACGTGGAAATCTGGCTGTGTAGTAACAATCTAATGGCGGTAAGTTCGGGAAAGCAAATCGATTTGCGGTGCCTGTAATACAGTATGTGGCGACGATGGATGGGTCACTGCTGATACAGCTGCAACACTTGCACGGTGCGTTTCATGTTTCTGCATCCGCTGCAGCCTCAGTCACTATTAGAACTACCCACAGAGCAAAACAGTGGTCACGTGTAATTCGGATGCACGCTGCACACTAATGGCGCATAGGTCTGTTTACATTACAGTCACAAGATTTATTACAATTACGTAACGACACAAATATCGAGATTAGCACTTTTCGTTGTGCAAAACTGCAAATCAGTTACACAATTAGGTGTGCGCCAGATTAGTTGTAACTGTGTCAGTTAGTGACGCTGGGGTAGTTCAGTCAGGATAGACATTAGGCTACGAGATCGAAGAACCGGGGTTCGATTCCAAGCAGAGGCAATAAATTCGTGCGACGGGATAGTGTAGTCTGCATTGCTACTCGCTACGGGCTAGTTACTCGAGGGTTCGAATCCCAGTAGGGACGTGATTTTCCGCAACCATCCCGACTGGCCATGGAGCTCACCCAGCTTCCTATTAACGGGTACCTGATCATTCCCGGAGTAAAGCGACCGAGGTTAAAGAAAGTGTATAACTATTCCTCTGCTTCCCATCTGTGTCTTCATGGAATGTTACAGACTGAATGTTACCTCTTACCTTTATTATCAGATAGTTCCGTCATGCAGCCATCCATGGAGAACTGTTCGAAGTAACTAAGAAGAGCGTCTTATTATATAGCTGATTTAAAGTCTCATACCACAAGACAAAACGATTCAGTAGATCGGGGAAGTTGATGAATTTCCTCAGTTGATAAAGGTAAAAGCTAGAATAGCATCTCGATCGGACCACGACGACACCTTCTAAATCCCTTCCAGTTTATCAGTTGTCCTATCATTCGAGACTATACAGCTGCAGTTGTTGACAGCGTCGTTAAATAAACGATTTACAAAAACAAAAACACAACGTCAACTTCCCTCGTCGGAGAGCTGTAGGCAGCGCTTGGCGCTCCGACAGTAGCAATGCTGGTGCAGTATTCACCATCTTGGTAAACTGGTGTTAGACTCGAGTTGAAATGTGATTGGCACACGGTGACGCACGGAAGGGGAAGTGAAGGGGAACTGGCGAATGGAGTGGGTAGCCAGTACCCTTCACACTACCTCGGAACGTATTTTATCCAGCATTACTACCGCTGATGCGCACACCTCGGCTGCCAATAGTCGACGGAACTGACGCCCCCGTCGATTTAAATGGACTCGTCCGTTTCGCCGAAAGACGAAATCTGGTTTCTGCGCGTGTGCCATCACATTTCAACTGGCCTATACCTTAGGCGAGTGTTGGTTGCCGTTGTGTTAGTTATACAGTTTTATCGTTTGTTATGGAAGGGAACGTGAAAATATTATTAGGAACTTAATAGAAAACATGCTCCGGTAACGTAACAAATAAAAGATTAACGCACAAAATATTTACGGTGGAAACTGGTGAACGGGTCCAAATGAAGACAAATGAGAATGTTGAAGATTATAAAGTGAGTCATATCTTCCAGTGGTCATGGGAAACTGTCCATACGGGTTGGGAAGTGAAGAGACTCGATGCCCATTGTACAGGATTCTGGGTTGACCCCAGGGACCGTGTGGACTTGTGTGAAAAATCTCGTCCCCACCGGCATTCGATCCCCCGACCGTCCACCGCGTAGCAAGTTGCTATAGCGACTGCGCTATCCCGGCCCACATATGACCTACTGCCGCAGCGAAGCTAACACACCTGGACCTAGTTATAGTAATAGCTGTTATGTTATATTAAAATCGAACAGACAGCTAAAATTCAATTCGTATTGGTGCCACGACGTTACGTTACGTTACTTTCCATGAAAGAATTACTTTAATACTGGGGTATTTTCAAAAGGCCTCTTACGTTACACGATGTAAGATCTGTACGGAAGTGGCTTTAGAATGGCTTCCGCCTCACAAGTTCGCGTGTCAGCTTATGGTTATTGCTGATTGTAGGAAAATAAATGTGCGGTGTTGGTGTGTTCTTCAGTGCCGTAAGGTGCGTAATAAGTTTTGTGAAAATCGGTCCATTTGTTCGACAGATTAAATAGAGGGTTTCGTGGAACTGCCAGGCATATTCAATGAAAGTATGGTGCTCTGAAGAGGCAAATATTTATCGTTTCTAGATGGTAAATTAGCCTAACAACAGAGCTTGGCCAAATATAAAGAAAATTAATTAAATTTTACAGTAATGCGTAATGGTTTTGATGCTTCCAAACCGTTTTCTGTGTTTGCACTTTTCTTTCAAACGAAAGACACAGATTACTGAAAATCTTAGGCCTACGTCACAAACTGCTCCTGTTTTCGGTGTGCTTCGGTTACTGAAAATGATACGTCATATAATCCTATCAAATTTTGTTTAAAACTTGCCATAAGGTAACCATAAAAATTCTGTCACAAAGCCGTAACAGATCTTGTGACTGCAGCACCATTTTTAGTGAACAATCTGGCATCCCTTCCTCTTCGCCTAGATACTGATCAGACAAAACTCAGAAAATGTTCTTATTCAAATTAACAGGTCAGGCAATGTAAGTACAAACGTAAAATTGAGCCGTGTTTGTGTAAATTTTGTCACCATGGAAGAGCAAAACGTATTACATATTCTGATTCTGTGTCTGTAGCTTTAGGTATCCAGTCTGCAAAAACATATGCTCCTTGGTATGTTTTCATTTATGGCCTGTCTGACTGTATCATATATTATCATATTATTTCACGAACGGCATGTATTTCTTGGATCTAAAATGTGTTCTGATTTTCTCTAAAAATTTTTTCTGAAACATTTCTCATTCTAATTACAATTCAGCGACATATTGCCACACATGTACACACGTCTTCATGTAAAGTGCCCATTGTTCTTGTCAGATTGAAAAAAAGTTGAATTTTTTGAGAGTTTTTCGAAAATACACAAATATCTAATTTTAGGAAAATACGTCCAGTAGCAGACGAGTTGTTCTATGCAGATAAACAGACAGACATAACGAAACTAATAGTCGCTTTTTGCAATTTTGCGAACGCGCCTAAAAAATGGCTAATGTTGTGAGATGCGTGCCCACTAATGCTAGCTAGGGACAAGTGACAGTCAGTTACCCAGCTGATGTAAAAACTTTCTGTTACTATAGAAACTGAACTTCATGGTCCGTTTTCACAAGTCTCTGAACAAGCTGGATCCATTTCATATCTTTCGATCTAATTTTTCTTTTATCTGTTTCGATACCATCTTTACATCCAGGCCCAGTCCTTGGTGTGCCAAAATATTTCATGGTGACTTCTATCAAGTTAGTGTAATATATTAGAGAGCGTCTCTCGTTGATATCCGTGAGGTGCCTGGCACTTATCTCGACCGACACGCCGACCACGTTGGCAGACTCTTCGTCTGCATTCCTCATCCTCCCCATAAAAATTCCTGGTTGCCTTTTACATGACGCCACATCCACTTCCTTCTACATTTTTTAATTCGTTATTCCGTATCTTCCACTCGTTTGACGTTATATAATCAAAATTTCTGACAATCTTTAGGTGCCATCCGTGACGTACAACATAGTTTACGTGTATTACAAAGATGACTAGTTACGGTCCATTTTTTGGACCATCACCAGAACCCTTGATAGAAACTATACAAATTTTCTATAAACATTGAAGAAAGAAATCTCTTCCTTTACATTGCTACATAAAACTTAATAAAATTTGATAATATTACTGGAAAATGTCCTCTTCTTGCAGAATTCAACACACGCTGTCATATTGTAACGAACACGTCGTACTTGCTATAAAACGCCTCGGCCACACTTATCAGCAGCACCTTTTGTTGCGCCCATTACGAAAATACATAAGGAAGCTGCACTATGAACGTTAATTGTAATGTGCGTACCTCTTGTGTTTATTGATTATTTCTCATATTTCTGTTTTAATATATAGTTTTCGCATATATTTATTTTACATTGTTTCCACCAATTATGTGCATTTTAAATAGTTTAATACGTCAGTGCAAATGAAGAAATTTCTTTCATTAATGTTTATATACAATTTGTATAGTTTCTTTCATGCGTTCTGGTTTACGGGTCTGAATTTGGGCCGAGAAATAGGCCGACACTAGTCGTCTTGGTAATAAACTGTGTTGTGTATGACAGAACTCCTGTGGATACATTTGTACATTTATGGAATTACCGACACCGTCATTATATGAACAATAAAAAATTTAACACCTGAACGTATGTACGTGTGTAGCAGCTGTCTTTGTTTCTGTCTAAAACGGAGGCACTATTTTTTTCTAAACATTCGGAATATTTTCCCCCCAAAAGGACCACATTTTGCGTTGAAAGAGATGTAATATTGAAGGCCATGTTGCTTGTTTCTTTTAAAACAGGTCACAAATTTTGTTTTCGATAGAAACAGCGTCATGGTACCAACGGGAAGCATTTGAAACAATGACTGGTCTTCTGTTGTGAATTCATTGGAAGTCGAGTATCGCTTCAGACGTTAGATACCTTAAAAGTGCGAATGCCACCTGCTGCTAGTGCCGTGTACGCTATTCGTAAGCTAACCGCCCGTCCCATGAAAAGCTTCTCGTATCTCCGAAGAACCCTGCAGGGAAGGAATTGACTATCATACAGATACTCCGTGCCTGCAGATTAACTGGGTGGGGGAAGTGGAGATTGGATGCTTACCCTAATCATTGAACACTCCCTCCACCACCAGACTATTCCCCTTCCCCGGTCGTTTCCTTGAGCCGGCAAAAACCATCGACTCTTCCCCATCATAGACATCCAAGTATCCCATAATATTATTATGGGTCTTCGTTATGTGAAATTGAGCCTACCAAATATCTTGCTCCATATAGCGGAGACCTGTGGTTGTATTGAAGAAGGGGTGGATAGGAGGAGGTGCAAAGTAGGGGGTTTGGGGAATGAAGAGAAGAAGGGTTAGTGTGGTCTGGATCGATGCCACGGGTAGTACTGCCTGGCGTGGCGGGTGTGGGTGGTTGTATCCGCACTCACTGCCTGCCACCCTTAGCTCCACAAACTGAACATACACCACCAGCCATTGTTAGCGCATTACAGTTTCATCAACTCACTAATCATCATATGATGTGCAACTGAGCAAGGAATTGGTACAGTATTTCTAAAATACTCTCGGACAGTCAGTCGCATCTGAAATGATACAAAATTCAACGTTAAAAAGGGTCTATTATTTCCATCTTGAGAACATTTATGGGAAATTATCATGAAGTTATGGTGTAGAGAAAGGTGCTGGAAACGTTGATTTTTAAATCGTCTTTGACAAGGTCCGATATTATATCAATACATTTTTAGCCGTGAAATCCCAAAATTTTACGTCATAACCCACCAGCATCTACCATTAGTGCTGTACATAAGTGCTCAGAGCCAAAAGTCTACAGCAGGCCACACACAAGTCTTACATATAATTTCAACGTGGTGAGTTCCAAAATATTTACAATGATACTGGAAGCAACGAAAAAACTACACTGTTGAGATAACAGTGCGATATTACAAACGTGACAACACCGCACTGGTGACGTAGCGGAAAGGTACTAAGCACTGGACAACAATGCACTGTTGAACTAGAGGTATAACGCTACTAACAGGACAACACTCTCCTGTTGAGCTAGCGGTATGAGCGACTAACAAGACAACGCTGCACTGTTGAGCTAGCGGTATGAGCGACTAACAGGACAACACTCCACTCTTCAGCTAGTGTTATGAGCTACTAACAGGACAACACTGCACTGTTGAGCTAGCGGTATGAGCGACTAACAGGACAACACTGCACTGTTGAGCTAGCGGTATGAGAGACTAACAGGACAACACTCTACTCTTTAGCTAGCGTTATGAGCTACTAACAGAACAACACTGCACTGTTGAGCTAAAGGTATGAAGCTACAAACAGGACAACTTTGCACTCTTGTGTTAGCGGTACTGAATTACAGTAATCGCTGCACTCCTTCCATAACGGCGTTTATATCATTTCTCTGATGATTCATATTTTAATGTCACGCGGAATGGCAAAACAAATTGCATGCAGGAAGAATTCGTTTACACTCCTAGTTCCTGTTTTGCGCAGGCTGGCCGAGTTTTAAGACATTTATAGCGTCTACCACTACCACCACTACCATCACCACCACTCCCCGCTCCAAACATCTGTCATAACTTAGCATTCCAGTTTACAAACGTATGTTATTTCTTTTCTGCCTTTCACTTTAGGCTGTTTCATTCCAAAAATGGACGCTACAGCTCTGGTGTTTGTCATTATGTATTATTTCATTCCACCCGAACGCCTCACTACAGGCAGCACAGCTTGCCATGTTGTTCTACTACTGCAGCATCTCGCTTTACACCAGCAATGGTTAACGAATAGCGTAACCACATTTGCTTGAACATTACTGTGCCGAATTTCTTTACTAGCATAAACAGTCATATTTTAAGAACCAATTTCATATTCCTCTACTGTATAAATAATATTACAATTTATGGCCTTGTTTCGCTGTTCGTGACTGACCATAATGTGTTATTGCATATGAAATGATAGACCTACTGCACAAATGTGCACATCATGAAATACTGAAACCCAAAATGGCAACTTACATTATCAGTTATATCTAGCTGGCACAGAACTTATGTGTCCTTCTAATCCAAACCGATACAGAGTATTACAGTTCGTTATGACAGCCACAAGTAATGGGCGGTCATTAGTCGTGCAGAGAAAAGTACTCATCGGTAATGCAACACATAATTCCACCACAATAATGAGGTTTCCAAATCCACAAGTTTCTCATTTATTCCATTCTTGAAACTGATAATCTGTTAAATTTTGCTAATTATCCTAGCAATATATTGTAGAACGTGAGGAATAAGGCATTTTAATTATTTCTATAAATAAAGGCAGATTAACAACCGTCAAAAACACAACTCCATAAGAATAATAAGTTAAGCAGCTACGTGTTTCGACCCTCTAGGGGTCATCTTCAGGCTCATATTTGAAACATACCAGGAAACATACAGATCATGTGCGGAAGGGAGATCTCGCTTCTTACGGATTTTTGTTACAAGTCTGGACTTTACATATAATTTGATTTCAAGATTAAAATTGAAGATTAAGACGTAAGATTAAAATTAAATTGAAATTAATTTAGTGAAAGCAATTATTAAAATCTTCAGTTTTTTAAAATCAGCTGTTTTTAGTAGTGGAGTTTTACTGGTAGGTTTCACTAGTAAAGACTGTTATTTTTTAAAAACTGAATATTTTAATAACTGCTTTCACTAATTCAATGTCAATTTAAATTTAATCTTATAATTTTAAGCTCCAATTTTAATCTTGAAATCAAATTATGTGTAAATACTAGACTTGCAACCAAAACCTGCAAGAAGCAAGATTACCCTCCCGCCCATGTTCTGTATACTTCCTAGTATTTTTCAAATACCAGCCTGAAAATGATCCCTAGAAGGTCGAAATATGTATCTGGTTCACATATTACTTTAAAAAGTTGTCTTTGACGGTTATTAATGTACCTTTGTTTATTCTCCAACACAACGGGATGCATAAAGTTAAAATTCTTTCTATGTTTTTTAATTTAGTTTTAAAAGTAAATTCAAGTGGCCAAACATTTATGCAGTTGTAGCACGGTGTTTATGAATTTGTTCAGATTTTTATTTATTCTTGAATAAAAGTGACGTTGTCACTGAATTTGTTTTCCACTTTTGAGGTCTCCTGTTTTCTGTTTTATATAGAGTAAGGCTCGCAGGAATTTTACCCCCTTAAAACGTCAAAACTTAAAAGCTTTTCTTGTAAGTACGCTGATTTATGGGCTTTGGACTATATTCTGCTGAGAGGAACTGAATTATTTAACAGGCGATAATTTAGACATTTATTTTCCCTAGACTAGCCTAAGTGCTATAACGTTGTTCGTGGTCAGTGTGTGAAAAAAACAGAAGTTCGATAAAAAGAAAATGTAGTTACATGCAAGATTAAGCACTGAAGTTACTTCATAACGAAGAACGTAATTAAAAATGCAGGTAGGAAAATTCTTTTGGTGCTCATTTTATTTATTTTTTTTATCAACCTTGTAACTTTAACATCCTTTACCTTTTTTCTTACAGCTTATCACGAGATAATGAACAGGCCTACAGAGACTTCAGTAATTTACGCCTTGGGGCACGTAATATTTGGCGACGAAAATAGCTCAGTATGTGTTATGTTACGTGCTCATGTAAAGTACGGAAGTATAAAATTTACGCGAAATTAAAATAATTGAATTCTAATTAATGATAAGTTTTATGAATAACAGTACTTTAAAAAAACTCTTTCCAGAAAAAATTGAAACTAATTTAACAGGATGTAATTACTTATAGATCAAGATGAAAAATATCATAAATACATATGAACAAATTACAAATTCGTAAGAACAAAAGTAAAACAATGTAATAATACGATTTCCAAAGAATAATTAATTATTTCCCAAAATTATTATCGAAGAGTGATGGCGATTTACTTGTATGATGACCGTCACTTTTAGGGATGACCTACGAAGGTCAAGTTTTTTAACTGCTTAACCCTTGCATATGGAACCAATAGCTTGTCCCAAAACTTCGGTAACAAATTAAAATTCTCAAAAACTCGAAGGAGCAGAGTTCTTCTTGAAAAGCTAACATTTCCGCAACCAGTGAAGAAAGTCTCCACATTTTATGGAAAATGAACTTTCATTTCCTCGTTCACGAAAGGCCGCTACCTACCCCTATTAGTCAGATAAATCCAGTCTATGGCCCTGCATCCCACCTATTGAATATACATTCTATTATTATCTTTCCATCTACGCCTTGGTTTTCCAAATGGTTCCTTTCCTCAAGTTTTCACACCAAAATCCTGTATGCACCTGTCCTTTCCCCATACGTGCTACATGCCTTGCCTATCTCATTCTTCTTAATTTTATTACCCAAAAAGTATTTGGTGAACTCAAATCATAAAGCTCTTCGTTATGTAGTCCAATATTCTATGCTGCGTAATGTCCCAGAAGAGCGCAGATCTCGTTTACACGGAGGCGGATGCCTGAAGTCGCGCGTCCTCTTTTTGTTCATCATGTCACACGATTTCAAACTTCGACGCAATAGACTTCACATTCAAAAAGAAAGTGTCATAACTTAGCTAATTTCAGCATTCATTGCATCTGTGTGTTCTGAGGTTTAACCGAGGTACATATTGCTTCATATCTGTAATATCTTGTAGAGTTTCTGACATAAGAGGATAAAACCCACGTCTTTTGCACCGTATCTGCGCGCCATTATGACTGATAACCTTACATGTGCTCTACAATCCTGGAACACTGATAATTAAGAGGAGGGGGAATAGAAATCTGTTCCGAATTATTTCCGTGACTTTCGTGCATCACGTGAATTTTTCTCCGCCTGTTACCCCCGCTACGGCCCCCCCCCCCTCTTCGGGAATGATTCAACTCCAGTTCCTTATTAATTCCGCCGACTAAAAATACTTCACACTGCCACTGCCTTGCGACTCCGGGGAATCAATAGCAGAATTCACGACGTTCGAGTAAAGCTGTTACTCAGTATGCAACGCCGAGTGCCGCGTCGGATGGAGTTTTAGTACAGTTAGCGGCAGAACCTCAGACCAGAGCGCTGAAACAAGGCATCTTGCGTTGAGTGTCACTTTCTGCAGTTTGTCCCGCAAGGACTGAATTAAACAACTTCACAAAGCAGATTGAAAAGCTAACAGTTGCTCAGCTAATTAAGAAATTACAGTACATTATGTATTCTGCTGTTTCCTCACCGTAATAACAAGAGCATGACATTACTTCACATTTTAAAGCAGCTGCTGCTTGATGTGAAAAAGTAACAGACTTGAAAGTTTTCGGAAAGGTAAATACTGGAAATCGTATTATTTGACAGCGTTTATCTAGTTAAGAACAGGAGTTACTACGTTTATCTGCTAATTTCCTAAATGTAACCTTCTGCATAAATTTTGTGTCAATTTTAAGAAGGGCTGGACTGCAAAATTGGGTTTTGATTGTGAAAAAAACGGCTTATAGCGATGCATGATATAAGAGACAACAGAAAATACAGTGTCTTCAAAACGCACATTGGCTAAGTAACAGGGTATTTGACTACACATTCACAAGCCACCGATAAATACTGTTTTTTTTTCGCTACGAACCTTCCCGTTATTTCAGACATTTAGGTTGGAGACTGAATCTGTAAAGGTCTTAAAAACTCTTGAGTACTGAGTTTCTCATGGCGTTGCTTACGGATAGCACTGTACTGTTGGGGGGGGGGGGGGGGGGCCCCCGGGGCCCGGTGGGGGGGGGCACGGACCTCAAGGGTGGAAAGCCCCGGGTTGGTTTTCCAATATTCT
>Ga0131853_10013965_pt1 | contig 14713 bp, 16 predicted proteins | sample TergutLab28metaG_FD_92764 | JGI IMG/M metagenome (GOLD analysis project Ga0131853, IMG submission 92764) | Labiotermes labralis P1 segment gut microbial communities from Petit-Saut dam, French Guiana - Lab288 P1 (version 2) (version 2) | ecosystem: Host-associated > Arthropoda: Insects >... | reverse complement strand
TCGGCGAGGTACTCGATGCCGAGAAGTTGGGCCCCGCCGCCTGTCAGCACCACCCCCCCGGAAAGCGGGCGGTTCAGGAACAGGCCGTCCAGCTTCTCCCGAACCATCTCGAATATCTCCTCCATTCGGGGCTTGGTGATCCTGAAGACGTGGGAACGGGGGATGGAAACGGTGGACCGGCCGGTGATGTCCTTGATAAGGATGTCGTCGTCCCCGTCCTCGAGCATCGTTTCCCAGCAACAGCCGTACTCGCACTTTATCCTTTCGGCCTCGTCGAACGGAATGCTCTTCAGGGCGGAAATGTCCTTGGTGATGTCGTTGCCGGCAAGCGGGACGGTGAAGGTCGAGAAAGGCGCCCCGTCGTAGTAGACCAGGACGTCGGTGGTTCCGGCCCCGATGTCGATAAGCACCACCCCGCATTCCCTTTCCTCGGAGGTAAGGACGGCGCGGCCCGCGGCCAATGCCTGCAGGAGGAGGTACTTGTTGGACTCGAAGCCGGCACGGTTGACGCAGCGGAGGAGGTTCTTCATGCTGGTAACCGAAGCGGTGATGATGTGTATCTCGGCCTCCAGGCGTACCCCTATCATCCCCAGCGGATCCTTGATGCCCCGGTGGTCGTCCACGATGTAGGATTGGGGAATCGTCTGGATGATCTGCCTGTCCAGGGGAACCACTATGGCGCGGGCCGCCTCGATGACGCGGATGACGTCCTCCCTGCCTATCTCCCGATTCTCCCGTTTCTGGCCGGTGATGGCGACCACGCCGCGGGAGTTGATCCCCTCCACATGCCCCCCGCCGATGCCCAGCCAACACCGCTGTATCTTGTAGCCGCACATGTCCTCGGCGGTTTCGATCGCGTCGAGGATGGACTTGATGGTGGCGTCTATGTTCACCACCACCCCCTGCTTGATTCCGGTGGAGGGGCGTATCCCTATTCCGGTGATCTCGATCCCGCCCTTTTCGTTGCGTTCCCCGATAACCGCACATATCTTGCTGGTACCCACGTCCAGTCCCACGATCACGTCCGTCACGATCCGGCACCTCCCCTGCCCAATACCCCTATTCCCGACCTCAGATCGATCTCTTCCGGAGCCCGGCCACCCTGGCGGGTTTCCACGTCGAGCATAAGCAGTGCGTAGTAGATGTCCTTGGCGGTGATGTTGCCGCCAAACAGCAACCTCGTCCCGCCGCCTATGGGAAAAAGGGCCAGATCGAAACTGTCGTTCTCGTTCCACCGCACGGCGATCTCCGAGATCGCCTGCCATATCTCCGGGTCCGAATCGGTTATCTCCCCGATCCGCCTGAACAGGGGCAGTATCGGGTCCGGCAGCCGGGAACCCACGCTCAGGAAAATCGCATCCCGGTACAGGCCGGAAACCACCGGAAGCCAGGTCGGGGGACTGTCGGCAAGTCCCTGCCCGACCATAAAGGCCACGCCGTAACGGTCGAAGTACACCGGCTGCATCCGGCCGCTTACCCGCAGGAGGCCCACGGCAACGGCGACCCGGGGCTCCAGGAAGATCGAAATCCTGTCCGGAAAACTCTTGGTAACCTTGACCGATTCGACCAGGGGATGTTCGGCAAGCAGTTCCTGCACCTTGCGGGCATTGACCGAAAGGTAGGTGGCCCCCGTTCCGAGGCCGGCCGCCCGAATGACGGCGGCCCCGTCAAAGCCCGGAAAGCCGGAAACATGCACCGCGGCCGGAACCACCGTGGGAATGACGAAAAACCAAAGGAGCAGGCCGCCGATGACCAGGGGAAAGGCCAGCATGAAGAACCGCTTGAAGGCATTCTCCAGCCTGCGCGGAACTTCCTGCGGTTCCCCCTCCGTTTTTCGGTTGCCGGTTTGCGGATCGGCGGCGGGCTTCCCCTCGGGTCCGGGGGAATCCTCGTCCTCCTCGACAAAGACAAAATCACCAAGCATCGTATCTTTCTCCCTCAGGCGACAGCACCTGCCGCCTGGCCAGATTGACCAGCAGCGCCGACGCGCACAGCGTCATCAGCATCGAGGAACCTCCGGATGAAACGAAGGGAAGGGCCATCCCGGTGGTGGGAATCACTCCGGCGACCACGATCACGTTGAACAGGGTCTGCATCACGATGGGAGTCACCAGCCCGAAGGACAGAAGCCGCGCGAACCGATCCCTGCCGCGCCAGACCAGGAAAAAAACGATGCCGGAAAAAACGGCCAACAGGGCAAGGTGGACGAAAACCCCGACCAGGCCGAACTCCTCGACGTAGGAGGCGAACACGAAGTCGCCGTGCACCTCCGGGACGCGGGTCTTCACCACTCCCTGCCCTATCCCCCGGCCGAAAAATCCCCCCGACCTTACCGCCTCCATGCTGGTGTCGCTCTGGCTGATTCCGCCGGAGGGATTGAAGAACCGGTATATCCGCTGGTACCAACGCCCGCCGGGATCTCCCCAGATGAGCTGGTACAGGATCAGGGAAAGCAGGACCCCGCCCAGGGCGAACCAGCCGAGACGGATGCCGGCGACGAAGCAGACGGTAAGGCCGATCACCACGATGAGCACCGCCTCGGAGAAGTTGCTCTGCTGGATCACCAGAAAGCCGAAAACGCCGGTGACGAATGCCGGCGGAAGCGGCCCGTAAAAGAAATTGTCCTGCCGGTCGGCGTTCTTCTCCAGGATGTAGGCCAGGTACAGGGGCAGGACGACCTTGATCATCTCCGAGGGCTGGAAGCTGAACTCGCTGCCGCCGATCCGTATCATAATCCATCGCCTGACGTCGACCGCCGGATCGAAGTTGCCCTTTTGGAAAAAGGGCAGAAGGGGAAAGATGTTCAAGAGGACGGTAACCGCCACGAGAAAGGAGATCGCCCAACCGGTCCGCAGGGAATCCAGCCGGATCAGGGCAAGGATGGGAAAGATCACGATCATGATGGCACAGGCGGCGACGTTGCCGGCAATCGGCGTCCAGCCGTCCTTGAAACGCCAGGGCTGGTTCAGGGCGAACTGGTACGAGGCGGAATACAGGGTAACGAGCCCGAGCAGGGTGAGCAGGATTATGCTCGCAAGGAGAATAAGATCGTATCGAAATCCTGTCTCTTTTCGCCCCAAATCTAACATGGCACCCCTATTGTATCGTCAGTATCGAAAGGGCAATGATGGCGAACAGCCCGCCCAGTATCCAGAAGCGGATGACGACCTTCGTCTCCGCCCAACCGGAAAGCTCGAAATGGTGATGAAGCGGGGCCATTTTGAAAATCCTCTTCCCCCGGAGCTTGAACGACGCCACCTGGATGATCACCGATGCGATCTCCAGAACGAACACCCCGCAGATGATAAAGATCAGAATCTCTATCTTGAGGATCAGGGCGATGACGGCAACGGTCCCGCCCAGGGAAAGGCTGCCCGCATCTCCCATAAAGACCTCCGCCGGATGGGCGTTGAACCAAAGAAAGCCGACCAACGAGCCGATCATGGCAAGGCAGAACACGGCGATCTCGCCGCCGCCCGGAATGAAGGGAATCCCCAGGTAGCCGGCAAAGTCGAAACGACCGGCCAGGTAGGCGATGGCCGTCAGGGTGATGAAGACCATGATGAGAAGCCCCGAAAGAAGTCCGTCAAGCCCGTCGCCGAAATTCACGGCATTCGAGGCGCCGACCACCAAAAGCAGGGCGAAGGGAACCCACAAGGGCCCCATGTCGATGACCAGGTTCCTGAACAGCGGCACCTGAACCCGGCCGATTTCCGGCCCCCCCGAAAAGTACAGGTACAGGACGATGCCGAGGGCCACGGAAAACTGCCCGACCAGCTTGACCCAGGCCGGAAGCCCGTCCGAATTGCGGAGCCTTACCTTGAGAAAGTCGTCGAGGAATCCGACCAGGCCGAAGGCAACGAGCGAGATCAGCAACAGCCAGACGTAGTTGTTCCTGACGTCGCCCCACAGAAGCATGGAAAGCAGCATCGAACCTATGACCAGAAGCCCGCCCATTGTCGGCGTTCCGGACTTTACCAGATGGGTGGCCGGCCCTTCCTGCCGGATGGACTGCCCGACCTTGAGCTTCCGCAGCGCCTGGATCGCCCGCGTCCCGAAGAGAAAGCAGATCAGCAAGGTGGTGATCGCGCCGTAGGCTCCCCGGAAAGTGATGTAGCGGAAGACGTTGAGGGGGGAAAAGTACACGACCAGCGGTTCGAACAGCTCCTTAAACATCGCCGTCCTCCTGCAGGACCGGGAACAGCCTTTCCATTTGGCAGCCGCGGGAACCCTTGAGCAGCACCAGGTCGCCGTCCCGCTTCCGGGAACCGACCTCCCGGATCAGTTCCTGCATGTCGTTGGTGTGGAAAACTTCCATGCCGGAAGGTTTCAGGAATTTGATTTCGGCGAACGCCGCCTCCATCTCCCGGCCGAACAGGAAGACCAGTTCCGCGCCGGAAGCGGCAAGGAGCCTTCCGGCCTCGCGATGGGCGGCCGGCGCCTCCTCCCCAAGTTCGAGCATGTCCCCGATGACGTACATCCGACGGCCGGGCCGGTCCAGGCTTTGGCAGAAGTCCAGCACGGCCCGCAGCGACTGGGGATTGCTGTTGTAGCAGTCCTTCAGCACGGTAACCGAACCCTGCAGCACCTCGCCGCGGGCGAACAGGGGCCGCACGCCGGCGATTCCCTCCCGCATGGCGGCAAAATCGGAGACCAATTCCTGGGCAACGGCAAGGGCGGCAACGGCGTTCGCCAGGTTGTGCCTCCCCGGAAGGGCCAGCCGAACCGGTCGCCCGTCGATCGTCAGTTCGCTACCTTCGAGTCCCAGCGACCTTGTTCCGCCCAGGCCCCGAATCGACTTTTCCCCGTAGAACGCGGTCCGGCACTCCAGGCCCTCGGCAAGGGCGTCCCGGTACGGGGAATCCTCGGGGATCAGGGCAAGGCCGTTTTTGCCGAGGCCGGAAAAAATGGTTTTTTTCTCCTCAAGTATGCCCCGCTGCGAACCGATGATTCCGAGGTGGGCGGTCCCGACATTTGTCACCAGAGCGATTTGGGGATTGAGGATGCGGACCAGCCGGGCCATTTCCCCCCGCGCGGAAATCCCCAGCTCGAAGATGCCGACCTCGTGTTCCGACCTGACCTCGAACGCCGCCAACGGAAAACCGGTCTCGGAATTGTAGTTTCCGGGATTCGCCACGACGCACATCTTCCTGCCCACGATGGCGGCGGCGATCTCCTTGGTGGTGGTCTTGCCGGAGGAACCGGTTATCCCGACGCGGATCAGGCGGGGATATTTTTCAAGATAGGCCGTTGCCGCATCCTGAAGGGCGGCCAACGTGTCCTCCACGACGATCAGGGTACGGCCCATGGTGGCGGCAAGGGTTTCCAGGTCGAGCCTCCGGCAGTCCCGCCTTGTTACCAGCGCGGCGGCGGCCCCAAGGGAAAAAGCCCCGCAGACAAAGCTGTGTCCGTCCATCACCGTTCCGGGAAGCGCCGCGAACAGCGAACCCTCGCGGGCCTTGCGGGAATCGATGCACACCGAGGAAAAGCCCGCCGTCCGGGAAGCCCCTTCCGGACGGATTTCTCCCCGGGCGGCGAGGGCCAGTTCGCCGAAGTTCATCAGGACGCTTTCAGCGGGCATTGCCCCTCCCTATGATCACCAAGGTAAGTTCCTCGGCGGACAGCCGCCTCATCCGAAACCGTTCCCATGCCTCCCGTTCCAGACGGTCGATGGAGAGAAGGTCGGCGATTTCGGCGGCAAGCTCCCGGCCTTCCTCGATAAGGTTCTGCTGTTCCCTCTCAAGTTGCCTGAGCTCATGACGGATCCTGCCGGCCTCGTTCGACTGCCAGGCGTTGATGCCGAGAAAAACCGGCAGGGAAAAGACCACAACGAACAACAATGCATAGTTCCTATTCATTCGGTGCCATATCCTTTATCTTTTCTATCACCCTGAGCCTCGCGCTTCGGGAAGGCGGATTGAGCCTTCTCTCATTATCATCGGCAACAAGGCCCTTCCGGGTGAGCAGACGTACCGTAGGCCCCCCACATTTGCAAATTGGCACTTCGGGCGGACAGGAGCACCGCAGGCTTTTCTGGCGAAAAAAGCCCTTGGTCTGCCTGTCCTCTTTACTGTTGAAAGTGATCACCCCCAGCCTTCCCCCAGGCTTGAGATGCCGAAGCGCCTCCTCAAGGAGATTGGGGAGCGTCCGGATCTCCCCGTTGACGGCGACTCTCAATGCCATGAAAGTCTTCGTGGCCGGGTGCAGATGCCCCCGCCGATAGGCGGCCGGAACCGCCCTCACCACCAAATCCCGGAGGGCGAAACTGGTCGTTATCGGCGACCGCTTCCTCCCCTCCACTATCGCCTTCGCTATGCGCCTGGAATACCGTTCGTCGGCATTCCCGTACAGCAGGTCGGCGATGGCCTTTTCGTCCATCCCGGCAAGAAGCCCCGCGGCCGAAACCCCGGCGGAAGGATCGATACGCATGTCCAGGGGCTCGTCCTTCGCGAAGCTGAACCCCCTGTTCCCCTTGAGATAGTGATACGAGCTGACCCCGAGGTCGGCGAGTATCGTGTCCGGCCTCCGCCCGTCCTCCGGGTACCCAGCGAAAAAGTCCTGGGCCCGTCCCCGGTAAAACCGGACACGGTCGGAGAAGGCCTCAAGCCGCCGTTTGGCCACTTCCTGAATTGCGCCGTCGGCATCGATTCCGAGGATGGAAAGATCGGGGTACTTGGAAAGCAGGGCGTAGCTGTGTCCGCCTTCTCCCATAGTCGCATCGATCATAAATTCAGCCTCTCCCCTCGGCGCCAGAAACTCCAAGACCTGGCCCAACAGAACCGGAACATGGACCGCCTGCTCCATCACCCAAATCCTTCCCGGAGGGGGAAAAAACCTGCTCCTCCACCACCGCCTTGAAATCGTCCCCGGTGGCCTGGAAATAGCCATCGTAGCGATCCTTCGCCCAAATTTCCACAAAATAATCCTGCCCGACAATAATGCAGTCCCTGGTTTCGGAAAACTTACCGTATTCGCGGAGACTCAGGGGGATCGGAATCCGTCCCTGTTTGTCCAGTTCGACCGTCTGCTGGGCGTTCCATCTCCGCCTTACCAGCAGGCTCTGGTTTTTGGACAGGGCCTGATCCTTCTGGAGCCTCCACTGTTCCTTGGGAAAAAGCCAAAGGCAGGATTCGTCGCCCCGGAGCAGAATCAGCTCGCTGCCCTCCACGACTTCCCGTAGCTGCCGGGGGATGCTGAGACGTCCGATATCGTCGATCTTGCCGGCATATTCCCCGGTCAATTCGGCTCCTGCCATCCGTTATCCAACTTTCCTTTAGGTTTTTGGGCTAGGAACCAGGCTATTCCAGCTAGATTCCCGTTCTCCCCTGTTCTTCCCGCAAGATAAGGAATAGCATAACTCCCCATACCTTGTCAAGTGAGAAAAGAGAAAAAAGGCCCACAATCGTAAAAAAGGGAGAAAAAAGAGATGAAATCGACAAAAAAATTGCTTTATTTGAAGAAAAACTTCATTCAACTACACATTCGTATAGTGATTCGGCGCAGAAGAAACAACAACCCCGCCATGAATGGCGGGGTTGTTGTTTGGGTAGGGTGATTTTCGGAGGGTACTTACCCTTTTAACGCCCTAAAGGGCGGGGTATGTACCTTCCGAATGCAATCAATTTTTTGCGGAAGCCGAACCTGCGCAGACCCGACAAAGCCGACTTGGCTCGGAACTTTGAAGCCAAAACTCCGCCCATTTGCCCCGTAACCCAAAGCATGGAGATTTGCGAAGCAAATCTCCATAGCTAATCCGCCACCGGCGGATTAGCCTTCCATTTCCGGGCACGCGAAGTAACCGCGACCCGATAGAGGAAACTCCTTCCGCGCTTGCCGGCCGGCCGGACGATGCCCAGCCTGGTCAGGACGTACAGGGTTTTGCCGGCCAGCGGGCGGGAGATGCCGGCCCTTTCCGCAAGATCGCCCGAGGTAAAGTCCTCGGCGCGGGCAAAGGGGACGAACATCAGGTAGTCGGCGGGCTTCTCCAGGCTTATCCGTCCCTGAATCCCCAGCAGACCGCGGTTCAGGATGCTGACCGTCTTTCTCCGCCAGGAACCTTTCCCGTCGGCGACCCGCCGTTCGACCGCCTCGACCAGGACAAGCTCGATGGCGAGGTTGTCCAGACGGGGCAAGCTCCACGCATAGATGAGTTGGAAGAACACGTCCCAGGGACTTCCCTTCCGGGGACTCTTCGTTCGGCGGAGCAGTTCCCCCTCCGTGTCGAACAGTTCGATGTACTTGCGTGTCAGTATGGGATGGATGATCCTGAGCCTGCCGGCAGGAACAAGGGCCTTGGCCTTCTTTACGATGTCGCCGAAGTGCCCCGTCTGCACTTCGATGAATTCGCCCCCCTCGGTAACGGCATCGACAAGGAAGCCGAGAAATTGGACCTCGGTCCGCCCGCCGACCCCGGCATACTCCAGCTTCAGCTGTCGGTGAAGCTCCCATTCATGTTCGGTACCGATGATTTTGGGCATGTCCCGGCATTATGGCACAAAAAAAGCAGGCGACAAAATAGGTTTGCCGCCTGCCCCTCGTTCGTTCAAGAAAAACCGAAAGGGTTTCTCACCAGCCGTCCACCATGTCGTCCGGATCCCGCTTGAACAGGGCGACGTCGGTTACCGCCCGGAGATCGTCGAGGTAGATGTAGTAGGAACCTTCCGCTTCCATCGGATCGGTACGGATACGGAACCCGAGGATCTCGATGCCCATCCTCATCTGCAGCTTCCGGTAATCCCACTGGACCACGCCGTTCCTGCCGTCAAACGACTGGGCCGGAATTGCGGCGGTAAGCTGTCTCCAGCCCTGGAAGTTGAGGCTGCCCATCACCACTTCATGGGTCCGGCCCCTCATGTCCCTGATCACCAGCCTCAGCTCATGGTTGGAATTCCTCCCGGCCACCCACACGGAAACCGTCTTGGTAACCCCTTCGATGGGAATGGGACGCACGGGAGTGATGTTGATGACATGGTGCCCGCGGCGCTCGAAGTCCACCCTCGCACCGAACACGTAGTCGTCGGGAATGTTGAGCCCGTCTTCCCCGGGAATCGGCTGTTTGGCATCCGGTCCGCCGGCAAAAAGTCGCGAAACGGTAACGCCCGCATCCCGCCATATCGTGGAGTACCAGGTTCCCTCGGCTTCGAACCTTTCGACCGAAACCTCGATCAGTTCCTGCTGGGCACTATAGTTCCCTATCAGCAGAGGATCGTCGGCACCGATCTCCTCCTGCGCATTGACCATGGCCACGGCGACGGTCAGGGATACTGCAAAAATCGCAAAGCGTTTCATCTGAATGATTCTCCTTGTAGTTTAGTCGTTCCAGAATCCGGTCAGAAGATCCGGATCGGCAAGCTCGTCTCCGTCAAAGAAGTCCTCGAAGACATCGGTGAGTATCTGAAGTCGGTTAAAGTACACGAAGAAGTTGTCTACCCTTTCGTTGGGCTGGGTCCAAAGCCTGAACTTTACGAAGTGGAGCTGGGCATGCGCCGGCAACACCCTGTTGTCCTGGCGGATGGTGTTGGGAATGTTGGCCGTAAGGTTACGCCAGCCGGAGTAGTTGATGTTACCCAGCCTGATCCTGTGGACTATCCCGCCTGAATCCCTAACATACAGTTCCAGATCGTACTTCAGGTTGGAACCCCATACCCAGAGGTCGATGTTACGTACCCGGCCGGGCATCGGTATCTCGAAGGGCTTGCCGTCGGAAACCGGATAGATGTCCACCCAGTTGTGGCCCTGCCTGTCGAAGCGGCCGTTCACGCCGAAACTGCGGAGTTGGTCGCCGTTCCTATTGTCGCCGAAAAGGGCCCTGGGCCAGGCATCGACGTAGGTCGAGCGGGGGAAGGCAGTTTCCGTGCCGTTTTCGGTCGACTTGGAGGCAAGCGGACTCGCCTGCAGTCCCCATGTAAAGTTGTAACTACGGACCTGCCTGCCGTCGTGCCATTCCTTGGCGGCATCCCCGTTGAAGCTATCCAGCACAATCGTGTTCAGTGCGGTGGGGCGGGTTTCCTGGGCGGGAAGCGCCAGAACCGCAACGAACGTCAGACCGACAAACCCAAGGGCTTTGATACCACTGTGTTTCATTCCTCACATCTCCTTGCTGTTACGTTATGTTTTCAATCTTATTGTACTATAAGTCCACTTTCATTGTCAATGCCCACGGGAAAGACGTCGGAGCAGCCTTATTGTACGATTATCGGCATTTTCCCCCGAAAAAAACAGTACTTCCGAAGGGATGTCCGCCGTTTCCGTTCCGGCGAGGGCCAGCTTCGTGGCCGGCACGACCTGGGCCCAGGGGGAATCGTCGAAAAGGACGACGACTTCGCGGGGAAGGAAGGCGGGATCCAGCCAGGCGAAGAGGATCGACGGAAGGCGGTAGTTGCCGTCGATGAAGTCGAAGCCCCCGCCCAGCAGGGACAGCGTGGACAGCAGGCGGATGTCCGGCATGTCCGAGGGGGAAGCGGCGAAGACCACCGATGCCTCCGGGTCCGCCTCCAGCACCGCGTCGGAGAAAAGCCGCCGCTCCTCGCCGCCCATGCGCCGGTTGTTCCAGACGAGGTGGATTCTCTGCGGAAGCGGGCCGGATCCGGCCGACTTTTCCCCGCCGGGCCCGGAAAGACCCAGCTTCCCCGAAAAAAGCCCGGCCCGCCTGAGGTCCGCGGCCCGGTCCGTTCCGTAGACGCTGAGGATTCCGTCGCTTCGGGGGAAGTATCCGCCTTGGTCCGCTCCCCGCAGGATCAGCGCCCGGACTTCCGGAAATTCCCCGTGGAAGCGTTCGGCGACCGAGGAATACCGGCGGGGAAAGATCACCAGGGCGGGATTCCCCGAGGCGGCCCGTATCGCCGCGACGATGATGTCCGGGCTCGCGTCGTCCAGGACCGTCACCGGCCGGACCGGGCGAAACAGGGCCAGCGAGGCGGAAAACTGCCGCCTCGCGATGCGGGACTCGCCGTACAGGGCCGCAAAGGCCGGGTCGGTAACCACCAACACCGGCGGCTTGGCCAGGAGGATAAAAACCGCAACCAGGAAGGCGGTCAGGACAAGCCCCGACGACAGCAGCGGCACCACGAGCCGGACACGTTTCATTATTCCGTCAAACCCCTTTCGTCAATCGACCGCCGCGCGGCTGCCTCGCCCGATAATACCACATATCGCGATCGTCTTCCATAATAGCATGCGGGAACCAATTCCCGGCGAGAAGGCCGGCCGGAATGAACAGACCAATGCCCTTAACAAAAAACGGAACATACCCTATGATCGTGGGATGTACCCCCTGCGCTACTTCCCGTCCGGGCATGTTTTTATCGATCCCGCGGACGACCTGGACCGAGTGGTCGATGCCATGCTGGAAACCGATTACGGGGAGGAATTCTGCGTCGCCGGTGATTTTGACGGGGATTTTGTCATCCGGCTGATGGAGGCCGGTTTTCTGGTGATGTCGACGGATACGGAAGACGGGCCGGGGAGGGAACCTTTTTTCGTCCTCCTGCCGAAGCTGCACCTGGTCCGCTCCGTCCTTTTCTTCCCGAAACTGCATGTCAAGAAAAGTATCGTCGGGCTTTTGTCCCGGTACGAACTGCGGGCGGACGCCGACTTCGACCTGATCCTCGACAACTGCGTCGCGACGCACGGCGCCGACTGGCTTACCCCGCCGCTCGCCGACCTCCTTAAAAACCTGCACCGCCGTGCCGACGTCCGCTGCCGGCCCGTTTCCTTCGGCGTTTACCGAAACGGCGAACTCAAGGCCGGCGAGATCGGGATCGTCGCGGGGCGGGCGTACACCAGCTATTCCGGTTACTACGGGGAGGCGAATGCCGGAACGGTCCAGATGATCCTTGCCGCGCGCCGGCTGGAACGGGACGGCTTCGATTTTCTTGACTTCGGGATGCCCCTGGATTACAAGACGGACCTCGGGGCCGAAAACATCACGCCCCGGCACTTCGTCGAACTGTTCCGCTCCGCCCGCCGCCAATGACGCCGCCCGGTTTATTTTTCCGGAACGTGCAGGTATTCGATCGTTTTGTCGGCGGCGTAGGTTCTGTTTTCCGTCCTGTCGGCCCTGAACCTTCGGTAGTCCCGGGTAAACAGACCGTACCTGCCGTACCGGAACATAATCGCCCGTATCTCGTCCACGGACATCAGGCCCTCGTTGTTGTAGCTGAGGAACAGGTATTTGAACCGGGCATTTTTGACAAGATCGTTTGCGTCCTCCATGTAAACCCGGTGAACGTTTTCGGTCGGCTCGAATGACGCGGCTTCGAGGAAGAGTTTTTTTGTGCGGATTTTTTGATTTTTTTAAGGAACGCCCCGTAAACGGATGCGGTGTTCGCAACCTTGTCCGCCGATTCGAGCAGGCTGCACGGCAGCAAGTAATACGGGTTTTCGCCGATCTCGTTATCGGCCCGCCACCGTTCGATCTTCGACCCGACCGCATCTATTTTCTTTCCGTTGTCGTCGGAAAAATAGTTCCGTTGTCCGTTTCCCGAAAAGCAATAATTGACGCGGTTCATTTATCATCTCCGTGAACGTTTATGGTATAGTAATGCGGGTGGTTGATCAGCAACCCTGCCATGAATGGCGGGCTATGTGTCCTCCGAATACAATACCGTAATCGTAGCAAGTCCGGAGCGGACGGGTGGGGGGAGATTTCCCCCGCATACGATTTTATTATCGGGTACTTATTAAGCGACAGGGAGAAAATATGCCGAAAAGTTGTAAGATCGTTTTAAGGCTTGAGGAAAACGCGGCGGGCAGGGATTTTGTCTGCGGGGATATTCACGGGTGCTTTGACGATCTTGAGGAGGGGCTCCGGGGGATCGGGTTCGACAAGGCGCGGGACAGAATTTTTTGTGTCGGCGACCTGATCGACAGGGGACCGAAATCCGGCTTGGCCGGGGAATATATGCGGGCCCCGTGGTTTTTTTCGGTGACGGGCAACCACGAAAGGATGTTCTGCGACGCGAATGCCGCGGGAATGCCGAGGAGGTTCCTGGCTCCCTATGTGCGCCGCCATGTCGCCAACGGCGGGGACTGGGCCTACGACGCCCTGTCGCCCGAGGTCCGGCGCGAAATTCGGGAGGAGGCGAACTCGCTTCCGCTGGTGATCCGGGTCGGCAATATTTTGATCGCCCATGCCGCCCTGCCGGAGGTCGAAAACCTGGAGGAAATCGAGGAGAATCCCGCCGAGTACCTCGGCACGATGACCTGGCTCCGCGGGCCTTATCCCGCGATGAGGATTCCCGGTATCGAGCGGGTGTACGTGGGGCATTCGATTGTCGGGGAACCCCTTGAAAGCGGGAAATACCTCAACGTCGACACCGGCGCGTTCCTCAAGTATTGGGGGAAAAAGGGGATGTTGACGATACTGGAAATTTAGGGAGATTTGCGAAATAAATATCCGGGCCTTGGTTGCCCTGTCTGCCATGCGGGGCGTTACGGGGCGGAGCCCCGTAGAGGGGGGAACGGAAAAGCCGAAGGCTTTGAAGTGCGGGGGAGACTTCCCCCTCCCGATCTCTTCTCCCCATGCTGTCCCAACGCCGCCGATGTGCTATACTTGTTATAGTCTTTTCCAGTAAGGAGTGTTTATGACCAGTTATAGCGAACTCGGCCTTGTCAATACCAAGGAACTTTTCAAAAAGGCGCTTGCGGGCGGCTACGCGATTCCGGCGTACAACTTCAACAACATGGAGCAGCTCCAGGGGATCATCCAGGCCTGCGTGGAAACGAAGTCGCCGGTGATCCTGCAGGTGTCTTCCGGCGCGAGGAAGTACGCCAACCGGAACATACTGCGGAATATGGCACGGGGCGCGGTGGAATACGCCCACGAACTGGGCGTCGATATCCCCGTCGTGCTGCACCTGGACCACGGCAACAGCCTGGAACTGTGCAAAGACTGCATCGAAAGCGGGTTTTCCTCGGTGATGATCGACGGCTCGCACCTGCCCTACGAGGAAAACGTGGCCCTGACCAAGAGCGTCTGCGAGTTCGCCCATTCGAGGAAGGACTACGTGAGCGTGGAGGGCGAACTGGGGGTGCTCGCCGGCATGGAGGACGAGGTTTCCTCGGAACACAGCCACTACACCGCGCCGGGCGAGGTGATCGACTTCGTGGGCAAGACCGGGGTGGATTCCCTTGCCATCTCCATCGGGACCAGCCACGGACGGACGAAGTTCAAGCCGGAGCAGTGCACCAGGGACGCGAACGGGGTGCTGATTCCCCCTCCCCTGCGCTTCGACATCCTGGAAGAGATCGAGAAGAAGATCCCGGGATTTCCCATCGTCCTGCACGGCGCGTCCTCGGTACCGATGGAATACGTCCGCATGATCGAGCAGTTCGGCGGCAAGATGAAGGACTCGGTGGGAATCCCCGAGGAGCAGCTTAGGCGGGCGGCAAAGAGCGCGGTCTGCAAGATCAACATCGATTCGGATGCGCGCCTTGCGATGACGGCCCTGATCCGCAAGGTCCTGACGGAAAAGCCGGAGGAGTTCGACCCCCGCAACATCCTGGGACCTGCAAGGGACGAGCTGAAGAAGCTGTACATGCACAAAAACCAGAACGTCCTCGGTTCGGCGGGGAACGCCTAATTAAGGAGGGAAACCGGTCCCGGCCGCAATCGGGGGCCGGCTTCCGTTCGGGGAGGTTGCGATGAGATGCCGATCGGCGTCGGTCCTGGTTCCGCTGCTGTTGGCCGCCGGTTCCTGCGACCTGCTCCCCC
>Ga0131853_10013964_pt1 | contig 14714 bp, 17 predicted proteins | sample TergutLab28metaG_FD_92764 | JGI IMG/M metagenome (GOLD analysis project Ga0131853, IMG submission 92764) | Labiotermes labralis P1 segment gut microbial communities from Petit-Saut dam, French Guiana - Lab288 P1 (version 2) (version 2) | ecosystem: Host-associated > Arthropoda: Insects >... | reverse complement strand
TCAAGATCAAAATGCGTTTGCCAGATCCGCGCTGTCGTCATCCACTTTTGCCGTAGCCGGCGTTAGAAATACAGCCCCGACCTTTATGATGAGCTATCACGAGTTGCTTTTCTTGAAAGCCGAAGCCCATGTGAGGTTAGGTCAGATAGCACAAGCAGAAGTTGCATTGAAAGAGGCTGTAATTGCGGCATTTGCTCAGGTGAATAACATTACCGGCGGCCTCACTCCCGCAATGGCAGAGAGCTATTTTGAAGATGAAGTAAAGCCTTTATTTGACGCCAATCCCTTGGCCGAAGTTATGACTCAAAAGTATTTGTCATTCTTTGAATGTGAGGCATTGGAAGCCTATCATGATTATCGCCGCTGCAGAGCAATGGGCGATGCATGGACTACCGGATTTTTGAAGAATCCGCTGCAATTCCCGTTGCGATTTACTTATGGCAATAGCGACGTGAATAACAATGCGATTCTTCGTGGTGTTTTTGGAGACGGCACTTATGTGTACAGCGAGAATGTTTGGTGGGCCGGCGGCAATAGATAGCGCCTGCTGAAACACCCCATTTTTTAAGGGCTGCTCGTTTGGGCAGCCCTTAATTTTTGGTCAGTATTTGCACGCCAATGGAACTCGAGAAATAAAAATTTGTTGATATCTGTAAATTTTTCATATCTTCGCCCCCGATATTTTATTAACTCTAAATTTAATCATTTATGAAAAAATTACAATTAAACAAACAAGTGATTGCCCAATTAGGCAATCAAGAAATGAGCAGGGTCCAAGGTGGTTCAGAATTTCCGGAATGTACAATTCCAATGCCTCCCACCCAGATAGGTTGCAATTACCATACAGACTGGGGGATATGCCCCCCTGGTAATACTGGTACTGGTAATACTGGTACTGGCAATACTGGTAGTGGTGGCACTAATAGCGTGTTTTTCACCGAATGTGATGATACTACTATTACGAATCAGTAATAACTTTACTATCATTTTGTTAAAACAAAGCAAAGGCGTAAAAAAGCCGTCTCGAATAAATTTCGGACGGTTTTTTCTTGATATGATATTGTAATGGATAAAATTGACGAAATCGCTACTGCAACGTCAGTTTTCCTACTTTTCGAATAATCGTCCCGTCTCCGGCTACCCCCTCTATGGTAACAGTGTAGGAGGTTGGCTCATCTGAGGTGTAAAATTCAAAAGTCGCCACGCCTTGATTATTTATCGACACCACGGGTTGCCAGTGTATGGTGGTGCGTACATCGGGTTTGGGGTTGTTGCGCTGCGCTTGGGTTTCGTATTTGGGCGCGTAAAACGCTACGGGTTGCTGGTAGCCCAAGGGCATAAGCGCTTTGATATTGGGCAGTGGAGCGGTTGTGCGGCCCACATCACTGATGCCACGGCCACTCTTGGTAAAGATGGATACCACTCCATTAGGGGCCCGCATGCCAAACATGGCAGAAGAAGCGCCGGGCATCAATACGTCAATGTGTGCAATATCAGACGTGCTGATAGAATTGATAACGCTATAATCCATGGGCATATCATCCAGCAAAATTAGGGGTATCCTATCCATGATGGTTTCACCCTCCCATAAGGGACGGGGGCGCAGAAGAGCATATCGATTCCCCGCCTCGTCTCTCCATATGGCTACACCCAGGACAGTACTCATTAGGTCATAGATACTTGTACCGGGAGGACGCAACGCCATTTGCTCCCCTGTAAGGGTGCGTGCAGGTGGTGGAGGTTGGTAAAATTGGGACTTATAGGGAGGCACCGGCTTCCGGTCTGCCGCAACCACAGCCGCCGACAATTGTACCACGCGAATACCGCCCTCATCAATAAATTGCCGCTCTGCTTTGTAGGCGTATTGGGCAAATTGATTTTTATCCACTTCAACGGGTGAAACCATGGACAAAGTCCGTTCCGGAAAGGCCTCCTTGTCCAAAATCAACTCAATATTTGTTCTTCTTGGGGATTCTACACTGACGACAAATCGCGTACTGTCGGGAAATTCCCCGATAGACATACGAAAACGTCCCTCACTGTTGGTTTGGGCAGTATGGAAAAAAACGCCCATAGCAAGGCTGGCAATGTGTACCTCAACATCTTCGACTGCCCTGCCGGAGGATGCCATTTGGACGCTTCCCGAAACCTCTTGCCCCCACTCAATGGGAAATGTAGGCCGAGCAAAGCGTCCCTGCGCCAACTCAGCCATGTTGTAGCGTCTCCAGCCCTGTGTAAGCATCAGCAAATCCAAGGCGTTTGCCGATTCAAGGCCGGGTTGGAAATAGGATGCAGGATTTTGGATATAGCCGCGTAAATCGGAGGTCAGCAACAATTGAGTCAAGATATTGGTTGTAGTGTCGGGCGCAACCTCCCTGTTGGAAGTTACCGAAACAGAAAAACTACCGTCCAAGGGTTGACCATCTATATTTGTGATGGTTACGCTGTTTTTTACTAATGAGCGACGCGCGTATCGCTCCTTATCTGTACGATAGACGACTTGAGCTTGGTCATCGTTGTTGATAAATACCAATCGCTCACTCACCGGACGTAGATGGGCGTCAAACAGTATCAAATGCAACACGCCCGATGGAAACCATTCTTTTGCCATCACCTCAAAGTTTTGCTCATGGTCCCAAGGGTCAATGAAATGTATCATCCCGCGGGTATGGGCCAGCAGGTAGAGTTCATCATTTGAAGCGGCGCCGGCAGGTTTTTGTACCGATACGTGAAGATTCCCGGTCAACCGACCTGTTAATTGACTAACAGAAAGCGAATATCCATAATCAAGCGCCGGCGGAAGGTCAAAAAACTTGGTTTTCCCTTGGTCGTTTGTGCAAATGGCATAATAGCGCTCCCCCTTTTGGGGCAGAAATGGAAAAGAGCCCATCCCCAAGTGGATAGACTGTATCGTCCCAATTTCTTCATGAGATTGATTGTATACCGCACCGGAAATTTCTGTTGATTGGCCGTTGGATTTCACAGCTTTGAACGCGACTCTCCCCGTCGCGCCCAGTATCAAGGAGCCTCCTTCCGGATAAAAGGAGACATCAAAATCGTCATCGGCTGATTGATGAAAAGGCCGCGTTTCTGTTTGGGCGGTATGAGCAGGGGGAGCGCCTAAGTAGAGGGTTTTGGTGAAGAAGTAGTGTTCATCTTGGCTGCGCATGAAGGTGGTGTAGGCGCGTAGCGTGTAGGCGCCTTGAGGCGTATCATCGGGAATAAGGATATGGCCGTGGTACGCTTCCTGTTCTTCGCATATCTTAACCCGTGTTACCACAGAATCCAAGTGGTTGATTAACTCCACATAGACATATCTGCTGACCGGAGAGGGAGCATGGGTAATGGCATCAACCAACCACGCCCTAAACCATATCTTCTCTCCCGAAAGGTAGTAGGGTTTGTCGGTATGTACGTATATCTTTTCTTGAGGAAAGATTTCCAACTGATTGCGAAATGATACCGACAGGCTGTCCGGCAGGCTGCGCTGCGCATAGATGAGCAGCGGTAATCCGGTCAGCAAAAAAAGAACAATGTTGCGCTTCATACAATTGTGTTTATATGGCAACAAATCTACATGAAATTTTTGGACTCATCGCAAAAGTTGTGGACGCCCCTTGTGCAAAACGCTAATCAAATTACGCATTTTTGCGTTACGCATTTTTGCGTAATGACAAAAAATATCTATCTTTGCACAAAATTTCAAGTACTTACCACCATGAATCCATTCTCTTACGGATCCGTTTTTCAGGTTGTTTATTGAACAAATGTAACCGAGCTTAAATCTTTCTTCCCATATCCTTGATTCCTTAGCCAAGGCGCAAAGCCCGCTGCGCGAATCGCTTCCTGCATCTGCGTGCTGTTGAGGCGGTGGCGGCTGCCGGCGGACGAGACTACATGTTCTTCTATCATAATAGAACCCATATCGTTGGCTCCTGCGTGCAAACACAGTTGGGCGGTAGGAACGCCCACCGTGAGCCAAGATGCCTGTATGTTGGGAATATTGTGCAGCACAATCCGGCCGATGGCTATGGTGCGGATGTATTCGACGGGGGAAGGGGGGGGAATATGGGATGTTTGGGACAGCAGCGTCCCTTTGGTTTGCATGGGCCAGCAAATGAAGGAGAGAAATCCGGGCGCGCCTTGGGGCTTTTGGGCTTGGAGGTCGCGGAGGGTCAGCAGGTGGTCGATGCGCTCTTGGATGGTTTCGATATGTCCGAACACCATGGTGGCCGATGTGAGCAGGCCCATTTGGTGGACTTGGCGCATCACCTCTATCCACGCTTGGGTGTTGGGTTTGTTGGGAGAGAGCGCCTTGCGGACTCTGTCGCTGAGGATTTCGGCTCCGGCGCCGGGGAGCGAGTCCAAACCGGCGGCTACCAATCGTTCTAAGACGGAGCGGTAGGACAACCGGCTTATTTGGGCAATGTGGGCGATTTCGGGAGGCCCCAAGGCGTGCAGCTTAACATCCGGAGCATATGTTTTTAGGGAGCAAAAGAGTTGTTCGTAAAATTCAATGCCAAGTTCCGGATGCAGACCGCCTTGAAGCAACAACTGGTCTCCTCCCAGCAGCCGCATTTCGTCTATTTTGGATTTGTACTCCTCCAAAGAGGTAATAAACGCTTTGTCCCGTTCGTGCCTTTTGCAGTGGAAGTTACAAAAAAGACAGCCCGAAATACACAGGTTGGTGATATTTACGTTGCGGTCAATTTGCCAGCTTACCTCCTTTTGGGGAATTTTTTGGTAGCGGATTTCTTGAGCCAACTGCATCAGCAAAGGGGTAGGGGCTTGGGTATAGAGGGCAAGTGCCTCTTCCCTGCTTAGGGGGATGTTTGCTAAAGCCTTGTCGTATACAGTAGTAAATCTCATGAGATGTCCCAAAAAGTGCATAAAGTTAGGATAAAGCCGCGATTCGTCAAAAATGAAGTATCTTTGTGGACTATGAAAAACAGATTTGAACACGCTTCCAAGCGTTTTGCCGTAATCGGCAGCGGAAGTTGGGCCACGGCTTTGGTCAAAGTATTGCTCCATACTCAAGCCAGACTTTCTTGGTTTGTGCGGGATGAGGATATGATAGATTATATACGCACACACAACCATAATCCGCATTTTTTACAATCGGCTCGGTTAGAGCCTGCCCGTTTAGACATGAGCGCCGACATCAACAAGGTGGTTAGGGAGGCTGATGTATTGATTTTTTGTATTCCTTCGGTTTATTTTACATCGGAAATAGCCGCGTTGTCGGTGTCCTTAGCCGATAAGTTCATCATTACGGCCATCAAGGGCATGGTTCCCTCCGAAAACATTACCATTACGGAATTTTTTAACCGGAGATACGGGATTCCTTTCGACCACTTGGGGGTGATAAGCGGGCCTTGCCATGCCGAGGAAGTGGCTATGGAGCGGCTTTCTTATTTGACGATAACCTGTAAGCGAGACGAGGTGGCTCAATCGCTGTCCAAAGCCTTTGCCTGTGGTTTTATTAAAACCGGAACTTCCACCGATATTTACGGGGTGGAGTATGCGGTAGTCCTCAAGAATATCTATGCTTTGGCCGCCGGAATCTGTCATTCGCTCGGATACGGCGATAATTTTTCTGCTGTTCTGATTACCAGCGCTTACCACGAAATGAAAAACTTCTTGGACAAGACCCATCCCTGTAAAAACAGAGACACCGCTCGGTCGGCCTTTTTGGGAGACCTGTTGGTAACCTGTTATTCCCAATTCAGCCGCAACCGTACTTTTGGGAGTATGCTGGGTAAGGGGTATTCTGTGCGCGCCGCCCAATTGGAGATGGATATGGTGGCCGAGGGCTATTACGGTTCGCGCTGTATTTATGAACTCAATAAATCGTATCAAGTGCCCATGCCGATTGCAGATGCGGTGCATGCGATTTTGTATGAGGGCAGAAACCCTGCCGCCACCATCAGACAGTTGTTGGACAAATTGCGTTAAAACAATGGAATGATGATGAATCCCATTAAAGTAGATGTACAGGCGGCGGAGTCCTTCGTTCCCCCCTCGGCATGGAAAGAGGCCCACACACAAGCCTTAGAAGCCTTGTACACTTTAAAGGAGGGAAGGGGCGCTGGGAATGATTTTTTGGGTTGGCTGTCCCTGCCCAAAACTATAACCAAGTTAGAAATCACGCAAATAAAAGAGGCGGCCGATGATTTGTCAAGGGCTGTGGATGTGGTGGTGGTCATTGGCATTGGCGGCTCTTATTTGGGGGCCAAAGCAGTGATTGAGGCTTTGTCGCACAGCTTTCAAGCCCTGTTGCCCCAACGGGAGCGTCCATTGGTGCTTTTTGCCGGACAAAACCTAAGCGAGGACTATGTGTCGGAACTGCTGGAACTGATGCAGGGTCGCTCCTGCTCCTGTGTGGTCATTTCCAAATCGGGAACCACCATGGAACCTGCCCTTGCCTTTAGGGTCATCAAAAAACACATAGAGGAAAAATACGGAAAAACAGAGGCTGTACGGAGGATAGCGGTTGTTACTGACGCTTCCCAAGGAATCTTGAAACGCTTGTCCGATGGGGAGGGATACCGCAGCTTTGTGATTCCCAATGATGTGGGTGGTCGTTTTTCTGTCTTGACTCCGGTGGGACTCTTGCCCATGGCCGTTGCCGGCGTAGATATTGAGGCCCTTGTAGCCGGCGCCTGCGCCCAGATGACATACTGCCTTGAGGCTTGTTTAGACAATCCCGCCCTGCGCTATGCGGCAGCCCGTAACGCCTTGCACCGGCAGGGCAAATTGGTAGAACTGCTGGCTAATTATCATCCCAAGCTTCATTACCTTACCGAATGGTGGAAGCAGTTGTTTGGCGAGAGCGAGGGTAAAGAGGGCAGGGGCATTTTTCCGGCCGGCGTGGATTTTACCACCGATTTACATTCTTTGGGTCAGTACATACAACAAGGCCCGCGTTTCTTGATGGAAACTTTAATCAGCATAGCCCAAGCTGAACGCAACCTGCACATAGAGGCCGACACCTTGGATTTGGACGGACTGAATTATTTGAGCGGCAAACGAATAGACGAGTGTAACAAAATGGCCGAATTGGGAACCCTTATGGCCCATGTAGCCGGAGGCGTGCCCAATATCCGTATAGAAATTCCCAAATTGGACGCTTATCACTTGGGGGCTTTGCTTTACTTTTTTGAAGTCGCCTGTGGCATAAGCGCTTATATGTTAGGCGTTAATCCTTTTGACCAAGCCGGCGTAGAAGCCTACAAAAAAAATATGTTAAACCTGTTAGGGAAGTGTTAAAATAAGATATTATGCCAACCATTTTTTCTGTATAATGAAAACAGTTATCAAAGTTTGGGTGGATGATTCTGCCGTTTATATTCAAACAACGGACGGTAAAGTTTTTAGTCGTCTGTTTGCGGACTTTCCTTTGCTTCGGACTGCCTCGCCGACTCAACGTGCCGATTTTAAATGGGGGAAAATGGGTATCCGCTGGGAAGGAATAGACGAAGATTTAAGTTATGCCGGCTTCTTTAAATCGGCACAACCTCCCCGCTCAGCACATCTTAACGCCTAATTCCTTCATTTGGGACAGGGCCTGCTTGTGCCCGTCCATAGTAACATAGCCCAGTCCGTCCTGCAAAACTTCTACCGGATGGCCGTTGGCCAAAAGGTCTTTTGCCGACTCCAATACGCAGTATTCGGTAGCAATGCCGCTGATGATTACAGGCTGTCCGGGCAAAAGAAATTCGCTCAGTTTTTTTCCGTTGGGGCCAATGGCTTGATATCCGGAATATTCTTCCCTGTCTGCGGCCCAGCCTTTTTCAAAAATATTTTCGCTGATGCGGGGGCGCAGATGGGGATGTTCCACGCGGGTGTAAAATGCTAAATCTATTTGTTGCCCAAAACTGTGCTTTACACAATGGGGAGGCCAAGGGCCGCCCTGTTCGGCAAAAGAGCAGTGGTTCGAGGGATGGGAGTCGCATATATATACTACCTCCTCTTGGGGGTAGGCGTTAATCCGGTCAATTATTTTGGAAATGGCTTCCCGGGCGTGATTACAGGCCATGCTGCCCGATATAAAGTCGTTGAGCATATCTACAATCAGGTGGATGCGTCCGCCCGAGTTAGTCGGAATTGAGTTGTCGTTGGATGTCATGGAGTAAGTTAATTTTTAATTGGTACAGTTCGTCAGAAATGTCTACTTTATGAAAATGTGGATTGATGATGCGTCTTTCGGTGGGGTTAAATTGGGCCAAGTTGCTCAGATAATAACTGCGCTTTTGGTGTATGGAAGGTTCAGACCCATGGAGGACGCCTTGGTCAACCATAAGTTTTTGTAACACCTTGTAGCTGTAGCTGCCTGCCGCATAGCGGGCTTGTTTGCTGTGGTCTAATTCGTCATGGAGTAAAATAGAAGCCCCCTCCTCTATGTTGCGGCTCAAAGCGTCCCCGACCAAGCAGCTTACGTCTGCCTTACATTCTCCTTCTTGAAAAATACGGTAGGTTCTTTGGAAGCCCGGATTGATGAGTTTGCCCTTGTCTTCGGAGCGCTTGAGTACAGGTTGGTCGCCCATCTGCACCAATTTATAGATGTTTCCAAAGCAAGGATTGTGCTTGCTGGTGGCAATGGCGTCTCCCACTCCATAACAGTCAATGGCGGCATGCTGTCGCTCCAAGTCGGCAATAAGATATTCGTCTAAAGCATTAGAAGCCATAATTTTGCACTCTGTGAGTCCGGATTGGTTCAGCAAGTTGCGGCAGGCTGTAGACAGATAGGCCAAATCTCCGCTGTCGAGCCTTATGCCAAACATGGGCCGGTATCCGTTGTCTATGCCGCAGTCTTTAAAAGCCTTTATGGCGTTGTGTATGCCTGATTTAAGGGTATCGTAGGTGTCAAGCAAAAGCACCAAAGGCTCTCCGTAATGACTCTTGATATAAGCGGTGAAAGCATCGTATTCAAAGGCGGGCGTAGGGCCAAAGGCCAGCACAAAGCTGTGGGCCATAGTGCCCACGCAGGGAACGTCGTAGTGGGTTTTAGCAAGGACGTTAGAAGAATTGGCGCAGCCTCCTATATAGGCGGCTTTGGCGCCGTGTTCGGCCGCCCATGGCCCATGGGCGCGGCGGGAACCAAATTCGCTGACAGGCTTAGAAGTGCTTCGGCATACCCGCGATGCCTTGGTAGCCACCGCCATCTGATGGTTGAGGATGCAGAGCAGCGGGGTTTCCAGCAATTGGGCTTGGAGCAGCGGGGCTTTGATAATCATAATGGGTTGGCCCGGGAAGGCGATTTCTCCCTCCTCCATGGCCCAAATGGTTCCGGTAAAACGAACCGTAGACAGGTGTTCCCTAAAGGCCGAGTAGTGGTCGCCGGGCAAAAATCCTTCAAAAAAAGAGGCGGGCCGGTCGCCCAAGGCCATAGCTACCGCCACAGCATCTCTGGTGCCGCTGACCACCGCCCAATTGTTTCTGTCGGGCGCCTTCCTGAACAGCAGGTTAAAAATCGCCTCCCGACGGTCAAGACCGCTGTCCATAAAAGTCTTACTCATAGTATATTGATACTTGTCCGAGCAGTAGGGAGTTTGATTCATCGAGCCTAAAAATTGCGGCAAAGATAAATAAATTTGGAACGCATGCAGTGGATGGCCCGTTTATTCCTTGGTCTTGTCTTGTAGTTTTTACAATTTTGTTTACCTTTGCCCATTCATTACAGAAGCAAAATTGTGAACAAAAAGTTCCCTACCGTGATTTCTTTAAAGGGCTTGGCTGCGGGCGTACACCATTACGTTTGGACGCTGGGGCAGGACTTTTTTGACCAATTCGGAAACCGAGACCTCAGAGAAGCTCATGTAGAAGCCCGCGTGGCACTGGAAAAACAGGCCGACCGGATGATGTTGGAGGTGGCGTTGGAGGGGTCGGTGCTGCGTTCTTGCGACCGCTGTTTGGGCGATATCCGGGTACCGATAGACTATTGCGCTCCGGTGGCGCTTCAGTTTGGCAAAAATATCCCCACAGAGGACTGGGAGCAGGACGGAGAAATCATCCTTTTGGAACCCACAGAGGCCGAGTTGGATTTGAGTCAATACCTCTACGACAGCGCCTGCGTCAGCCTTCCCCTGCAATCCCTGCATCCCCAAGGTCAATGCGACCCCGAAATGGAAAAGAAAATCGCGGAACTCACAGTGAATTAATTTAAAAATTGTATATATGGCCCATCCTAAACACAAAACTTCCAAGCAGCGCCGTAACAAGCGCAGGACCCACCAAAAATTAGAGCTGCCTACTTTGGCCAGCTGCTCTAACTGCGGGGCAACCGTAATCTACCATCGGGTTTGTCCCGAATGCGGATACTACCGTGGCCGGTTGATTATTGCAAAGAAAACCGCGTAATCCTCCGCGGATATGAAAATTGGGGTAGACGCTATGGGAGGGGATTATGCCCCCCTCCACGTGGTACTGGGAGCCATCCAAGCTTTAGACAGTTTAGCGTCCGACTCCACAATCGTTCTTTTTGGTAATGAACGCAAAATCCGGGAAATTTGCCATCCTCGGCAGATAGATGCCCTGCGTATGGAGATTGTCTCCACCGCTCAGGTTATCGAAATGGGGGAGCATCCGGTAAAAGCATTCCAACAAAAAAAGGATTCGAGCTTGGTAGCCGGATTCTTAGCCCTCCAACAGGGGGCTATAGACGCTTTTGCCGGAGCCGGAAATACCGGAGCCATGCTGGTAGGGGCGCAGAGCATCCTAAAGACCGTCAAAGGCTTGACCAGACCCTGTATTTCTGCCGTATTTCCGGTACAAACAGGAGGGTCTGCCCTGCTGCTCGACGTGGGACTCAATGCCGACTGCCGTCCCGACAACCTCTTTGAGTTTGGATTGCTCGGCTCTGTCTATGCCCGCAACATCATGGGCATAAAAAACCCTAGGGTGGCCCTGCTGAATATTGGGGAAGAACCCGATAAGGGCAATATGCTCACGCGGGAGACCTATGAACTGATGGACGGAAACCCTTCTTTTCATTTTGTAGGGAATATAGAAAGCAGTCATCTGTTTTCCGGAACCATTGCCGACGTAATCGTAACAGACGGATTCGCCGGCAATATAGTAATCAAACAGGCCGAGGCCATGTTTCAACTGCTCAAAGACTTTGGATTTGGCAATGCCTTTTTTGACCGGTTTGATTACGAAGTATACGGAGGCACCCCTATTTTGGGAATCAACGCTCCGGTAGTCATAGGACATGGAGCATCCAGTCCACGCGCCATCGCCCATATGATATTAAAATCAGAAGCGACCTATAAAGCAGGTCTTGTTCAAAAAATTAAAGAAGCTATTTCAAATGAATAATATACACTCAGCCATTACGGGTATAGAAGCCTTTCTCCCCGACTACGTCCTCACCAACGCCACCCTCAGTCGGATGGTGGCCACCTCCCACGAATGAATTATGAGTCGGGTAGGGATTAAGGAGCGGCGGATTCTGAGGGGCAGGGGCAAAGGCAATTCCGTCATGGGCGCCGCCGCCGTGCAAAAGCTGCTCGAAAAAACAAATACCCCTCCCTCCGAGATAGATATGGTGCTGTGTTGCACCGTAACCCCCGACATGCCTTTTCCGGCCACTGCCAACATCATCTGCGATAAAACGGACATTAAAAATGCTTGGGGCTACGACATCAACGCCGGTTGCTCCGGTTTTGTATTTGCCTACTCCACAGTGGATTCTTTTATCCGGAGCGGGCGCGTCAAAAAGGCGATTTTGGTTGCAGGAGAAAAAATGTCGTCCATCGTCAATTATAAAGACAGGGCAACCTGTCCCCTTTTTGGAGATGCGGCCGTAGCCATGCTCATAGAGCCGTCTCCGGATTCCGGACTCGGCCTGCTCGATTACCAAAACCATGTAGACGGAGTGGGCCGCAAATACCTCTACCAAAAGGCCGGAGGCTCCTCTTATCCGCCTACGGAAATGACCATAAAGCGTAGGGAGCATTTTATTCATCAAGAAGGACAGCAGGTATTTAAGTACGCCGTTACCAATATGGCCGATGTGGCCGAGACCATAATGCGTAGAAATAACCTCAGCCACGATGATGTAGACTACCTCATTCCCCATCAAGCCAACCTCCGCATCATTGAGGCTACCGGCAACCGGCTGGGTCTTTCCCCAGACAAAGTGCTGATTAACATTGAGCGTTACGGCAATACTTCGGCCGTATCCATTCCTTTGGTACTCTGGGAAAGCGAAAAGAATTTTAAAAAGGGCGATTCCATAATTTTCGCCGCCTTCGGCGCCGGATTTACTTGGGGCGCCATGTATTACAAGTGGGCGTATTAAACGCATATAAGGCCCTATAGTTCAAGGGATAGAACGAAAGTTTCCTAAACTTTAGATCGCAGTTCGAGTCTGCGTGGGGCTACAAAAAAGACGGTCTATTGACCGTTTTTTCGTTAGCGCTATCATAAGGACACTAACAGATTATTAAAACACAAATAACATGAAAACACGAATAACCCCCCCCTCTGCCCTTGTGCGCCAGCTTGATGATATACTTTTAGAAATAACATGGTCAAAGATTGCCAAACGCGCCTTTCCTGCCCAAACTGTTGGATGGTTCTACGACAAACTCCACGGGCGTGCGAATGTAGGTGAGTTTACATCTGACGAGAAAAAGAGGATAAAAGACGCGCTTATTGAGTTATCAGAGCGCATACGTAGTTCTGCCGAGTTGATTGAAATTTAGGCTCCTTTTTGTTTTTAAGTCTACCCCACCCCGTACCGGAGCCGTGCGGGGTTTTTTGCGTAAACCATAAGGCCGAATGACCTCCCATTTCTATCGATCTGTGTGTAATTCAAAAAAATCATTAAATTTGCGGCAAAGTATTTATTCGAGTCTGCCTAGGGCTACAAACGACACACATCACTTATGGTAACAACTTTTTTGAAATCCGGAATCAAAATAACCCCTCAGCGGGTGGCCGTGTTTGAGGCCTTAGAATCTTTGTGCCACGCCTCTGCCGATGAAGTCATCTCAAAGGTGCAGGAAAAGGCGCCTTATATTTCTCCGGCCACCATCTACAACACCCTTGACAAGTTTGTGCAGATGGGGGTGATTTCCCGTGTTGCCACAGATGGGAACAAAATGTTTTTCGACATTACCCCGACCCCCCACGTCCACCTTTGCGCAGACGACAACAGTTTTATCGCGGACGCCCATATTCCCGAATTGGAACAACTGATTGCGGATTATTTACCCCGTGTGCAGATTCCCGGATTTCATCTGAGTAAAATACAGGTAAACTTGGTTGGACGATTTGAGGGTAATACCCAAGAAAAATAATTTTAGCAGGTATGTACCGTCCTCATATCGCGGTTTTTGGCCTCCGCAACTCCGGTAAAAGTTCTCTGATTAACGCCCTTACCGGCCAGCAGGTAGCCATTGTGTCGGATGTGGCCGGAACCACCACCGACCCGGTAAAAAAGACCATGGAACTCAGCGGTACAGGCCCGGTGGTATTTATAGATACCGCAGGCATGGACGATGTTGGGGACTTGGGCGCCCAACGGGTGGCCGCAAGCAAGGCCGTGATTAAAGAAGCCGATTTGGGCTTGTTGCTGTTTACCGACAACAGGGTGGGGGAGCATGAGCGGGAGTGGGCGGCGGCTTGCAGTCGGGCTTCCCTGCCTTTCATATGGGTACACAACAAATCAGACCTTTGTCCTTTGGACGCAGGTTTGGCAGAAGAACTTGGCCGGAATAATGCTTCGGAAGTGTGTTCCTGCTCGGCCAAAGACGGAGCGGGCATAGAAACTTTGTTGGCGTGTATACAAAAAAAGTTAGCGCCGGCGATTTCCCATCCCAAATCTTTGTTGGGCAAGCTCATAGACAAAGACCAAACCGTAGTATTGGTTTGTCCCATAGACAGCGAAGCGCCGGAGGGTCGCTTGATTTTACCTCAGGTGCAAACTATTAGAGATGTTTTGAATCATCAGGCGCTGGCCCTTGTACTGACGGAATCCTCTTTTAAGGACTATATGCAAAAAGGCCTACCTGCCGATTTGATTATTACCGACAGTCAACTCTTTGGATGGGTAGAGCAGTGGGTTCCCCCCTCTGTGCCTCTCACCAGCTTCAGCGTCCTGCTTGCCCACCACAAAGGCCTGTTTCCCCAGTTCTTATCCGGCACTCCGGTGCTGAGCCGTTTGCAGGACGGAGACGAGGTCTTGATTTTAGAAAGTTGTAGCCATCAAGTAGGCTGCCAAGACATAGGCCGGGTCAAGCTCCCCAACCGGATTCGTTCCTTTACCGGCAAAGACATTCGCTTTACCATAGTGGCCGGATTGGATTCCCTGCCGGAGCGGATTGACGTTTTTGCCTTAGCCATTCAGTGCGGGGGATGCATGGTGACACCAAGGCAGTTGCGTGCAAGGGTGGCTTGCTTGCTTGAGCGGGGGATACCCGTTTCCAATTACGGAATGGCCTTGGCGTATATGTCGGGGATTTTTGAACGGGCGGTAGCGCCGTTTAAAACCGACCCTTTACTTTTGCCGTTGATGGAATAATCCTTATATTTGTGTCTCAATTGAGAATGACATGAAGAAAGAGATAGGCAAATGGTTTATGGATATTGCTAAATGGCTGCAATAATTATGTGTTTGGTTATCATTGCCATTGGGCTGGGCTTGTATGTTTTGGACCACACTAAAGCCGGAAAAAAGTTTTTTGATGCTCAGTATTAGTGGTTCG
>Ga0131853_10013963_pt1 | contig 14714 bp, 10 predicted proteins | sample TergutLab28metaG_FD_92764 | JGI IMG/M metagenome (GOLD analysis project Ga0131853, IMG submission 92764) | Labiotermes labralis P1 segment gut microbial communities from Petit-Saut dam, French Guiana - Lab288 P1 (version 2) (version 2) | ecosystem: Host-associated > Arthropoda: Insects >... | reverse complement strand
TTTTACTGAAAGAAATTCCCAGGATGAAAGCAGGGCTGTGCGGGGAAGCGTTCGCAACCACAACAAAAACAGGCGGCACAGGTAGCGTGAAAGGCAATAATATGGAAAGCGCCGTGTGCAAATGAGTAATTCGTTCAATCTTTCCGACCTTAAAGGAGACCTTGCAGAGCTGGATAAACTCCTGTTGGGAAGCGTTGTGCTGCTGTGTCTTATCGGCATAGCCTGCATATTCAGTGCGAGTTCCGGCGGAGCACGCGGCTGGGGGCTTGCAACGCGGCAGTTTACCTGGCTCGTTATTGCCTGCTTTGCATATGTCACGATACTTGCAATTGGATACGAGAGGCTTATGGATCTGGCTTACCCGATCTACGGGTTTACGCTCTTTTTGCTTTTTATAACTCTTGTGGCCGTGCCTGAGGTAAGAGGTACTCAGCGTATGTTGCCGCTTGGTTTTATCCGCGTGCAGCCTTCGGAATTTGCCAAGGTTTCTCTGATAATAGTGCTGACAAAATACTTGATACGCCATCCGCCCGTCTCCATCAAGCCGTTTCTTGGAGGGGTAGGCGTGGGGCTTCCGGCGTTTTTTCTGGTTCTTATGCAACCGGACGCGGGAAGCGGGATAATATACATGGTCATCATATTGTCGATGCTTTTCGTAGCGGGCGCCCCGCTGAAATATTTCTTCTGCGCTATGGCCGCCGGAATAGCGATGATGCCCGTGGCATGGTCTTTCCTCAGGGAATATCAGCGGCTGAGGATTCTTGTGTTTCTTGACCCTACTCGCGACCCGCTGGGCGCGGGGTATAACGCCATACAGTCGCGCATCGCAGTTGGGTCGGGCGGTTTGTGGGGCAGGGGGTACCTTCAGGGTTTGCAGAGCAATCTGCGTTTTTTGCCCGAACCGCACACCGATTTCATTTTCAGCGTGTTCGCGGAGGAGTTTGGTTTTTTAGGCTCACTGCTGTTGCTGGCGCTCTTTGGTTTTGTGATAGCGCGTATAGTGATAGCAGGAATGAAAAGCCGCGACATGCGCGGGAAAATAATAGCAGGCGGCGTGGCGGGGTGGATTTGGTTCCAGATGTTCCAGAGCATAGGGATGAGCATAGGGCTTATGCCTATAACGGGAATCCCGCTTCCTTTTCTGAGCTACGGGGGAAGCGCCCTTTTGGCTGTGGCCATCGCGCTTGGTTTAGTGGGGAGTATTTACGCAGGTTCGGCGAATCGCTATAAGCAGGGCTGCCTGTAACTTCGCGTTTTAAATTTTTTATAATTTTTTGTGGGGGAATCTATTTGTCGTTTCCTGAGTTTAACGATCCACTGTGGCCCCTTCTGGCACAGGTTTCACGCCCTTCCCGATACAGTGGAAGCGAGTGGCGTTTTTTAAATTCAGGCGCCGAAGGCCCTGATTTAAAAGAAAATAATTTATCCGTGTGCCTGGCCTTTCCAGATGTCTATGAGATAGGCATGAGCTACTACGGCTTTCAAATTTTATCTCCCTTCCTGGCCGCCCTTCCGGGGGTGGTGGCAGACAGGGCATATTGTCCGTGGACTGACATGGAAGCCCTTTTGAGAAAGAACTCCGTTCCGCTCACCTCAACAGAGCGTTCGATTCCGCTGTCGGATTTTGACGTGGTTGGATTCACGCTGCAGCATGAGCTTGGGTACACCAATGTGCTCACCATGCTTGACCTTGGCGGAATTCCGCTGCGTTCGGAAAAGCGGGAAAACAATCATCCTATAGTTATAGCAGGAGGGCCTGGCGCGTTGGTGCCGGAGCCTATGGCTCCTTTTATTGATATTTTTTGCGTAGGCGAAGGGGAGGCAGTGCTTCCTAAGCTTATCGCGTCCTTGAGGGAATCCAGTGGCCGCGGCAGAGCAGAACGCCTTGCGGAGTGTGCAAGCCTTCCCGGTGTTTACGTCCCAGCGTTTTTCTCTGCTCCGGTTCGCAGAGAGTTTATCCCGTCCTTCGACGAAACGTACCTGCCGTCCTCCATGATAGTGCCGTCCGTTGGGATAGTGCACGACAGAGCGGCGCTGGAGGTATTTCGCGGCTGCACGCACGGCTGCCGTTTCTGTCAGGCTGGCATGACAGGCCGCCCGGTGCGCGAGCGGTCGTCAGAGGCCATTGTTGGGGCGATAATGAAACTCGTGCGCGTGACTGGCTGGGAGGAAGCGGGGCTTTTGTCTCTGGCTACCTGCGATTATTCCGGCATAGACAGGGTGTTTGAAGAACTCACCCCCAAGCTCATTGAACAGGGAGTCAATTTAAGCCTCCCAAGCCTTAGAATGGACGGTTTTTCCGTAAACCTGGCGGCGCGTTTTCAGAAGGTGCGGCGCGGTGGCCTTACGTTTGCGCCGGAGGCCGGAACTCAGCGTCTCCGCGACGTAATAAACAAAGGCATCGACGAAGAATCCATATTCGCGTGCCTGGAAGAGGTCTTTTCCAAAGGGTGGGACAAGGTAAAACTGTATTTCATGATGGGCCTGCCGACCGAGACAGAGGAAGATCTGAACGGCATCGTCCGCATGGCGCAGGAAAGCATCAAACTTGCGCGCAGGAAAGGCAGAAAACGCGCCTCACTTGCTGTATCCGTGGCGGGGTTCGTGCCAAAAGCGCATACGCCGTTCCAGTGGGAAGCCCAAAATTCGATTGATGAATTTAAATCTAAAGGGCGTATGCTCAAATCACAAATCAAAGACAAGGCGGTTTCTTTAAAATATCATGAGCCGGAGCAGTCATTCCTGGAGGGCGTTTTAGCGCGCGGAGACAGGCGGCTGGGCGACGTCATTGAGCGGGTGTGGATAAAGGGCGCGCGCTTCGACGGGTGGAGCGAAACGTTCGACCTGAGCCGCTGGCTTGACGCTTTCGACGAATGCGGCCTTAACCCCGCAGATTACGTCAGGGCCCGCGAGGAACACGAACAACTGCCCTGGGACCGCATCAACGTGGGAGTCACCAAAGCCTTTTTATTAAAAGAACGCGCCGCCGCTTACATGGCTGCCCGGACGCCAGGCTGCAGGCACGGGCATACGCCTGAGCGTATGGCTGGCTGTGTTGGGTGCGGCCTGAATTGCGAGGTGCAAAATGCCTGACGCCGAAATTAACGAAATTAATTCTGTAAAAACGACCCGCATCCGCCTGATATATGAAAAACGGGGCAGGGCGTGTTTTGTCCCCCATGTCGCGATGAGTACGCTTTTCGCACGGGCGGCCAGACGCGCCGACATTGAGCTTAGCTATACGGACGGCTTTTCACCCCGCGCCAAAATAAGCTTTGGGCCGGAGTTGCCTGCAGGTGTAGTTGCCCTCAGCGAACCGGCGGACTTGTGGCTGAAAGGCGAAAGAAAGCAACTTAGCTCCCCTGAAGAAATTGTTTCCGCGCTTAACGAACAAATGCCGGAGGGTTTTCGCGTAACGAAGTGTTTTTTTCCGGCAGAAGGGGCGTTGGGCAAAGAGTGCAGGGCGGCGCATTACCTCGTGTGGCTCAGAAACAATTTCGATACAACTGAGCTTTTGCAGCATATGGAGCGCCATTACGGAGAAGCGTTCCTGCACGGGTTCGTCGAACAAAATATGCCTTCGAGGATTTCCGCTGTACTGGCTGACCCGGCGCAAAATGGAATCGGCGGCTGGGTAAAAATCCTGATTGCGGACGGCATCGCAGCCGGATGGCATGACATGTGCGTCGTGCGCGTAAGCTTGGGACGCTGGCATGGAAAAAATGAAAAAAACGAGAGAAATGAAAAACACATGGAACCGATAGGGGATGACGCCGCGTGTCTTCGGATCGAAAAATAATTGCCGATACTCTTGAAAACGAAGAAACACGGGTGGCTATTCTTGAAAACGGACGCCTTGCCGATGTTTTTATAGAGCGGATGTGGGACCACCAAAAGGCTGGCGAGATATACAAGGCGCGAGTGGAAAGCGTTCTGCCGGGCATAAATGCCGCTTTTGTCAGCATTGGGGACGGGCGCAACGCCTTCTTGTACCTCAACGATGCCAAAGGCATTAAAGTCAGCCCCAATCAGGAGCTGGTGGTGCAGGTTACAAAAACCGCGCGAAAAAATAAGGGCGCGCGCGTTACACCGCGTCTGTCGCTTCCGGGGCGCTATCTTGTTCTCATCCCTAACGGAGACGAGGCCGGAGTTTCCCGGCGCATTGCCAGCGAGGAAGAACGCAAGCGCCTGCGCCATTTTGCGAAGGAACTGCGGGGCGAAGATTTCGGAATAATCGTTCGCACGGCGGCCGAAGGGGTAGACGGCGAGGCTTTAACCTACGATATGGAATCACTTCTGGCACAGTGGCGCGAAATTGAGCATAACGCCGCACAGCAGCAGGCGCCGTGCCTTCTATATAAAGACATGGGGCTTCTCGGCAGAGTGCTTCGTGACGAGCTTCACGGCGATATTGATGAAATACTGGTCGACGGAGAGGACGAGTTTGAAAACGTAAAAAGCTTTGTCTCCATGCTCTACCAGGATTCTCGCCCAAGCGTAACCCTGCACCGCAACGTTGTGCCTATTTTCGAGTATTACGGGGTAGAGCGCGAAATCGAGCAGGCGCTGGAAAGAAAAGTGTGGCTCCGCTCCGGCGCGTATTTGGTTATAGAGCACACCGAGGCTCTGACCGTCATTGACGTAAACACCGGAAAATACGTTGGTTCTGAGGATATCGCCAGTATGGACATGCGTCATACCATGCTCGACACTAATCTGGAGGCCGCCGAAGAAATCGCCAGGCAATTGAGGCTGCGCGCCGTGGGCGGCATTGTTGTGATAGATTTCATAGACATGGAATTCGAGGAAGACCGCCAGCGGCTTATGACTCGTCTGGAGGAGGTTTTCCAGCCCGATCGTTCACGTGCCCGCGTTTTCAGCATGACCCAGCTTGGTCTGGTGGAATTGACGCGCAAACGAGGCCGCCCTGACCTGAAAACCGTTTTGACGCGCGGATGCCCTTTTTGCAGCGACAATGGCTGGGTGCTCAGAGAAGACACCGTTGCCATGTCGATAAAGCGTTTTCTGCGCAAAGTTGGACACGCCAATAAATCCGAGGCGATATTGGTGCAGGCCAACGCTGTAGTGGCAAAGTACGTGAACAATCTGTACCTCAAATCGTGGGAAGAAGAATTTGGGCGAAAAATTATAATTGCCGGCACGCCGGATTTTGCGTGGAGCAAGTACCGCATAGAGGCTCAGGGAACGCGCGAGGCCATCGAGCGCAGGGCACAATACATAGAGGAGAACACCTTAGTTGTCCATAGAGTACCTTCGCCTTAAAGGCTTCAAGAGTTTTGGGGCCAGTTGCGAATTTTCCTTCTCGGACAAATTCACAGCCATCGTAGGCCCCAACGGCAGCGGCAAAAGCAATATCCTTGACGCTTTGCGCTGGATTCTGGGAGAGGGAAGCCCGGGGGCCTTGCGCATCGCCCGTCAAAGCGATCTTGTTTTTCAGGGCAGCGCCTCTATGGATCAGGCCAAAGAAGCGGAAGTCGTGCTGAAATTGAAACACAAAGAGGATTCATCCATTCTTCGCAGGCAATACACGGCGGACGGCGGCTCTGTTTTGCAGGTTGACGGCAGCCGGATTCGCTTGCAGGATTTGGCGGAGTTCAAGTCGCGCTTTATGCTGGCAGGTGACAGTTTTGCGTTTATAGGGCAAGGGGAGGTTTCCGAGGCCATTCACCAGCGGCCGATGGAGCGGAGGCGTCACCTGGAGCACCTTTTCGGAATAGACCGCTACCGCAAGCGCCGCGAGGAAACGTATTTCAAGCTGGAAACCGCGCTTGCCGAAATGAAGCGCATAAACGACATCGTCTACGAGCTGGAAAAAAGGCGCGAGGAAATTGCCCCGGAGGTAGCGATTGCGGTCGAGGCAAAGGGTATTCTGGATAACTTGGAAAACGTCAGGCAGGATTTTTACTATTCGCGTCGCTTTGGGCTCGAAAAAAAAGAGCTTGACTATCGAAGCCAAATTCAGCTGATGAAAGAGCACGGGGATACTGTTGCCCAATGGCGAAGCCTGTGGGCCGACGCGGTATCACGCAAAGAAGAAGAACTGCGCCGCGATGGTTTTGACGAACAGGCGTTCATAAGCAGAGAGCGGGAATGCCAGGCAAAAAAAGAATCTCTTCGCCGTCAGGCTTTTTCAGCGGCTACGCAGGTCAAAGGCATTTTGTCGGCCCGCGGAGACCTGGAGGGCGAAAAATCGCGCGTTGCCGTGTCTCTGGCTTCGGTAAAATCAGAGGCCGAAAAAACGCAAAACGAGGAAATTTCCCTTAAACAGGATTTGGAAACCAAACGCTCGGCCCTGGACGACCTGCTGCGCCACATGGAGGAAAGCAGGGCGGCCATTGAGCGTGAGCGTATTCTGCGCCAGAAACTTGAAGACGAGCTGGCCGAAAAAAATCTGGCCCGTTCTAAACTCGAAGCCCGCGTGAAGGCGCTTTTTTCAGCTCAGGGCGAATCGGAGAACGATTTGTCGCGGCTCGAAGCAGAACGCGATGCGCTGTCCGCTGCTGCGGCAAAACTCGAAAGCGAGGTCGCCGCGCTGGAAAAACGCGACGAGGCGCTTTCAGCCGAGTATACCGACGCTTACAGAACCTGCCAGAAGTACACCGTCAACTTGCAGCAGTTAAAGCGAGAGCTTGTCAACCAGCAAACGGAACTCGAAGCGGCAAAAGAGAACACCGAGGGCTCAATTTATCCTGAGCCTACCCGCGTTCTGCTTGCGGCCTCACGGCTTGGCAGGATGAAGTCAAAACCGGAGGTCGTAGCTGAGGTTTTTTCGTGTAAACCGGATGTGGCTCCCGCGCTTGAAGCTTATCTGGGAGCGCGGCAGTTCTGGCTTTTGGTTCACACTTTCGACGAAGCGCAGGAGGGAATAAGCCTGCTTAAAGAGCGCCGGGCGGGGAGAGTTACGTACCTGCCGCTTGAACGCTGTCGCCCGCGTTTCCCGGACGCGCGTTTTCGCCTGCCGCTCAAAGGCGTGAAAGGGTGGGGGATTGAGCTCATCACTCCCAGGGCACCGTGGGAACCGGCTTTGCAGCATCTTTTGGGCGACCTCCTGGTTGTCGAGGAGTATTCGCTCGGCAGCGCCATGGTCAAAGACGGGGCAAAATTTCCTATTGTCACCCTTGACGGCGAGGTGTTTTCTCCGGCGGGCACGGTCAGCGGAGGGCGAACCAAGCAAAGCGGCGGCGCAATAAGCCACAATCAGAAAGTGGCCGAACTCTCCGTGCATATCGACGCAATTAAACAAAAGGTAAAAACTCTCGAATTGGAGTTTGCTAAAGCTGAAAAGGCCGAGCAGAAATTGGCGAAAGACCGCAACGAATTCAGCGAAACTCTGGCGCGAGGTAAAAATGAACTGCACACTTCGCGCAGGGCTTTATCAAACGTGCTTGCCGATTTGGAGCGCATCGCGGCTGAAAAATGCTCGTCAGGCGAAGAGATAGCGCAGTCGGAGCAGGAAATGCCGGAGCTGGAAAAAACAATCGTCGAGCTGGGCAAACAAATTGCCGAGCTGCGCCTTACAGACCAATCGGGGGAGCAGACGGGTGTTTCTCCAATTATCAGCGCGGCTCGCGGCGAGGTGGAAATTGCGGAAGAACGCCTGCGAAGCACAACAAACATGCTCGCCCGCATCAAAAGCGAGAAAGGCGACCTCGAAAGCCGCCATGCGTCCATCATATCCGAGCTTGTGGCAGGGCAGGCGGAAGAAAAAAAATTGAAGGAGCAGATAGCAGTTTTGGGTCGCGAGCAGTTCGCCGTCTGGGGAGAGCTCAATAAAATCCGCGCCACGCTGGAAGAAGAACGCGACAAATCGCGCAAAGTTCACGGTCGGCTGCAGCACCTCCGCTCCCGCGCTCAGAAAGCGGAAGCCAACGTCACGGCCCTTGCCGCCGAAGTATCTGCGCTGAACGAACGCATGAACTCGACCCGCGCGGAGATCGAACAGCTTCAGGAAATGTGGGACGAAAAATACCCGTACGATGCGAGCAAAGCTGAATTTATAGAGGGTGGGCGAGACTTGACAATGACCATGCGCCGCCTTGAACGGGAGCTCAAAGCTCTTGGCAATTACAATCTGGGGGCGCTTTCCGAGGACGAATCGCACGCCGAGCGCATAGACTTCCTCAGCGAGCAGCTTGAGGATATAAGGACCGGCATCGACGAACTTAAAACGCTTATCGACGAGACGGACTCTCAGATGGAAGTGCGCTTCACTCAAAACATGACCGACATCGACGACCGATTCAACGCCCTTTTCCAGCGGCTTTTCGCCGGAGGGGAGGCGCACCTGACCTTGCAGGAAGAAGGCTCAATCTGGGACAAGGGAGTAGAAATTTACGCCCGCCCGCCAGGTAAACGTATGCAGAGCATCTCGCAGCTTTCCGGCGGCGAGCAGTCGCTTACGGCGATAGCGCATCTTTTTGCGGCGCTGGAGGTCGCGTCTATGCCTTTGGCTGTTTTGGACGAAGTTGACGCGGCGCTTGACGAATACAATCTCATCCGCTTTGCCGATTTGGCGAAGGAATATTCCAAGAGGCTGCAACTTCTTGTCATGACGCACCGGCGCACGACAATGGAGCGCGCCGACATCATCTACGGCGTTACAATGGTGGAGGCCGGCCTTTCAAAAATTGTGGCTATTGATGTGGAAAGTTACAGATAATGATACAGATATTGGATAATTTTAGGTAAATTTGAGCCTGCAGTCAGTACGCTTAATATGCCATCATGGATTATAATTGAGAAGTATAAAAAATTTGAATTTGAGAAGCGCATATTCGCGTAAAGAGGTTTAAGATGACGCAGACTATCGGAATAGATTTGGGAACAGCTTATTTGAAAGCAGCTTACGCCAACAAGGAGGGCTTCATTGAGCTTTTAAAAGACAAGAATGGAAGCTCTTTCATTCCGTCAGTGGCGGCTATTTCATCCGAAGGAATCGCCGTTGGCAGAGCCGCCGAAGAAAAATTAAAGACAGAGCCTGCAAGCGTGGTCAAATTTCCCTTGCGCCATATTGCTGATGCAGACTGGCGTTTTCGGTACGATGGAAAAGACTACCAGGCGACGCTTATTGTGGCGTTCATGCTCAAATACCTGAAGCAGGAAATCGAGGCGATCCTGAACGAGGAAGTGCTGAATACAGTCATCACGATTCCTTCTTATTTCGGCGATATTCAACGGCGCGCCGTGATGCAGGCGTCGACCATTGCAGGGTTGAACGTTCTGCGAATAGTGAACGAGGCAACGGCGGTGGGGCTGATTTACGCTCATATGGAGAATATTGAGAACGAAAAAATGATCGTGTGCAACCTGGGGGATGGCCCCTTCGAGGTAAGCGCGATGAACGTCGAAAACAGAGGGATTAAAGTATTGTTTACGTCGAACACAAGCAGCCTGGGCGGAAGGGAATGTAAAGCTCTGCTGGCGGATTACCTTGACGAAAAATTCAAAGAAGAAACTTCCGTTAGTTTTGACGACTCGCCGGAAGAACGGGAAAAACTCGAAGCGGTTGCGGATAGAGTGTTCCAGGCTCTGGCAGACGACTATTCTACGGACGCAGGCCTCTCAAAAACGATATTGAGCGGCTTTTCCAAGGATGTAAAATCACTTGAAGGCTGTCTGGAACGCATTAAAAACTCCGGCAAAAAGGTAGAAACCGATGCGCCTTTTGACTATTACGCTTTTCTTGAACTGCCTCGCAGCGCCACGATGGAGCGCATAGGCGAGGCTCTGAATAAATTGAAAGCGGAAAAAATGGAAGCCGCGCAGGAGGCTCCAATGATTTCGGACAGATACCGAGCCGCCGATGACCTGCTGATTATCGCTAAAGCCGGACGTGTTTTTGCCTCAGAAGCATCAAAAATCAGTTATGACGCTGAATTGACGCGCCACGAGAAAAGCTTTTTAGCCCTGGCTACGACCGAGGTATTGCAAAATACAAGCATCAGTCAACATCAATTTGAGGAGAGCGAGGATCTCCAGGCGGTTGTAAAAAATGCGCTGGACGCCATGGCCTGCGCCAGCGGTATGGTGCGCGTCATGAACTCAACACTTAAAAATGTTCTGGAGTATTATACGGAGCGAAAGATAGACGCGAAGGTTATCTTGGACAGAGATATTCTTGTTTCGCTGCTCCAACCTGCGATGTTTAATTTTTATGAGTGCATCGAGAAGGTCGTAAAAGGAGCTGGCTGGAAAATGGAAGAAATAGGAAAAATTGTTTTCTCAGGCGGTTTTTCTCAGTCCTGTATTCTTACCGGCGCGCTTAAAACTTATATGCATGAAGTCCCTGCGGACGCTCTTGCGGTTAAATCCGTCCCTATCGATTTCGCCGCGCGCGGGGCTTTGCTGAATGCAAATATGTTAATAGAACAACAGAATAACGAGCCTTAGACGTTTCATCAAGTCTTTAATTTCACTTTGGTACTGGGAGGTTTTAAAATTGGTAAAAGCAGTAGGAATAGACCTCGGCACAACTTTTTCCGCAGTCGCCTATATTGACGAAGAAGGAAAGCCGAAGATTCTTAGAAACAGGGATGGAGATAATCTCACTCCATCGGTGGTCAATTTTGACGAAAACGGTGAACCGCTGGTAGGGCGGCTGGCAAAAGAAATGTCTGTCGATAATACCGACAGCACTATCATGTTTGTAAAAAGGTATATGGGGGCGCCTTCGTGGAAATTTCCGGTAGGTGAGGAAGAATATACTTCTGAGATTATATCGTCGATAATCCTGAAGCGCCTCAAAGAAGACGCTGAATCTATGCTGGGCGAGGAAATTAAGGACGTTGTAATAACCGTTCCGGCTTATTTTGGCGATGCTCAAAGATTGGCTACCAGTCAGGCTGGCAAAATCGCCGGGTTTAACGTGTTAAAGGTTATCAGCGAGCCAACCGCCGCAGCTCTGGCTTACGGGGTAGGCGTCGGCAAAAACGAGACCATTCTCGTTTTCGACCTTGGCGGTGGCACGTTCGACGTTACAATAATGAATATAGACGGCAAGGATATCAAGGTTCTTGCCACAAGAGGGGACAAAAATTTAGGTGGTTTTGACTGGGACAACAAAGTGATGGAATATCTGCGCGATGTCGTCCTGTCTGAGAAAAAAATCGACCTTTACGAACAAGAACACGGAATGAACCGCCTCAGAAAAATAGCGGAATCTGCGAAAATCGCGCTCTCTGACAAACAGACGGCACCGATTACTCTGGATATTGGGGGCAATCAGCGTGTGAAAATCGATTTAGCAAGAGAGAAATTCAACGAGCTTACGGAATCGCTGAACAACAACACCATTGATATGGCGCTGTTTGCGCTTGACGACGCCGAGTTGGGCTGGGACGACATCGATAAAATTCTCCTTGTGGGCGGCTCCACCAGAATGCCCATTATTCGCGAATTGATTGAGAAAAGCGCCGGTAGAAAACCATCGTCCGAACTGCATCCGGATGAAGTTGTCGCAATGGGCGCCGCTATTCAGGCTGCGATAATTCTGGCTGAAGAGAGACGCACTGACCTGGCCGCTAATATCGTAAAAGGCCTGCCGCCGGCGCCGAAAGACATTTGCTCGCACAGCCTTGGAATCACTGCCGTAAAGGGTGCCGAGGACTCTGAAGCGCGGTACAACGCTATTGTTATGCCCCGCAACACCGAAATTCCTGGAAAGACCAGCGAAATATTCTGCACGCTGATTGAAAACCAAAAAACGCTGCACATAGAAGTGAACGAAGGCGAAGGAGAAGACCTGGACTATGTAACTAAAATAGGAGAGGGCTCGCTTGATTTGCCTCCCCATCGCAAAGGCTCTCCGCTGGAGGTTTTCTTCGAGTACGATCAAAACCAGATCATCCATGTCAATGTCTACGACAAGACCAACAATAATCATTTGGGAGAGATTCGAATTGAGCGCAAGGCTAACATGGACGACGCTCAGGTGGCTAAATTCACAGCTCTGATGCGGAAAACCGGAGTTAGCTGAGCTTTGGATTCCTTTTTGGAGGTGTAGTTGAATGACTGATTTTTATAAATTATTGAATGTAGCCCCGCTTATCCCGCTGGAAGACCTCAAAAAGGAGATGTTTAAGCAGAAAAAGCTTAAATCGAGCCATGCGGCAAGCGCCCCGACTCCTGAGCGCCGCAGGGAAGCGGAGGATTTTTTAAAAAAGCTGGATGATGCGCGAAAGGTTTTCGAAAACGAATCCACGAGAAAGGCTTACGACGAGAGCCTTATCGCGTACAAAAAAACGCAGGGGCCCGAACCAGACAACAGCAGCGTCAGCAAAAAAAAGCCGGTCTCTAAGAGCAGCGACCTTGGTAATGATGAGCTGACGGATCTTCTGAACAATGCTAAAAACGCGCTGGCGGCCAAAAGGCATGAAAGCGCCATTGTTGACCTGAAAAAAATCCTCAGCATCATGCCCAATGCCATTGAGCCCAGAGGGCTGTTGATAAAAACCTATTGCGACATGGGCACACAAAATGCGATAGATTCCGCGGTTAGTGAGCTGTCTGTTTTGGAAAGGCTTCTTGGCAGCGATCGCGAGACATTTTACTCCTACTCCAGCAAAGTGTACTCGAAGATGGGCGAAATACTTTTAAACGATAACAATAAACGCTCAATTTAGCGCGGTGGAGATGCGGGAAAGTAGCCCCGCGCCGGGATCTAAGCAAAAAAGGCGGGTAATCCCCGCCTTTTTTGCTGCTTCTAAAAAATTATTCCCCAATCAGCACGGCTCTGACCGGTGCGCCGTCGCAGTCGGCGATTTTGATGGGGAAGGCGCTGAGTATGTATTCGCCGTCTTTTACGCCGTCAAGAATAACATTTTCCACAACAGCGATATTTGAGGATAAAAGAATTTTGTGAATTTCAATCTCGTTGTCGAGGGGCGCGACGCTCCATGCGTCGGTTACGACGGTGAAAACTCCCATCTCAACTATATAGGCCGCCGCGTCCTTCGTCAGGTAGCTTTGGCTGCCGGTGTGAAGCACCAGCCGCTTGCAGTCGTCTATCCTGCCTTCGAGCGTTTCGCGAGTGACTGGCGTAGCTTCCGGCACTGTAAGCACACGGCACGGGCCGTAGTAGTGGGATAAATCCATCTGGTCGATTCCCACGTCGCTGTCCTTCAAAAAATGGTTGAAAGCGTCGGCATGGGTTCCTATGTGGCTTCCCGTGGTAATCATGCTGACATTATAGGGAATTCCTTTTTTCATATCGCAAACCCGTTCTACAAGCATTGGCGACGCACCTGGGTAAAGAGGCGCTTCCTGCGCGCTGCGCGTAATGTCAATGAGCTTCATTACTATCACTCCTTTTCAATTTCAAATTTTGATTTCAGTGCGGCATCAGGCTCTGTTTATCTGGTCGAGCATTCTGCGCTTGTCGGCGGGGAGGCGGCCTTTCAGGTTGAAATAATTTGAAACGTGGGCGCTGGTGAACAGGCAGTCGTCAAGCTCAATGTTCTCCAGCAGGAGGCGCATTTCGTCGATAACCAGTTTTGACGAAGGCAGGCGGTAACGGCCATCCTCGTCATATAAATAAGACAGGTCGGAGTCGCTTCCTGAGTGCAGCACCAGCATTCCCAAGAATTCCGGCTGCATTTTGTTGAGCGCGTCGGCTGTTTCTAAAATGTGTTCTTCGGACATTGCCTCGCCGCCGAGCCCAGCGATTATGCTCACCGACTGCTTTATTCCGGCTTTTTTCACAAGAACCGCCGAGTCGATCATCTCCTGTTTGGTGATGCCCTTATTTACGGCGGTCAGTATTTTATCGCTGCCGGATTCCAGCCCGAAATACGCCATGTCGAGGCCAAGCTTTGCCAGCGATTCCAGTTCGATGGGCGTTTTTTTAAGCGCGTTACGCGCGGAGGCATAGACGCGCACGGCCTCCACCTCTGGGAACAGGTTTTTGATTTCCTCTAATATTTCCGTTAAAAAAGGCATTGGCAACGCAAGGGCGTCTCCGTCACATAAAAAAACGCGCCTGAACCTGCCGCGGTAGGGCAGTGCCGACCGTAAATCCGCTTTTACATCTTCAACAGGGCGGACGCGGTATTTTTTCCTCTTGTACATGTTGCAAAAATTGCACCTGTTCCACGAACAGCCAACCGTAGCCTGCACAAGCAAACTGTCGGCCTCCGACGGTGGCCTGTATATATCTCCTTCGTAAATCATATGTGTCGAACCTCCTTATAGCGATTTGCGTAATCATAAACTGTATTGGCACAACAAAAAGCTGATGGTTACGCGTACAGTTTTTCCCATGAAAGAGCCAACGGCTCTAATTTTAAGTATTTTTGCATGAAATAGTTCGCGTGTCAAAAATAAAAAATCCCGCCGTAAGCGGGATTTTTTTATTATCGCGATTAAATTAATTATGGCTGGGGTGGCTGGATTCGAACCAACGAATAGCGGAGCCAAAGTCCGCTGCCTTACCGCTTGGCTACACCCCAAAATTTAAAACGAACACAGTGCATAATTATCGGCTAAAACGCCACCGTAGTCAAGGTGCTGAAATCAGCTCTGCTCCACCTATACCATCAGCTGCCGGTTTTTTCGTATTCGAAGACTTCTTCCAGGTGCATGGTGAAACGCACGATGGTACCGCGCGGGACGTTGTCGGCGATATGAATTGTGCCGCCATGCGCGCGTATGATCGACTGGCAGAGCGGCAAACCTAAACCGACACTGCGGCGGCTGTC
>Ga0131853_10013962_pt1 | contig 14715 bp, 9 predicted proteins | sample TergutLab28metaG_FD_92764 | JGI IMG/M metagenome (GOLD analysis project Ga0131853, IMG submission 92764) | Labiotermes labralis P1 segment gut microbial communities from Petit-Saut dam, French Guiana - Lab288 P1 (version 2) (version 2) | ecosystem: Host-associated > Arthropoda: Insects >... | reverse complement strand
CCAACAACCCCGCCAAGAAAAAATCACTTTTAAAACCCCCAACAGGGCCTCCCCCACCCCCCCACCCATTCCACTGGGGGGGGGGGGGAGCAATACCTACATAGAAATCCTCTCCCTCACAACTGCATGTGCAATCCCCAGTGGGACACTGCCTTCACATCACAATAAACCCTTACTAAATCGAGTGCAGTGCCAATACTGTACCATTTCAACATCATCAGATGAGCATCAACACACTATATGGCATCACTGCACAGCTCAATGATGTGCTAACTGCATGAAACACAAGGACGATTTCCTCATGAATAAACCAAAGCACCTCAAGAATGGTATTTGTGAACAGCCACACGAATGCACTTTCAACACCGAACCACTACATTCAGCAGTCTACAATACCTCAACCTTCAAGAATGTAAACACTACACAAATACTGGAAACTAACTCTTTATTGCCATTATGTACTAATCAAACGTAACTTGAACACAGGATGACAAGTTTATTTATTCTGTATAATACATGGATTAGTATGTGATCTCTAAATGCACCACTATGTTGTATATATGATTCACTCATACACCACAACGAAGCCATCTGAAAGTGGTGATGAACTTCACACAGGTACCAAAAAAACGAACATCAGATCTACACATCAAGTATAACATACGAGTTCTCAAAATACAATTTTCACTTTGGCCAAGGTATGAGGTGGTAGAAAGTTGCTAGTTGTACAAAAAAAGCCTATAGAAAAAATCCAAATTCTCGAGAAAGAACACAGCGTGGTGTAATTAAAAATCTGTGGTTTTCGAGCAGTTTCCGAACCTCCAAACATGCGATGCACTCGAGACTGTTAGTTCTCTTTTGAAGAACAATCACATTAAAGAATAACATGACTGGCTGTTAGTGACTGAAACAATAGGCAAGTTAAATACTACAAAAAACACAGGGTCACTTCCCTACAACATTTATTTCTCATCTAACATATACCAATCACTGTAGGCAACATATGAATTATTCACAATGCCACCAATCCATGTAAGTCTCCTAGCCCATTTTACATAACTGGAAATTAAACCATTTTAATCCAGGCAAAAGGTATAGATTCAAACTGTCATTTATGCTGCAAGAAAATCAGAGTCCAGATGCATAGGGTTACATAATTTACATACTCAATTACCCGTAGAATAGATCTGGAGTACATTGCCTTTAACGCTAAAAAACAAAACTACATCATGAAAAAAAATTTCCACATTCCTCCAAAGTAAAACAAGTGCCCATGTTATCCTGTATAAAATTTGCATGAACAAAAATGGAGGACAGTCAAATTATGTGGGGAGATTGAAAAGAATGAATACCCCTCTAGGTACTATTCAAACTGAAGCATTTTGTGTGAGGTACCTAGAAAGGGCCAGTTTGAGAAGCATTCTGAATGCCACACAGCATGAACCAACAGACCCAGTATTGTCTGACTGCCTTGGCCACAAATTTTACAAGACCTCCTGCAATATCCATACAAGAAAAACCTTGTTAATGACAAAAAGTGCTGATCTTGCACCAAATACTGAGATTACATCTTCAGGCTACAATCCAGTATATTACCAATTTCTAACATTCAAAATACACTTGTGCACCAAAGAAAGAGAATGTGAACTACAGAGATGCTGCCAAAGACTTATATGATAAGGGAAGAGATTCTGAACTCTACTCCTCTAAGTTAAAGATTGCTCAGTTGCCTAAATATCTATGGGGATCTCATCTCATTTTACTTGTATCCAAGTTTTAAATTAATTGCACCAAAGAGTTAGATGCAGGAATGTTAAGAAAAGTAATCAGCAACTAGAAGAAGGAAAACACAAATGCAGTTCATATCCGATTCAGACCCTTCCATTAACGTTGGGTCAATGCTTAAAAGGAACAGAAGATACCAATTCATGTTGAAAAGTGGTCTCATGTGGGTGCTGCAACATAAACTAACACCTCGTTCTTAAAACTTGGTCCCACTAAGAAACACACACTCGCAATACAACAGGTGGATTTAAATTAACAGAAGTTTTGTGTCTCGCAGTATTTAGGCAACTGCCTCAGGTTCACCATTGGTTGCATTGGCCTCTGCTTCAGCTGGCTTATCAACCTTTGCCTTCTTTTCTGGACTTGCTCCTTCAACAGGTGTGCTTTCTGGAACATCATCCTCAGTCTGTTCAGGAACATCATCCCCAGTGTGCTCTGGGGCGTCATTCCCGTGCCGTTTGGTGCCACGCGCCTGCACTGAATCTGAACAGAAGAATCAGAACATGAGTCCATACATGAATAATGCACTTTGAAAGGTAACTTAAATTTGAGCATATTCATTACACATATAACCCTGGGTTTACTGTCAAATGTTAACCTAAAATGCAAGTTGTTTTATAGGTCACATTCAGCGTACAAACAGCAGTGCTTTAAGTTTAATAAATACGATCAACAGGCTACCATCATAATATTTTAAAATTGCATCTGCTAAAAAATTTCAAGTAGATGTGACTTTATCTCCTAAAAAGTTCTAATGCTAACCAGATGATGACCTTACGAGATCGAAACACGTATGAATATAAATGTTTAGTTGTGTATAGTTTCTTTATCACTTCAAAACTTGTACATTTTAGTCTCTGCCTTCAGTCATACATTGGTATTTAGGAAACTGACACCACTTCTGTTTATACAATGAATGTGACCTATACAACAACTTGCATTTTAGTTTAGATATACAAATTGCATCTGCTTGAAACTTCTAGCAGATGTAATTTTAAGATGTTCTAATGCTAGCCAGGTGATGACCTTGCAAGGTCGAAATATGTAGGAGTGTTAATGAATATAAGTGTTAGGTTGTGTTCAACAGTTGCTTACTCATTCAATTCTCTATACTGCAACATACAATGGAGTGTACAGCTACAAAATTGTAGAAGTTTTGCTTTAGAGTGGAGATTCACTGTGTACTTAATGAGGAACTGCATAAATACCTAATTGTGGGCTGTTTTAACAGAGCAAATGGAGAGATGACAATGAATGCGTGTCAAATTCAATTTGTTAAACCTTCAGTATGATTACAGTGTTTGGAATAGACATTTTCAACACAACCCCACAGAGCCAATGGAATGGGTTTTGATTTCTTCTATCATAATTTTGATTTTATTTGGAGTGATGATTTACCCATTAACTTGTAACAGATTACCCTCAAAACATATCAGTTAGAAATTCTTGCCAATATATAGCACCTGCAAAAACAGTATGAATTGTTATAAACATTTACAGCATGATACGGAACTGAACTCCGAGATTCCATAAGAACGCATACATGTAACTACAGCGATCAATATTTGAGACACTGAACGTGAAGTAACACAAACTACCTTCTCATCCTCTTTGAAATATGAATTTAAAAATTTGTAAGACAAAATGGTTACTGCACAGTCTGCAGTCTCCCAGGCACAATCAGCTGGTCAAGGACTTGGGGAGTATTTTATCCTGACCAATGCTGCCTGGTATTTCAACACTCCTGAAACTGAAAAACTGTTCCCAAATGCTAGTAGTTCTTTGTTTACCCACTAATGCAAAACATACCAGCCTACTTATTAAAAGTATTGAGATGAAAGAAGCAAGGCCAGTTTTAATACACAAAGCAACCCATTAAAACAAATGAAATGCAAGGAACTTTTCTATCAGTAAACTAGCTAACTAACTAACTAACTCTACAAACTAATTCTGCCAAAAGAATTTCACTTGAAGCACACACGGTGCAAAATTCCTAAGACCACAAATGTGAGATCACCCACATATTCAGAAAAAATACCCAGTGCGAATTTCATTTTTAAGTTGGCATGGCTTAATGCAGAGAAAATTAGTAAGGAGATGTGATATACAAGAGGAATTCAAAGAAAAAATCAGCCATCTTTACAAAAATAATCAACTTATGGTACAAGTGTTAATGCTGGGAGTGGTTTTATGCTGAAAGCTTTCCTCGGCACTGGACACAATTCCACTTTCTTCTGAAAACCCCACACAAAAATCCTAACTTACACAAAACACAATTTTGCTCAATCACCACTAAAAGCCCAGCCCAGGCAACCACATGCATATGGAGAGTAAGATAATTACTACACAATGTACAACTCTCATACTGGCAGTGAGATACTTGTAAATGACAAAGGTAACAAACGCACACAGCACAGTAAAAATAGGGAGTTTTCAGCAACATCCGATGATTTTGAAGAAATAATTCTACGCTAACCAAGTATCTTTATCTAGCAATGATTTTACACCTCCCAATTATTCAATATGATCTAGGCTATCTACTGCATATTGCATAACCAACAGCACAGCTGCAAAGGAACAGGTTCCAGCCTTACCCTCAGCTAAACAAAAGTCAGTACCCGGACTTGCTAACTAGGTACATAAACTACAGTTCACCATGAACACATGTCATTTAATGGGCACTTGCCTACTTCAGATCAGTGCAATCCTTTTCATGGCCCACTCAATACTGCCACGTCACCAAAGCCATGACTTAGAACTGCCAAAGGATGACACAAGCACACAATGAAGGCCTAGCAATAAAGAACAGCCCCCCCTCCCCCCCGATGCACCATACACAGACATGGAACCTAATACTCTATGTACACTTCACTCTGCCACCAATCACACTGCATCAACCCGCCATTTCATATCACATCAGGTATAGAAGTTCCCTGTGCCAGCTCATTAACAAAACATACACAGGAGAATATCCACTGCCCATTCTCTCAATATATGCAAGATATAATGTACAGCCAGGAGAAAATTAAACAAGGCTACCTTAGGCAGTCACCACTGAAATCTTAGTGACGAGGAAGGAATATTTACAATGGAAGCCAAAACTTATCAGGATAATCTGCATATAAACAGGGTGTAATACGAATCAACAGTCAAACCACAAGCTGGAAGACACGGCTGAAAATCAAACGTCACAATTTTACTACAAACGTAGTGCCACCATACCTATTCCTGCCACAAGTGGACAGGACACATGGATCAAAACCAGTCTTCTGCTTAAACAGTGCATCCTATACACAAGTAGCTAGTTACTTGACATCTGCACTTCTTGACACCCACAATGACTTCACATTATGATAAAGTTACATGGACTGATGACCCAAATGCACATCATACCCACCAACACACACAAACACCAAATTCAGTCATGAACAACTTTAATCCATGTCTGTAACACATTCTGCAACCTTAAAAAGAAAAATAACCCCACTTATACCGCAAATTTCAATCACAGTACACATTGCTACACACCAGTTCTGAAATGTTTAGTTTGTTCATATTTTGCAGCCATATTGTCACAGGTGTCACAATAAGGCCTAGCAGTACATTACACTATTCTACAGAATGAGCAGTTGGGCATTCGTATTTCTCAAGATACTTTTACTTGCAGAACACTGGTATTAAATATCATCATACACCAGCAGTCACAAGATTGCAGAAATGATCCCGCATCATCCACCAAAACTATCGCCTCCCTGCATTTTGCTGCAAATTAAACTAACAGATGTGCTTGTTTCATCTGTGTGTTTAAATTCACAAGAACTCAAAGGTATCAAGGAAAAACACATCATCATTACCATATGCTCTACAACCCTGGGTGGGACTTGGCCTCCTCAAAAAACAGCATCAAAAGTCAGACAGAACATTCTGTGCAACAATTAAAATGTGTAGCGATAAAAACACTAACACCATACAATTTAAATTACCACTGAAACATACTCAGAATAGGGAGTAGTTCCTTAAAACATTTGCTTCAGTACACACTACACTAACCTTATAATAATCGTGTAGTAATTCAAATGTATCATGTGCAAACAGAAAATGAATTTCTGCTCGTAGATATGTTATGAATACAACTTCAATCTAGCGTAACCTGAACACACTCTTGTAACCATGCAAAACTGTTGCTTCCTGAGTTTGCCAATTCATATGTTCCAAAGCCACTGTAAATGAGCAGTAAGCATTTTTTCTACGAGATCAACATTCCCTTCTTGTGGAAGAGCAGACGAAGCAGGCCTGTTAAAAAAAATGAAACTGCAGAAGTATGAACTCCTAGACTCTTGAGATCACTGTTCAAAACGGTACAGTACACGTGTTCTCAAATATGGGCATCACACTGTAATTCATCCAGCAAATTTATTCTAGTTTTGTGATCTCTGGCAATGTAGAGCACAGCACAATTAGTCATATGGCTGAGGGAACCTTGTTCTTCTAGAAATTACAAAACGTGACAAACAGGTTCATGATATGAATGTGACAAGTCTTACACAACACGTATACAGCCATGCACCGCATGACATTTTGGTCAAGGACGAAGTCCCATGGTATTATACTATGTTATAATACTTACCCACTGTGTTACAATTGCCCACAGTATTCAGTACAGTAACATGCTGTACAAGTTTGTAGCCTAGGAGCAATAGGCTAATACCATATAGCGTAGGTATGTAGTAGGCTATACTATCTACGTTTGTGTACGTACACTATGATGTTTGCACACCAACAAACTTGCCCAACGACACTTTTCTCAGAATGTATCCCTGTCGTTAAGTGAAGCATAAATGTACAAGTTTTCCAAATTACTAGTTTTGGCTTTGTTAACAAGACATCAGACCCTTTTCTCTATAAGCAGCTATTCAGTGAAAACTTATCCTTGCACGTCGGATTGAGAACATACTCTTTTACCATACACCACAAAATTTAATAAAAGACATGTATAAAATTCAATTAAATAAATTACACATTTATATCTTTCATATATGTTATACATTACTTGATGAAAAATGTCTAAAGCCACCTCGTTAGCTAAGCCAAAACTAATAACCTGGAAAGTCTGTATATGTATCATGTAAGACTTTGTTTAAATACGAAGTTTGAAAAACACACAACACACTGTGATGAATCACCTCAAGTTCATGATAAGGCCTATAAATTTACACTTTGTAGAACGTGGAACAGTCCATTAAAAAGCAATTCAGATAAAACTAAGCTACTGTTTCAATGGCTTATTTCTTAAACTCAAGACTATGCATGCAAAAACTTGAAAAAGCATCGTACTAAGCTGATTATCAGCTAAACTACACGAAAGCGGGTGACATGAGGATACTGGGTAATGTGGCTACAATCTCATCTCATTTCAGTTTCTGCAGCCATTACCTTTATCTATGATGTACAGAAAGACCCAAGTTCCAAGAACACACTCCTAGACTCTAAGTTCAGAGTAACACATTTTCTGGAGTGTGAAGCAGGAGAGAATTACAACATTTTTTTACACAAGTGAAGAATTTTTCCTTGCAGTAATCTGGACACAAGACATGCTGGAAGAATACTGCTGGGTGATAACAGATACTTGGGTAGTCATGCTGTGGCAGATCAGGTTCCCATTTCATGGAGACTGGATTTCAACTGGACTCCCTTGTACATATTTATATATCTTACCACATGTGTACTCAATTATGACTTGTGTAAAACTTGACTTGCGCTGGAATTTCTGGAACATAACTACCGTGTAAGCTGGGGAATAAATACACATTAACCTTGCACCAAGATCTGACATGTCAAACAAGAGATGCACCAACCCAAATCTTCAACTCATCCATCACAACACTTGCTACAAGTTTGGTCTGCATACATTTCAATGTCAACACTATGAAAACTACAAAGAAGCTGCATGGAATGTGCTGTAGCTATATTCCTCCACATGCAAACAGCACACCCTGCTTGTACTTTCCGTGACACACATGTACACACTGAATTACCCATATTCATATCAACTTACACAATAAAAGGGAAGCCTATCCATCTTAAACACAATTTTGTTAACTGTCAATATGATACCCTAGATGATAATTCAGAAATATCAAAACAAATCAGGTAGGGAGCCACAACTTCCCAAAAATGTAGGAGCCACCTCCAAATACTAGGCAACCTAAACACAATATGAAGCAAGTTTCGTGCCAATGACCCACAACTCTAGTGACACATGAACCTGTTATTTGGTGCCTAAGAAATGATACACATTTTTGTATCTAAAGGGGAGAAAAAACTAAGTTTTAATAAAAATAGAAGGTGCTGACACACCAATTAAGTCCCCCAGGATTTGTGAACCCCTGACATCTAGTATGCAATGAAGTATAAAAATACACACACACCCAAACCTGATCCAAGTTCTCATCAAAACTGTGGACAAAAAAACATGTCAGTCAATAGGATTTGATAATCATACCACAATTTAGATGCATGCTGTATTATGAACAGCACCTGGTATACAATCAAGCCAATATAATTAAAATCTTTGTAACTGCACACATTCCAGGGCACATTTTAATGTATTTATCAGTGAAGAGTACCTGTGGAATCCTCACACTCTGCAGAATCAACCTCCTTATCCTGAGAGTCTTCTGCAGAGTCCTTTCCATCACCTGTTCCATTTTCTTTTGGTTTTGGCACCTCGCCATTCGTTGAAGCCTTAGAGTCTTCATCCGCTACATCCACCTTCTTTTCAACATCTTCCTTTTCTGGAGTACCAACAGTTGTGGTCTCCCTATCAAGGGAATGATACAATTTTAATATTGCACACCTTTAACACAACCTCATTTCACTGCACAATTCACACGTTAAAAAAGAGACACCACACTGCTGAAATTTACCAACATTGCACTGAATTTCAGTTAGCACCATTTCAACGGAATGTGAAATTATGTTCAAGGAGTTATATACAACGCTATCACTATCTCTGACCATACAGCATCTACTGAGAGGGCTGCTAAATATCTTGGGTTGGTTGGTGGTTCATAGCATCATCTCCAAACCTTTGCACGGAGCGAACCATACACAAGCCACAGTACATGGCTCCCTCCGTATACCAACCACTTCTACGGCAGTATAGCTACGTCGATCGCTAAATGACGGTCAAACGCCGTCATGAAAGAATCGCGAAGCAGTTTTGATTCAGTCCGACTTCGTCGAAATTAAATGAACAAGTAACCAAATCCACGAGATCCGTGTCCAATGCCTACATTCCTCCACTTCGACACGGTCTCACTAATGTCGAAGCAACCAGCTACGGCTCCGCAAACCCCCTCCTCCCCCCGCTTCCGCCCAGTAGTCTAAGTAAAGGCGCGAAAATGGGTTCAATGGATTGTCAGCACTTACATGCCACTTACGCACGACGCACACTTACACCAATTTCCACACTATATGTATTATACAATTACGCAGAATGTTGCATTGTAACATACTTCTTTCACAGGCAGGCAATTCACATTACTGACATGGGAATTACCGGCATTTGTACTGCGTCATCAACAAACAAATTACGAGGTGCCTGATTAACCGATGAAACACAATCTCGACACAACTATGAGCAAAGAAGGAATTCATATTCCAGCAAAACATACATGTCTACCAGACCCTGCCCTTCAACGGCCTGGACCGTTCCCTTATCCACGAAAAACGCCATATTGACTCACCTTCCGTACTCTGCCCGCCAAAACAAAGACATCACTATTCAGTTACAGATATTTTTGATTGTATGCGACTTGTAGATGTATTATGTACTTACTTTGTATCAGCCACTGTATCTGCCATTCTCTGTAACAAAACTTGATTAAATTTCCACTCTGTACACACTTATTTATTCGATTAACACGGAGAGCTCGCGTCACACAACCGTCGCGTCCAACCACAGGAGTGAAAGAGAACCGCTCCGCGCATGTTCGATCTGACCTTCAAATGAATTATTTCCCGCGTTTACCAGAGGACTCTGGCGATGCATTTAGTTTAGGCTGCACGTTTAATAACTGTATTATAATAAATTGTTCCAAGCGTAATTTATATTAAATAACTACTGCAAATATATTTTAATAAGCTTAGTAACTGATAATTGTGGGTAAATTTCATTTTCGTATGTTTCCTACTTTCAACACACAGCACGTCCTATTGGCCAATTACAAATTACCGGAAAGCAACACGATTGGTTTGATTTTATGATTATAGTAAACAGTGTTTCCAGTACAAAATGCCACTGACAATTCATGGAATTAAATTATAACTTACTGGACAAAGAAGTTAAAATATATAACTAATTTGAAAATTAAATAATTGTGTTTATGCCTTGTGCTATTTTATGCCTAAAATGTACAAAAGTGAAAGTCTTATATGCCATTCATATACGTATATTTTAAAGTTAAACGGTTCGGTGTATTCTGCTGAGAAACACGTTACAAAAAATTTATATAATTATTGTATTATTATTATTATTGTCTTCATCATTATGAATAATGTAGTGCAAATAAAACGACTCTAACTCGTTGCATGACAGCCACGGACCGCCTATGTTAGTGGCAGATGGCCCGCGTGACACGTACAAGTATCTCTTTCCTAATACAGCCGGCCGGCAGTCAGTCGAAGCAAAGCCGCCTGGCCGGTTAGTCAACGTGGATTCAAGCGGGAAGTCGGAGTGGAAATTTCCCTCGCAGTTTTTCAAGGCTTCCAACACAGAGTACGTCCATTGGCTGACTCTGTGTAGATTCCAACCAATAAGTGAGAACCTCTAGTAAGTACCGGATCGAGATCAATAGCCTTCCTCCCTCTCTGTTACTCTTCTCCCGATCTTTCGTGTGGTTTTGAGTGGTTCTTGTATCTCTCCTCTTCTCATCGAAGTGAGAGGTTGTCGTCATCTCCTGTTTTACACCAGAATGCCCCCGTCACATAATTTTGTTTCCGGTAGTACCTTCAGTTCTTCCTCTAGAACCACGTTCTATTCTGTTTCACTCCTGTTTGGGAACGTTCGACACAGTAATGGGCACTGTCGATTAATTCCCACTATCGACAGTATATCAGCACACTGTAACTGTTGGACTAGCATCATGCTCCATCCGCTGAGCTCCTGTGAACCTCACCGTAGAAGTATATGCCCATCACAGAGTCCGTCTGAGCGCTACGGCGAAGAGAAAACCACATGCCTCCATCGGGAATCGAATCCAGCCCAGTCCGTAGCCAGTCATTTTACCGACAACTGCGGGGTTGAGCAATCTGTTGCTCTTGGATACGACGTCGTGTGGAAGTTCCAAGACGTTTCAAAGAGTTGTAATTCATCTTCAATAGAAACGAACTGCTCACCCAGTGACGTGCCATCATGTTAATTTGTACGCAGTGGAAATTTGAAGAGACTCTTTAAAATGATGAAATTTTGGCATCTCGTCTGATTCATCATTTTGTCCAATTAATGTTCAGTGGTCCAGTGCTTGTGTAGAGATTTGAACGTGATTGCTTTATGGAGCGTGACGCCATATAGTTTGGTAGTCAGCTACCAGTGTTTAGGAGTAACATTCTGCCTCCATCTTTAGGATACTTCCAACTTTTCTGTGAAGAAAGGGGCAGGATGTTTATTCGAATGTTGGTACCTTATCAACCGACCTAAACGACAACACGCTCCTAATCTTAACAGCCGCCGCCATGAGAACCTCACAGCTGAAGTGTAGGGCATCACGTTACAACTTGCACAATTCAACATCGCTTACTGTCAGTGGCGTACACAGGAATTTTGTTCGGGAGGGGGGGGGGTTCAACAAATTCAGTTGAGGACAGAGAGAACGGGGCGGTAGCCCCCTAGACAGGGGTTCTGGAGGCAGCTGTAATTTGGTACAAGAAATTTCATTTCATATAGATATAGTAAAATCTCCTTAATTTTTGGTACTTTAAGACTATTCATGATGACAACCAATTTATTTGTCATTGCTAATGTAAAACAATTGCGAACCGGCGGTAGTTTTAGAATTTTACTGCCTTTTTTTTCGAACATCTTGGGGTGTTGGCGTCCTAAATTCAGCAATTTTTAACAGTCGGGTTAAGTTTGGCAGGATTTTGGAGGGCCTTCGGAATTTCGGGGAGGGGGGGTTGAACCCCCAAACCCCCCCTCGGTACGCCACTGCCTACTGTTTTATTAAGCCTCTCCGAGACATGTTTATTTGGGGCCAAGGTCCTACAGAGGTGTAAAAGATACTTCACGTGAAACAGTAAATCCGACCCGCAGCCATGATCATATATTATTAAAATCAAATATATGACCACTTAAAACACGTTTGTATGAAATTTGACGTACGTGACACGGAAGATCCTTAGCTCTAAATGTAGGCAACCGGCCACAACGGGTAGAGGCAAATTCATCATTCTTGGTTCATATCGGGCTCATACGCCCTTATCTTTTTAACCTATTACGCTAAAATTTGGTACAGAATATTCGGACACAATCAAATCCGGACTTTGTGTAATGCACGTCTGAAAACACACGTCAGATTTTAAAATATCCATAAGAACACATTTTTCACTGATAAGCTTGTTCAAATCTTAAACGCCCTGCTATAATTTACGCGAAGATACTTTAAAAAAGCCTTCCTAGAAATTAATTTTGTTGCATTTTTAAGACCTGCTGCATAAACCCCCCCCCCCTTCTCCTTTTTTTTCCGAAAATTCAATTTATCTCATGATTTTATCTTTTTTTTTTCTGTTCAAATAATGGGGTACGATGTGTCGCAGTTGGCTGAGGCACTGCGCTACAAGCCTGAAGGTCGCGGTTTCGATTGCCGATGGTGTCCAGCCGCACTATGGCCCTGGGATCGACTCATCCTCTAACAGAAATGAATACCAGAAATATTTCCTTGGGGGGGGAGTAAGATTGCGGGTGCGTTGGGCTAACAACCTTACCGCCTTCATGCGCCGATTGTCATGAAATCGGGCGCCTCAAACTCCTGGCACTTTCAGGGTACATCCAGGCCTGGGCAGGGATTGTTTTACCTTTACTTGTCTAAATAATACAAATTTCAATGCGATTTTGTCGTTTAAATGGTAATATTACATGTAACACGACAACGAAATAATTAATTTTCTGTAAATTAAACTTCAGTTACAATGTGGGATATATAAACGATCGTGTTGATGGTGCACTAAACGAGCTAAGAATCTGTCATCATGGAGTTTTTTTTTCTGGGATTCCTGACCCAAAGTCTTATGTTTGAATTTTGGCCTTACTTATTTTTCTCGCGCCGTGTTCCCAATAATTTTAAAAAAAGGGCTTCATAATCTTCGCAGTTTAGGGTTCCATAGTTCACAGTGAGACCTAATAGTCATTTATGATGTAGTATTTTTATCTGACTCCAAAGTGGGCCGGGTAGCTCAGTCGGTATAGCGACTGGCTACGGGATGGACGGTCCGGGATCGAATCCCGGTTGGGACGAGATTTTCCGCCCGTCCAGACCGACACTGGGGTCCAACCTGCCTCCTGTAAAATGGGTACCGGGTCTTTCCCGGGGGTAAAGTGCTGCCGGGGCGTGCTGCTAATCACTCACCCCCTTCTAGTGCCGCGGTCATTTGCCACTCCGGGCCTGTAACGGGATCACTGTACCTTCACCTTTATCTGACTCAAAATGGGTGCCAGGTAACACAAACTCTGTACTGCTATGGTAAATGGCAACACAGACTGCAATTTACACCACAGCTTGTACTTCTAAAACTCTGTTAAATCTGGGGTTTAAAGATTGCTCAGTGTTGCTGTTTTCAACCTGTCTTTCCTGGAATGTAAATATTTCTTATTCAGTCTGGCCACTTCACAAGAACCCGACTGTGATAAACACATGGCTTCAAAAACCAGGCGCATTGAAATTCAGAATAAGACAGACATTGTACAGTATGTATACACGTAAATTTTAGGCCCGTTCGTGCAACCATTTTTGCCGCGGAAAAGCAATAAGTATTACATATTCTGCGTGTGTGTCTGTAGCCTTAGTTATCCAGCATGCAGAGCGCGTGCCCCGTGTACTGTCGTCATCTGTGGCCTTTATGGGTCTGCAATATTTTTCCACATTATCTGATATATCGGCACTATTTTCTGGAACAAGTTATTGAGCACAAAATGTGTATTTTGATTTTCTCTACAAATCTGTTTGAAACATTTCTCATTCTAAAAATAATTCAGTGAGATATTATCACAAACGTACAAACGTCTTCATGTAAAGTACCTATTATTCTTGCTGGATTTTAGTGTAACTTGATTCTTGTTGACAGAGGTGAGGTTTCACGCTGTAATCGAAGGTACTAGAAATGCATGTTCAGATGCAAGCCTAAGCAACGGAATCAAAAGAGGCCTGAACATATTGACATTTTAGCTAGAATTATTATTACTATCATCATCATCATCATCATCTCCTTTATCTAGGTTATTTATACTTATATTCCTCAGACAGACTATGTCCCTAGGGAATACAATGTTGCAGCTATTCTGTTGTTACTATTCATGGAGCTTATATCGTTAGTTCCAGTGTTGAATCTATTGTACTTTTACATTAGTACTTTCCGCAGTATGTGTGCAGTTTCCAATATGGCTGTTTTCTGGAGTTCCTTGACTTCCTACTTTCCTGATATGTTGCTCGCGTATTTTCTGAATGAATTTGAAATAGTCCCATCGCCCTATTTATTATTATTATTATTGTTATTATTATATGGATGTCTCTTGTCACAGGCCTTTTCTTCCGCGTACTTCTCTTGAACCAGCGGTGATCCCCACCGCTCAGGCTTCAAGCTTCACACTGCAATACTTTCCGTATTATGTGTGATGTTCCAAGTATAGCTGTCTTTTGTAGTGAATCTATCGAGTGT
>Ga0131853_10013961_pt1 | contig 14716 bp, 4 predicted proteins | sample TergutLab28metaG_FD_92764 | JGI IMG/M metagenome (GOLD analysis project Ga0131853, IMG submission 92764) | Labiotermes labralis P1 segment gut microbial communities from Petit-Saut dam, French Guiana - Lab288 P1 (version 2) (version 2) | ecosystem: Host-associated > Arthropoda: Insects >... | reverse complement strand
TTGGTAATCAATAAGTGAGTAATAGCTGTCAAAGTTTCAAACTTCTTTGGCCAATATCTCCGTAACCATTGAACTTTGGATATAGGTGTTTTGGGTTATATCGTTATAGTTTGACCTAAGGAATACTCTCCCGAAGTTAGGTCCTTTCCTCCTGGGACACCCTGTATATGTGTATATATATATATATATATATATATACACGCACACACACACACACATCAGATGTTATTAAGTCCACAACATGTTTCGGAACGCCCTAGGTGCCATCATTAGGGAGAAGTTAGACCATTTTGAGGGCGCTACATCATTTACTGTGAGGACTCCCTGATGATGGCACCTAGGTCATACCGAAACATGTAGTGGACTTACTAACACCTGAGTAGTATATATTTTAGTACTTATAAAGTTGGGTTTATAAATTATTTTCTTGTACATATAATTTTGCGAAGGCGAATGTTGATTACTGTGTTCTAAGATATGACGCCATGTAGTTTGGTAGACAGTTATCAACGTTTCAGGGGCAAATACTACCTCCATCTTAAAGTTAGCACATAAGGTAACGTGTTCCTCTGTAAGTTCTGTAAATATAAAACCTTCTCAAACCGACAAGGCACTAATTTCTTTTGTTAGTCTCGTTTACAAAATTGCTAAAATCTGCTGTTATCATCTTCACGCCTCTCCAACCATCCGCGAGCAACAACTCGGCTCCCACTGTAAGAATTTTTATGATATGGTTATTTTAGAATTTTTCTAAGCCATGTCGAAAAAAAGTCATGTTTGACTGAAATCTGAATAGATTCACCGTACTTTAGCTGAAGCCGTGTGTACATTTATGATAATATCTCGCTTAATTCTTGCTAGAATCAGACATATTTCAGATAGAAACAGTAGAGAAGGTCAAAACACAGGTTTTTATTCAATAATTATTTCCGAAAATGGTGCCGTTTGTGAGATATTGTGGAAAAATATGGTAGAACCAGACAGCCTACAAATGACAATAAAATACGTCGCGTGCCATTTGCGTGCTTGATAACTAAGGCTACAAACATATAGTTGAATAAAAAGAGTCCAACTTGATGTCACTTGTTTTTTATTTCATTATTTAATGCTCAACATGTTTCGGATGTTAATACATCCATCCTCAGGAGCTTGCGACTTATTTGTTGAGTTATTTCATGGGTTGTATTGCTCTGGTTCAGGCTTCAGCCTGCATCCGGATACCACACCACCCAGCCAAACCACAACATAACACCAACACGCATAGTACCAGAACAATACAACCCATGAAATAACTCAACAAATAAGTCGCAAGCTCCCGAGGATGGATGTATTAACATCCGAAACATGTTGAGCATTAAATATTGAAATAAAATAGCGAGTGACATCAAGTTGGTCTCTCTTTATTCAACTATTAAGATGATGCACGGTCCAATAAACATAAGATTCTACAAACACATATTCAGGATATGCAGTAGCTATTGCCTTTCCGCAGCAGCAATGATTACACGAACGCACCTCCGTTTAAGTTTATACTTACTTACATTGCCTGTCTTGTTTATTACCATGTCCATAAAATGTCCCTCCCTGAGATGTGTCCTGAGCCGGATAAATACAATAACAATTTTACTTCCCATCTGTACCAGTAATCGCACTCCAATTACTTAGTCGACCCAGCCTGTAGCCTAATCACCATGCTGACTGAGTTAACCCGAACCCCTCATTGCGCCGGTTTTAATGTGCATTCTATCATCTGTCTTACTTTTATTGCTTCTCGACTTATTACCTTGATTTCTTTTTTGATATTTTATACCCTCTATTTTCCTTTCCTGCCTTCTTCATTTCACTCAGCTTTTCTTTTTCCATTCTGTCTCGTTATCTACGTTTTCTTCTTCTTTTTTTTTTCACATCCCCATTCAGAGTAGAACATTAAACGCAATTACAACGATAAGATGTATTGCGGTACGGCGGTTCGCAGAACGGTAAGCTGTTGCAGAATTGCAGCAGGCAAGGAAGTCGACTTCGCTGTACATAAGAAACATTATTTGCTCTTGGCTCGCAGTATTTACCCGACTCGGTGTGAAAATAGGATATTGATTACAGTGAGTACATGGGTACGTGCCAGACTAGAGTGATAGTGCTGCTAACTGATGAATAAACTGAGTCAACTGTCAGTCTGCTGTGAATTTGTATGCTGGAATAAAGGTCGGTCTTGATTTGCAGTCAAGCAACAGCTTCTTGAAGGAAGAGCGGTACCATTTTCCGTCTGGCGCCACTAAGAAAAGAAACGTGCTTCAGTAATTACGTTAAATTCTGTTATCCGTTTCTGTGGGTTTTTCTGATATGTTTCCGTCCGCCTCCTTTAATGCCGTGTCCTTTTTTGCCGATAAATAGGATAGAAGGTTTCTGGATGGCCCATAACGAAATGTCAATGAGCAGATTTAAAACCGTCAGTTTTCAAATATTTTGACTAAAACTTTCTTCTTATTTCTACAGGTACTTCAGAAATAAGTTTAGGTACGTTTTCAACGTTTTATAGGCCACGAAAGCCCTTAGGGTGAGTAGAGGTATAGCTCTACTCTTTCTACGACCTCGCCATTCTAGATAGGGTGGGGGTCAGCCCCACGCCCCGGCCGCCTCTACCCTCGGGAAAGACCCGTTACTCATTGTACAAGAGGCTGGGTGGTCCCCAGGGCCAGTCTAGAAAGGCTGAAAATATCGTCCTCACTGGGATTCGATCCCGGACCGTCCAGCCCGTAGTCAGTCACTATACCGACTGAGCTACCTGGCCCATAGAAATATGTTTTTGGACAATATTATTGTGAACACGACAGAATGTACAGGGTGTCTCACTCGCTACCGAACCCGGCATTTCTTTAATACTTTTACCACCTATGAGGATATTGCAACTAAGTCTGAAGCGGACTTACCTCATTGTATAAGAAATGTGAAGACATCATAACATGTGCTGGAAGTGGCCGCCATTTGCGTCCAGACAGGATTGAATCCGGCGCACCATATTTTGGAAACTCCTTGCCAGTACGTCCGCTGTCACTGCCTGAATTTCTTTGGTTCTCGGACGAGGCGTGGTTTAACCTGTTCGGTTAAGTTAATTCTCAAAGTTCCCGTATTTGAGCAAGTGAAAATCCCAACGCGATACATGAAGAACCCCTTCATTCAGAGAAGATTGGTGTTTGGTGTGGGATGTTCCGGCGGCGCATATTTTGTCCTATCATCTTCGATGCAACCATCAAAACAGCTGCATATATGGAAATCTTCAACACCACTGTAAATCAACTGGACGATGAGGAACTCTCAATTGGATATTTCCAGCAGGACGGAGCGACATCCCACACTTCACACGTCAGCATCGCCGAAATTCAGTCCTTTTTCGGCGACCGCGTCACTTCGAAGGGACTTTGGCCACGGCGCTCGCCCGATCTGACGCCGCCTGATTATTTCTTATGGCGATATCTGAAAGGGAGAGTTTACCAAAACAAACCACGAACCACAGACGCCTTGAAAGCAAACATCACCGAAGAAATTCAGGCAGTGAGAGCGGACGTACTGGCAAGGACTTTCCAAAATATGACGCGCCGGCTTCAATCCTGTCTGGACGCAAATGATGGCCACTTGCAGCACATGTTATGATGTCGTCACATTTCTTATACAATGAGGTAAGTCCGCTTCAGACTTAGTTGCAATATCCTCATTAGTGGTAAAATTATTAAAGAAATGCCGGGTTCGGTAGCGAGTGGGCCACACTGTACTATGGAGTTTAAATATTATTTAACCTTTATTCGTGGAGTTTTAATTTGACCCTTTTCGTGTCTTCACCCTGTCCATAAGTTGTAGAAGCATAACTGCACACTTCCTGAAAGCTAACTAAATAGGCTTAGAGACCGACTATTTCGGAAAAGATTTGTCGCCAGATAAAAATATTCTCTTTGTGATGAGCTGATAGTAGTCTTCATGCTTCTTGCTAAGAGCTGCTTCTGTAAGCAGATATTCTTCACTTAATATGGATAGCGTCTTTCATTACCAGGATTATCTTTACCTCCATATTATTTTAATTTATTGACAATGTAGGAACTTCCTTTTAATCCATTTAATAAAACTTGTCCTTCTCCAATGTGGGCCGGGAAGGCTTAGCCGGTATAGCGATTCGCTACGATCTCGAACTTCCGGGGATCGAGTCCCTGAGGAGGGAGTATTCTGTACCCGTCCAGACCATGCGTGGGGACAATTCTCTGGGGTAAAGTCGCCGGAGGGAAGGGGGTGGCGTTAACCGCCCACCCTTATACGCGCAGAAGTTAAAGAAAGAGTATAGCTATACTTCTACTCCCCCTTTGTGCCTTTTGGGCGGATTTACTTTACCTATTTCTTTCGCCAGTTTTATATTTCTTCAGAATTCTGTCTTTGTGGCATTCAAAAGAATATTTTATGACAGCTAAAAAATTTGAAATGTCTATTTATATTGGATCCTTTTTTTTTAACTTGACTTGTGAGGAAACGACATAATAGTATATAATCCCCATCACTTGCAGAACGTGTCAGAGAAAATGACTTGTCTTTTGAAACTACTGGGTTTTTAAAAAGGAACCCCTTACAATCAAGAAGAAATAATTTATGAAATATGAAGTAAAATTACATTTTAATATTTCGACACTCAGGTGATAAATTCTTATAATAAAACGAACTAGATGCACTAATTTCTCAAATTTATTTTTGGAATAAAACTCTACATATTTCGGACAGTTCCTCTGTTCATCATAAGGAGCTTTTCACTGTACACACAGCAATGGTTTATGTCATACAGGTTTGCTGACAGCTTGCGAGCAGGATCGGGACGGAACCAGTTCCGTCCCGATTCTGCTCGCAAGCTGTTAGCAAAATTATGACATATACCATTGCTGTGAGTACAGTGAAAAACTCCTGATGGTGGACAGAGGAACTGTCCGAAACATGTAAAGTTTTATTAAAAAATAAATTTGAGCAATTAGTGCATCTAGTTGGTTTTATTACCAGAATACATTTTAGTATCTGGAGGAGTAACACGTTTCTTACATATTTAATGGGGCACGATGTGAGCACTTTAGTAGTCCTACAGGCATCCGAAATCTATTTGGTTCGTTTCGTCGTACACAAGACGAGGCACATCTGAACGTGACCCTAATAAATGCTATGAAAATTCCGTCTGACAGCCAACGTAAGTCACAGATTCCTTTTCTGTAGACAAAGTTTCACATATCCCCACTTAAAGAATCCAATTATGTAAGATCTGGACATGCTGGAGGCAGAGACATTTGGTCCAGTTCTTCAGACCCAGATTTCAGAGTGAAAGAAATGTTGTGGTGCCCTGTCTTCTTGGTGCACAATTGTAGTTTTCCTTCGCTTTCAGCCTCTTCAATTTGTGGGAAAGCAAAGAGTTGAACATGTCGAGACAAATGAATCCAGTAATGGTGTTTTCTATAGAAAAGACACAAATATCCGCCGTACCAAATGTTCACTGCAGCCCGGACACTACTCCAGACTAACCGCACCTAACCTCCTACTTACAGCAAACCAAGAACGAAACGACCAATATGGTAATCAATATCATCGCGAGCTCCTTATGATGGGTATAATAATGTCCGAAACATATTAAATCTATAAGAAGTACAATAAAATAATAACTGACTTCTAGTTGGTTTTTTATTCTTCAGTTATTACATAAAATATTGTTTAAAAAATTCTGTGTATTAAACAAACATTACATATTTGTTTCCTTGCTACAGTCATTAACATAGCCTTGCATTTCACCGACACTAAAATCCATAAGGATTTGAGGCGTAAAATATTTAAGGATATTCAATATGCTTTCCTTGTTGATATAGTTTACGGATGACCATGAAAAGGGCGTAAATCCCACCTATAATTAAAATAATCGATTGCAGCACTTTTGAAATTTTAAAATGTTTTAAATGTCTAGTTTGTTGTACGATAAACAAGTATAACATTAGGGAATTCGAATGCAAGGAAATAAAAGAAATTTGAGAACGAAGTCGATAACAGAAATTCAGAATCATACCAGATAAGAGCAATTAGTTTGTTGTAATGCGAATGGAAGAAGTGGCAGTAAACGAAAAAGAGTGCAACAAATTTGATGCGGTAGAAATTAAATACTGAAGAAGAAAAAAGAAGAAGCAGCAGCACATGAACGAAAATGAGAAGGATTTCAGTGAAAAGCACAAAAATTAAAAAATGTTAATCAGAAATACTTTGAAAGAATACAGCGCATGGTGGTCAGAACAGAAGAAAGTGAAGACGAGCCGGGAATACAAGAACAAGGCCTTCCAGCGTGCATAAAGAAAGTGAAAGTGCCTTTGGGACGTTCGAGAAATGATATTGGATCAGAAATGCTTTTCTGTGCACTGACGTGAAATTAATGTCGGTGTAATTATGCTAATAAAAGGCTGGAGGCCGTATAATGAAAAATCCGGAAGTTTGTTGAAGATCTTAATAAGAGGAAAGCTCTGAGTTCAAAGAAGGCATGGTGTCAGTGAAGGTGTAAAATGAATTGTCACTTATCTCTGCAGTCACACTTAAAGGCGAACAATTTTTGGCAGGAAATCTCCGTTGTTTTCAAATTTACAAGATCTTGTCCCCACAATTTGATTATATTTTCTCTAAATATTTTTCCTATTCCAAGACTAGACCTCTTCCCCAAATTTTTATGTTTTGATGTTTTGCTGACCGTGCAACTCGGTATATTTATCTTAGTAATTAACCAACTTGATGCACAGAATTTTTGTTTTAAATAAGTTTATTTCATTTCTGTATAATACAATTTTGACCTCCTGATGATGAGCAGACGGTGCTCGAAACATGTAGAGGCATAAAGTAGACTTCCCCCAAGTTTGTATTGTATTTTATTTTATAGTTTTCTTATTCGAATTGTTATATCAAGCCTGATGATAGCTACATACATATAGCCGAAACATGTAGCTCTTTTTACGTGTACGATGAAGGATATAGAAAGACTGTAATCATACTTCTTTCTTTATACACCTAAAGACAAATAGTTTGAAGCATGGTTTAATAATAAACTTTATGAACACCTACGTTTCAAGAGTAGAAACAACAAAGAAGACTTCAACAGGTGAATGTAGTTTTGTAGGCAGGCAATTTCTTGATTTTCGTGGATCATTGTGATTGTATAGGCCGTAGCTGTCCTTGAAGTCTTTGGACATAATGAGAAGTTACAGTGCGGTATTTTTCGTTGTTTCACTTGGGGGGTCATGTGAGTATTATAATTCGAAGTATCACGAGAAATAAATCGTATTCATTGTGAATTCCTGTGTATATTAGCCTAATACAGGGGTACTGATAAGTCCTTAGCCCGACCAGGAAAGAAACAAGCTAATGTTTCTGTCAGAATGGCGTGAATTTCCTTCGACGCCTTGCCTTGCAGGAAAAAAAAAATTGATGACAGCTCGCGTCTCGATGTTGTTGAGAAGGCGCGCGTCCCTGACATGCTTCGAAGCTTGTTTCCTTCCTGGTCGGGCTAAGGACTTATCAGCACCCCTGTATGCAGATGCAAATAATATACATGTTTAGACCAGAGGCGGGAGGATTACTTAATTTACTTAGAGGTTAGATTATTGTGTTGCGAAAAGATCTGTGGCCGGAGAGGTTCAGCGAACACTTCGGTTAGCAATCATTTCCCTTTCTGCATATTAAGAATGTCCGAGATTTAAAATTCGTCCCATAAACCGGCTTTTATGCGATCCTTCTTTGGTTAACATACTTATTTCCGGCAAACATTGTATTGTTCTTTTGATATTGACATTCCATTTCCCCAATCTGAACGGTATCAATCAAATATCACCGTGTCACTGACGACAGGACCAGTTTATCTGAGAACGCGTCGTTAAATCAATTGATAATTAACCAAATGGAAGACACAACAAAAAATTCAGACAAGTTATTCCTATATTATAAGAAAATGTAATTCAAATCCTGATATATAAAATTGATTGCAATGTCATTTTTAGGTATAATATTTTGTTGACAAATATGCCATGCTTTACAAGAAACTGTCCATTTTTACCTGAATATGGCAAAAAATGTAAATACTTTAATAATATATTTAGGAAAACAAGTGAAGGAATCGTGTAAACTCAAATGAAATAATGAAATTATTGATGATGCAAAGAAAGAGTGACGTGTGTCAAATGATTTTTTGGATTGCCCAAACATATTTTGCAATACCGGTAAATATCTAAGTAACCCAGAAGGAAATCGGTCAAGATATGCGGAATAAGAAAAGAAAATCCGATCTCATGCAACATGTTTTAGAATTTGGGCTACATTTGATATGAGTTACGATAAAAGTAAAATTTTTAAGCATTTTGAAAAGGAAAATACCCCAATACCTTATAAAAATTTATATAGACCTATATAACAAATAGCATAAAAAATTAACAAATAATGTATTTAAATAATAGTCCAGCAAATCCTTTTTTTCATACATTAATTTGTAACGACTTGTCGGGTGGCACCACTGACTAAACAAACACACAGAATTTGCCCATAACAACATAACTGCTTGCAGCAGACAGTAACAACAGAATAAAAAAACAGACCAGCAGCGACAGCTGTCCGTAACTTAGTAAGTGAAATCTTACACCAATTTTGCAAATCTAATAAACATTTGAGGCGGTCGGTGCATAGGGATGAAAGCCTACAACCCTCTTGAGCCGATTGTCTTAAAATCTGGGAGCCACAGCCTCCTGGAACCCTCAGGGCTTGTTCAGGACTATAATGGAATTTCTGTACCTTTAATTAATGTTTAAAAGTGCCAGATAAAACACAATTTACAACACAAAGTTTTAATTCAAGACACACGAAAAGGACTCCATACCAAATTTCACGAAAATTTGTGTTGCAACAAGTAACGTAAAGGTCCATACCCCTTTCATAAAAATCACAAACTAGGAAACATAAAACAGATCGAGAAAATCCTTATCATAATTAAAAGCGTACCGGCACCTAGGAAGATATGTAATTACGTAGAATGAGTTTTAAGAAATATAGACGAATTTCACATTAACGCACAAATACATAAATACATAACGACATCCATCATAGTAAAGACGATATAACGCAAGGCCAAAGGGAGAGACACAGCGAATAATTAATGGAATCTTACGAAGTATTAACCTCCTTGAACCTGTTAAAATTTTGAATAAACAATCTGGAATTCTACTGTTGACATTCAAATATATGTTGACTTCGCTTGTTCTATATTGTTCTTGGTATTTATGAAAGGAGTGCCTGAAGAAGCCTAGAAATAATAGCCGAAACAAGTCGCATTAGAACACCACAGCCTTAACTCATGTTTATTCGTACTACTTGTCTCTATAGCAACAAGGTACAGCAATCCCTGTACAGGCCTGGACAGGTCCTGAGGTTTCCAGGAAACTGAGGCTCCCAGATTTCATGCAAATTGGCTCATGAAGGTGGTAAAGTTGTCAGCTCTACGAACCGGTCGCATTTACCCACAGGAACTAAAACTCGTAATCGTTTCTGTTAGACGCTGAGTCGACCCCAGGGCCATACTGCAGCCGGAAGGATTAGGTCAATGAAAAATTCCAGTGACACCATAGGGAATCAAACCTGCGACCGGTTTGTATCGCAGTGCCTCAACCAACTGTGGCACCGCGTTGTAGCACAAAGAGGAAGTAAAAATGAAATTAAAAACTAATTATGAGATTTATGCGTGTAGATTAAAATTAAATTTTTAAGTACAGCGTAAAGATTGTGGAAGAACGCAAGGCGGCCGGAATGTCACAAGAAATAGCACAAGAGAAGTAAGGGAAGGGAAGTGTTGGGCCTGAAGAGTGTCGGTGGTTTGTGACGTTTTGAGAACTGTGCTGACGAATATGTCTGTGCCGTTGAATGTGACGTCATATGGTTGGTAAGTACTTATCGACATACGGTTCCTCTGAAATATCGGCACATGACTACCAGACTGCTGGGCGTAACTTCCAGAAGATAGTAATAAACACAAGAAAGATCCTAGTACTGTTGTCGTGCTGAGTAAAATTTGTTCAATTAGCATAAAGCCTGTTAAAATGGAAATGGAAATTTGTCAGAGTAACTTAATTAAAAGTTATTAAAACCAAGTAGGCTGATTCTGTGTGTTTCGGACAGGCAAGACTCAGTTCAGCGACATATTGCAATACTGACCTTGATACGGAGCGGGCCGGATAACTCAGTCGGTATAGCGACTGAGCTACAGGCTGGACGATCCGGGATCGAATCCCGGTGGGGATGAGATTTTCCGCCCGTCCAGACCGGCCCTGGGGCCCAACCAGTCTCCTGTAAAAGGGGTACCGGGTCTTTCTCGGGAGTAGAGGTGGCCGGGGCGTGGGGCTGACCCCCCCTCCAACCCCCATTTATAGTGCCGAGGTCCTAGAAAGAGTAGAACTATACCTTTACTCGCCCTAAGGGCCTTCGTGGCCTATAAAAAAAGGATGAAAACCTACCTACCTTGATACGGTGGAAATACACACCAAGTTATTCTGTTGAGAGAAAATAATTTTGGGAATGGTGGACACTGCAGTACGTAATAATACATAACTTTTGCTTCTGTTATTTTTGTTGTTGTTGACATTCTAAACCGCTTTCTCATACACGTAATTAAAATACGTGGGGAGATGGAAAGGTATACGAACGCATTTAAATACCAAGTTTCCTTGCAATTCAAAATTACAAAATTATGACGTCTTGGCAAACGAATTGTGAAATGAATCGGTGCCTATTATCGACGGCCAAAACGAAGACCTAAATTCACTTTAATCCTAACATTTGTTCTTGTTGAAAATGTCTTAACAATCTGTCAGTTTGACACACGCCACTGTTAATTATAATACATTTAATAAATTAGATCAAGACAAGGAACATGTCAATAGATATAAAGCACGTGTCCAATTTTAGGGTCTCATTGTTAGAATTAATTAAGTAAACTTTACTATGACTAGAGTGACTTTTAGGAAAATGCTACTAAAAGCAGAATACTACTAAAAGAAAAGGACAAATAAATGGCTGGCTGTAGTAATAAAACTTTTTTCTCTGTTTCGGGCATGTAACCTGTCTGCCATTAGGTTGAGAATGTTGGTGGTGTCACAACGAAGGCGATAAGCACCTTACATTTTATGTTCGTTATTTTACGTCTCGTTTACTTTCAGTCTGAACCCCGTCGTAGTAAATGTGATAAACCGACATAAAGGCTATTAAAATTTAAGAAATAAACCGTTGCATTGACCAAACAAGTATTGGATGTGGGGCGTAGAAAATATAAAGAAAATATATCTCCTATACCCGTGCAATATTTGTTGCCTATGTAAACTAAATTCTTCAAAACTACTTAGCCCAAATAACTTGATAATTCCTGTAAAAACAGTTACGTTTACAGAGCCATGTGGGAAATTGGCAGTATCCACCAAACAATGCTGTGATATACTGACGTGTCAATAACTGCCTTCGGCGAATCAATGCACTTCATCATCCACCACAGCAGAGTTTCCAGATGTGTGGTACCACTCACCAGTTACAAATTCTTACTATTTCAATAGACTTCATCAAAATTCCCACACAGGAAACCCAGTAGGCATAAATCGTCGTAATGGCTAAAAGTAAATTACTGTAAATTTCACTTGAAAAACTATTTCCTTAGCAGTACTGACAACCAACGTCAGATAATGAAATGCCTAAAGGAACGTCAAATTTTCATTCTATCGAGTAAGATCTACCCTCTTATGCACAAATCGATTTCGCACAGTGCTATTATTTGTTCCCTAATAATGGCCCCAACGAGGCCGAAACATGTAGCACAAAAGTTATAGACAATGTGGGTTTTCTGCTTTATAATTGTTTCTTTTTTTCAATTCGCTTCTTATATTACTGCTCTTCGGCTTCTTATACAAGGATGATATTCGGGCTGTATAATGAGCCAGTTATGATGTCAGGGAATTCGTGTGTTTGTTAGTGTTGTGTGTTATACAAAGAAACAAGTGCAGTAAATAAACTGTTAGGAGTACTGTGGGCACATTTCGTTATCGTGAAGGATTGTATGCACATTTAAAAGCTGTAGCAGACGTTATGTCCTGTTACTTTACAAAATGAGATGGTCTCTTTCAAAACACGAAAGTCATCAACTATTTTACACATTTCTTTAAATGTATAGCGGAAAGACTGTTTGAAAATTCAATGGGAAGTCACTTACAGATATATCTCCAAAGATATAGTCAGGCTTCTGAAGTGCTTTAAATTGAATTGTCATTTAAATATATGTTAATACATGGATCATTACCATATTAAAATTTTTTCCACCCCCAGACCATATTGGAATAAGCAAATAGCAACCGGCTAGACTATAAATCCCAGTAAAACAAGTGCAATATTTCGTCAAAGAAAGGCTAAAGTGATCCTTCTACTGTCAATACTGGTGTCCCAATAACCAGGAAATTTTCAATAGTTACAAATGTGTGGAACCTAAGCAACGTAACCCGACACAACACAGCACTTCGCCAATTTGGCACAGAAACGGCGAAAATATTATTCACATGAAATGTATCTTGTAGCCGGAGGGAGGGTAGTTCGACGAAACGCGTCTCAAATAATTTTTGAATCAGAAATTTACTCCAGTCACATTATCTTTTAAAACTATTTTGAGCGAACCTAGAGAAACCGGAACAAAGTTCATTTTCCTGCCTTTAAGTAAACAATATTAAATTATGATAATGATAATTGTTATAATTATGATGATTACGATAATAATAATAACATAAGTGTATACTTTACCACACTTAATTGGCACACCAAATAATGCACATACATAAAATTTCTTTCATTAAATTTTTTTAAAAAATATTTTAACGTAAAAAATTTTATGTATGTGCATTAGTTGGTGTGCTAATTAAATGACTGTACGAAATGCACGGTGCAACGATAAAGACTTTACTACACTGTTACAAACTTTTTGTATTTCTCTATATATGCATGTATTTATTCTCTTTTCCTTTCTTCTCCGGAGTTTCATGCCTCTTTGTTTCGTAATTGAATTTTACTACACGTTGAAATCAAACGTGGCAAAATTAAAGCTCAGAGAATAATTAAATCGTATTATATCCACGTTACATATTTCAATTTAGCATGGAAGTAATGTAATTATGTGGCCGCGGCAACTGATGGTTGCGCATCGAGAACTTGTTATACAAATGACGGTCTTGTTCTGACTTAATCAAAGGACTTGCCTACACGTAAATTGAAGGTTGCCTCAACTTGTTCACTTTTGAGTGACGATAATATAACAATTTCTTTCCGCTTCACATCCATCCCCTTTTACAACTGATTAAACTGATGGGGTTTGAAAATTTTAGAGCACTACTTTTTGTCCACAAAATGGTAATTTAAACTATTCGGTATAAAATATTCTGTACCATTATGTCTTCCACGAAGTAGCAAAATAAAAATTTCAAAACCCTTTGTAATACAGTGCCTAATTTAGGCATTTAATTCAGAACAAATAACGTGAATCCTTACAATGGTGGTGTCCATATCTTTTTAAGCACGGTGGTTTTTTATGTATTCGTTGAAGTAACATTTTAAAACTTGTATTTTGCCCACAAAGTGAATTTGTAAGCCTTGTACGATTCTGAGGAACAAGGGGGATTATTTTCTTATAGACTTTACATAAATGTACACTTAACAGAGAATAGAGATTTTACCGTGCGGCAGGAACTGAATTATTGAATATATTTCGTGTGAAATTAGTTCTTCGAAGTGTCAAATGAATCTATTTCTGTTTGAGTATTTCCAATCACGTCTAATTCTTAAAGGCAAAAAAAGTTTTGATAAATGCTGTGTAATATACGACGGCAAAACTTGGTACGGGTAAATTTTAGTGACCTCTCTCATCTCAATTTTTCTGCTCTGAAGACGTCAGCAACAGGTTTGGCCCTATTAAACTAAATGGCGTCACTTCTCACAAGACATTAATGTTAACAGTAACAGCTGTGGGCATATTACATCTTCATATCGCTAAAATGTGCGTAAAAACGTCAAACATTTCTTCGCATAAAATTTCATGAAGTGTCCAGTTCAGTCGGGTTTCATTTACTTGCAGCAGGGTGTGGCATGTGGCCGGCCGGCCGGCCAACAGACATTCAACTGAAAAACACAGCAGGTACCAATTGCTGTATATATACCGTATACCTCGTGATGATGTGCCACAAATATGCCCGAAATATGTAGACGTTGATTGATGAAACAAACTGAGGATAAATAGTGCATCAAGCTGGTTTTATTACACAAGGAAACAGAACTAAAACTTCGGAAACATGTTTCTGAGATACTTTTAAAGAGTACGTTTCTTTATTATTAGACTCTACATAGTTGAAGAAATGAAGATCAACGTGCACTCAGCCTATATTAACCTTTTGGCGCCGGAATTATTTTTTTAAATTTTAGCACACCCTGTAAATAAAATGTGAATAATACAGGAACCAAATAAATTAGAATTATGAAACAAACAGCATTTTGAAGAGAGAAAAAACAGAGTATATACCATGTTTAAAATATTCAGTACCTATATTTGTTGAATAAATATATAAAATGCAACTTTAGAGGTTAGCGGTGCGGTACGACCACTATAGTTGACATTAGGCGTCAA
>Ga0131853_10013960_pt1 | contig 14716 bp, 4 predicted proteins | sample TergutLab28metaG_FD_92764 | JGI IMG/M metagenome (GOLD analysis project Ga0131853, IMG submission 92764) | Labiotermes labralis P1 segment gut microbial communities from Petit-Saut dam, French Guiana - Lab288 P1 (version 2) (version 2) | ecosystem: Host-associated > Arthropoda: Insects >... | reverse complement strand
GTACCACCACCACCACCACCACCACCACCACCACCACCACCACCACCACCACCACCACCACCACCACCACCACCACCACCACCACCATCACCACTACTACTAAAAAATTACCACTACTTCTACTACTACTATTACTACTACACTACTGCTACTGCTACTAATCTACTACTACTACACTACTACTAAAACTACTACTACTACTACTACTACTATTATCACTACTACTATTGCTACTACTACTAAAGTATGCAACTAAAGCTACCACCATCACTACCATTACTAATACTACTGCTACATCTACTACTAGTACTACTACTAGTACCACTACTACTACTTCTACTATTATCACTACTACTATTGCTACTACTACTACTTAAATCTAACACTATCACTACCACTTTTAATACTACTACTAATACCTCTGCTACAGCTACATCTACTACTACTACTATTACTACTTCTACTACTAAATTGATGCAAGGAAAGTGTTTCTGAGAAAATTAAAGAGCGTGTCTGGAAGTTATAAACTTAGAAATGATGAAATAAGGGAACAGAAAATGACAGTAAATACTTTGGATGGAACAGTATTACCAGGTGTAAAGGCGAGCGCTTGTGGACTGATTGCAGTAGTACAGGTTGCCATATGCCTGAAAATAATCCTGCATGCAATTTTCAGCATGAAAGCGCTAAGAAAGAAGGAGACACCATTTGTGTGTGGTTCTTCGCAAGAGGCCGATAAGCCCTCACCTTAGCAAGGAACAGAAGAATGTCTTATGCTAACCACGCTGTTACTGGGATTGCAGTGGAGAGTAAAAATATCTGTACTTGTTGTGTTGCCAGGTGTGACGTGCAGATGGAATGGCAGTACCTTCAGCCCTGGAATTGCTTCATTTATTTCTGGAAATAAAATATCTCGATGGTGCAACAGACCCGGCGTGTGACGTCATATCACAACAGGAACTCATGCGGCACAGGTAAAATAAGTGAACTAAAATTACATTACTGTAATACGATGATGGTAGATTGACAACACCATATATGTTTAGGGTATTAGAGCTCGACTTCTTTAATCGATGGTCAGGACATAGTGATGGTCTGTTATTAAAGCTAAAAGTGATTTCCGACTGATGGCAATTTTCCTGCTTGAAAACACTTCAGCATTTGCTGCTTGCTGTGTGCATACTAACATTGTAGCATGTGATATGCGTTGAATCGCGTTACTTACACAATATTTCTAAGTTCTTATTTTATTATTTCTCCAAAGCTCATGAAGGCCCGACAGACGATTAAATAACCGAAGGTACGAACAAACAAACAGACAAACAAACATTGCCTTGTGACAATTTAGGTTCTGTCGACTGTGTTGCTAAACATTAAAATCTTCTCGAATTTTGCGCCTTGTAGCATAATAAATATTTACCGAAGTTTTGAAGAATCGTAATACCTTTATCGCTGGGGTCAGACAGTCCAAGATCAGACTGCTTGCACCTGAAGGTTAGGCACATTTTCTTGCATGAAGACATGAAACTTAAAGAGGACTTTGCTTAGTTGGATTATGTGATGATTTTCATTTCTCATACAAACTTTTATCTCTGCTGGAAACGTCACAAGTGTTAATTTAAACAGTCTGTGATAATTTCTTCAACAAAAGCAGTTGAACTTTAATCATGGACGAAGAATTGTAGATAAGGCTATACAGTTTTAATCGAAAGTTAGTTTAAACTTCTTTGGGACAGGTAGCTCAGTCGATGTAGAGACTGGCTACGGGCTGGACGACCCGGGGATCGAATCCCGCTGAAGGTGAGATTTTCCGTACCTCTCCAGACCGGCCCCGGTGCCCACTCAGCCTCCTGTAAAAAGGGTACCGGGTCTCTTCCAGGGGTAAAGAGCGGCCGGGGCGTGACGCTGACCCCTCACTCCCGTCTAGTGCCATGGTCAAAAAAGAGTAGAGCTGTACCTCTACTCCCCCTATGGGCCGTACGGCCTGTACAGAGCTCCAGTGCCTGTAGAGTAGAGCTATACCTCTACTCCCCCTATAAGCTGTACAGCCTGTACAGAGCTTCAGTGCCTGTACAGTAGAGCTACACCTCTACTCTCCCTATGGGGCGTACAGCCTATACAGAGCCTCAGTGCCTGCACAGTAGAGCTACACCTCTACTTCCCATATGGACCGTACGGCCTGTACAGAGCCTCAGTGCCTGTAGTACAAGGGTGCACTTTACCTTTTACTTCACGTTAAACTTCTAAATGAGCCGTTCATAAATATACTCCTGAACCAGACTGTTGTACATATATTCACTCTCGTTTATCTTCTTTTAATATACCCTCACTTATTATGTATTCTAAAACGCGACTAAAAATCTCTAGATATACGCTAATGGTTAATGTCCTATATCGTTTTAATTTCCAGAGCCGGTTTGGTGATGTGGATTTTGTTAACACATCCATGTTGAATATTTAGTGTTCTTTTTGGCTCCCCTGCAGATTGTTTCCATATTTATTCTATCGCTACATCACGTCTGTCCATTTGGCTTCAAATGTCATGAAATGTTTTTAAGAACATACCTTTGTAGAAAAGAAATGTAGCTTATATTACGTGAAACAGAGTCTTCTTGGAATCTGTATTACTTGAACAGATTTTATTTGCTGTTATTTACTCAAATAACCGCCAATGGCCGTGCAAGTTTGACAACACCGTTCGATCCCTGCAACCTTCAAAAAAGCAGTCCCATTACAGGTCTGGAGTGGTCCAAAGGGTCCTAGAAAGTTAAGGCTCCCAGATTTCGTGACAACGGCACAGGATGGTTGTAGGTTGTCAGTCTTACGCACCGGCCGCCTTTACCCCAAGGAAATACTCCTGGTACTCATTTCTGTTAGAGGTTGAGTCGACCCCAGGGCCATGGTGCGATCGAAGGGATTTTATTTGAATGAAGAATTCAATGACACCAGCTGGGATCGAACCAGCGACCTTCCGATTTGTAACACAGCACCTTAACCGCTGTGCTACCGCGGTCTCCCATCCCTGCAACCTTTACCGTGGTTAAGAGTTGAATGGGCGACCGCCTGGGAACTCTAAGAGTGACTCGCTACCTGGCTTTACGGTATATGGAACAGCATTTCTGACAGCAGATAGTAAACAAATAGGGTTGGACGAAAAATCGGTAAGCAGTCAGGATGGTAGGGTTGCTGCGTTGCCACCCCTAATTTTTAAACATTTTACGTAACTTAAATAAAAAGTGAAAAAATAGTCTGTTCTTCCGTGAAGGGATACCTGCGTGTGGTGGGATCTATCAATGAAGGCAGGAAGTTTCTACAAAACGTAGTACTCATGGCGTCGCTGTCTGAAAGACTGAAGACTTCATCATAAACACAGCGAGAGTCTCCAGTCTCTCAGGAAAAACAGCTTATGCTTGGTTTTCTATTTATATTGGCAGTCTTAAGAATTTAGTCTTTTATGTTACCCACTAACCATGCTTAACCCTTTAAACGCCAAGTTAAATCCCATCTGCCATTTGCTGGCATTATTAGGAGCTCACCCTATTCTCCACATTAGCAGGATAAGGGTTAAACCATTTCACCTAATTTTTCTTTTAAAACTTAAGGAAAAACCTACAGAAGGAAGAAGGCTCCTCAAAATTTTCCTTTTAAATGATACGTTCTGAAAAGAACATCACTTTTCTGGGTTATAACGCAGCGAGGGGTGGTAATTTCTTATCGACGTTTTGGGACAATCTATCAATCCATCTTCAGGGTTCAGGATCTTGAATCCTCGGACCCTGAACATGAAATCGAAACGCCGCTAAGAAATTAGCATCACCCGCTACGTAACAATGCAGAAGAGCGCAGTTCTCTTGTACCGGTAACCTGACGTCACGCTAAGCATTTTGAAAGTCTGAAATTTTAAGAATCTTATTTTCCGAAATTTCACTAAAATTTTAATGATGTACGGCTGAGGTGCTCCCGGGTACGGTGCAAATGTAACAATACTAGTTGTACTGTGCATCTTATTGTGTTCAATTGGCCTTGTCTAATGCTGCTTTCCAAATGCATTCATCCGTTTCTTGCATCTTGATTCAGTTCCGGCGCTTCGCTTAAACCATTCATTCCACTAAACTAACCAGCTTCCGATCCATTCATTTGCCTCGAAATTCTGTTTCCTGTGCTCACTCACTGCTAAAATGATTAAACTTGGGGGAGGGGGGAGGGTTAATACAAAATTCCAACAACTAAACTCAATTTGAATACTTAGTGGAAACGTTACAGCGTTTGAACCATTCGAATTGATGCATGGAATAGAGGTCTCATTGAGAAGCTGATACTTTTCCCTCAGTGAAAAATTCCATAATTTAGTGGAGACCTAAGTTTCACTATCTATTCGCAAGAGTAAACCCCAGACCATATTCTGAGATATATTGTGTCCATATCCTAATATCTTATTTTCTTACTATAGGCTAATATTTCGCGCCGTCCTTCCATCCTTGTCTAGATTTTCCAAGAGGCGCAACGTCCGAAGTTTTAATGCAGTTCTTATCTGTCTCCTTCTTATTGCATATTCATCTTGTTTCATCATCTTCCATTATTTACCCTAGAAGAAGCTGAACGGGGCACGTTACAGATTTCTTCGTTACACTGTTTTGTCAATCCTCCTCTCTCTTCCCCTTTTCTTGGTCTCAAACGCTCTCCTTATCACTCCATTCTCAGACACCCTATGTCTGTGGTTATTCCTCACTGTGAGAAGTCCTTTTTCACAACCACATTAAACAAAATGCCCGTCTTTACAATTTACATTTTGCTGTGTTTTTTAACTTTGTCGTCATACCTTGGAAACTAAAATGGACCCTGAAAATAAATTCACTATGAGAAGTTTCATAATTTGTACTCTTCGGCAAATATTAAAGAGGATGAAATGACATGAAAGTGTGGAATGTATAGGAAAATAAGACAGATAACGATTTATAGAAACAGGCGTAGATGGGAGGGTTATTTTAAAAATCGATTTTAAATCGATTGAATTGGGCTTCTGAGTGGTTCATCTTGCTTAGCATAAAAGTATTTCCCGTAAGATGCATGTGTGTACTACTTTGTCTTCCTGTATTATAAACTGTATCTGCGTTCTGAATTCTGAAGAAATAAACTGACTTCAAATAAAGCATCTGAGATATTACAGATGTTCAACATTTTGTTTTATTTGTTTATAAGCTTAAAGTGCCAGTTGATTTAATGTTTACAATTCATCATTCCTTTCATAATTTAAAACGTTTAATATCACTGTCCAAGTATCAATCTCCTCTTCCCTGAAACTATGAAATACCTTGTAAATTAGGCAGAGTCTTGCGAAATTAGCCGTGAAATGAAGTGGAACAATGTGCATGAACAATCATACAGGATTCAGTTTCGCTTAATTGAGTAAATTCTCTTTGTGCTCTCTTCGCGCGTCTTTCCAGCTCCTTTCAGTTTTCTGCAGAGTCTCAGATTGCACAGAGCTTCGTACAGTTGAGTTGGTCTTCAAACGTTTATCTGAAGTGTGCTCTTGTTCAACGCAGCACCCCTCAGATGAAGACGTGACGACACAACGGTAATTAACGACGAGGGCTTGCAGATGTGTAATATAAACGTCTATGTGCCACTGGAAATACTCGGTTTGCAGGATTTAGCAATTTTGGCTCGAAATCCAGGAATATACTTGCGTAACTCATATGAAACGTGTCTGTACGGGGCAACACAAGTTTATAGCCACTGTTATAACCGCACTGAAAGATACAGGACGATTTATATTAATGAGGTGAAGCAGCGATCGTGTTCAAAATGCCAAATTAAAAACGGTCTAGCCCAGTAACGGCTTCTCAGAAATCCGCATTTACATGGAAGTATAATTGCAAGTTGTTGGAGGTTTAGATATGAAATCGATAATATAAGGAATTAATTAGGTATAGGAAATGTTGACATGAGTAGAGAGAGCTTCTACGCGAATATTTTAATGACAGTGTAATGATTACTTGGTATCCGACATGGATATGACATTTAGCTTACTTACTTACTTACTCCATGGTGCAGAGTCCTTCTTGAGAAACTAACTGGTTTGCAGTTAGTCAAGAAATTACCCGCATTTCACGGAACCCGAAGGTTCATTACTGCACTCACAAGCGCCCGTCACCTGTCCCTATCCTGGGCCAGCCCAATCCAGTCCATATACCCACATCCCACCTCCTGGAGATCCATCCTAATGTTATCCACCCATCTAAGACATTTAGCTAGAGTTGGGAAAACAAGAAATACCGATAGAACATTTACTGGCAAATGACGCAAGAGAACGTTTGTTGTAGAAGTCGAGAAGATTGAAGGGAGTGAAATGAATTGTATTGAACATATAAAACTCGATTGAAATAGCTTATTTCTGAGACCACCAGCTTTTTTATGGCAATGATTTATATGGAAGTAATAAGGTAAATATGTGATTTAAACAGACTCGTGAAGGGATAAAATAATTTTGTTGGACAAGTGGTAGGGATCGATACTAATTGAACCAGCATTTTTAACCTGGATCCTTTGCGTGGACGAAACTCGTGCATTAGGTGACAAACAGTGCGTTCTGCGAATTTCAGATCATTGTATAAAAGTTTATTTCACACAGGCTTTATAGCAAAGCAGATTTGACAATAAATGTAGCTGCCGATATACACCGTTCCACATGTCAAAGCCCAAACACGCAACATATGATGCTTGCTTTCATAATAAGTTCTATACAGACATTTAGTCAAAATATATTAACACCAGATATTCCTATCAATTCTCTCTTTGAAATGTAACGTGATTTCCAGTTCAGACAGCTGTTCCCAGTTATTTGTACATTATACCGTAATCGAGGATGGTATCAATTTACTAATCCATATGTTTTGTGCCTATTTCCCACAATTCCCAAATTTTAATTTAATATAATGTCACTCTACATGGTACATGTGTGCTTTATATCCCTATTATGACAAAGGGAAACAACTGTCTGCTTCTTTTGAGCTGGTATTGTGGTCTTAAGTTTAGAGACGTGCCTCTTCCGGTTCTCGGTAAGTTATGTGTGTAATTAAGGCTGTCTTTATGCTCTATCGCACTAAAATAGTGCTAATGAATATATCACATTATTTAAAACAAATTGATTTGAAAACTTCTGTGACGTACTGCGCTTCAAGTTACCACACCGAGTTGCTTTAAACTTGTCCAGAACCTTTGCTCAATGTACGACCCATCTACATAATCTCGTAACTAGATTTCGTTGCATTAACTTGCTATGGTTATTAGTATTTCCGGGCCTCTGGATGTGTGATCAAATTTCGGTTCGTTTCCTCGTATTCGTGATGAGGAATTATTGACCATGACATGTAAATCAGTGCGTGTTGATTAAATCTGAATTGAAAGGCTTCAGTTCCTGCTATCTTTTTACCATGGCTGAACAGCCCCAGTAGGCCAAGGCCTCCTCATTATCGAAGATTCATGATCACGCTCAGAAACACCGCGCTCGGTAAGACTTTTCTGTATGAGTGATCAGTCCGACTCAGAGACCTCTGCCTGACAACACACAACATTCACAAGAAACAAACATCAATGTTTCCGGTGGGATTTGAACCCACAATCCCACCAAGCCAGTAGCCGTAGACCCACGCCTTAGACCGCGCGGCCATTGGGATTGATTACTTAATTTCAATGCGAGTCTTCATGCTCTAAACGTAAACCGTCTACATATACAATCCCAGGTAGTGCTAGTGCATGCAGAACTTTTGTTAGTTACAGTGATTCTTCTAGATGCCTCTAGAGATAGAAATTCCTGAAGGAATATGAAAAAAATATGTCTTCGCAATATGCCCGGGAATTAACCTTTAAATATGTATAAAATTTAACGTCTTGAAGACGCAAGCTAACCTGAACTATAAACTATAGTTACAAATTCAGTTCGCACTGCGAAGTAAACACAACCAGTCTTATTTATACAAGACAGTCAGAGTACGTGTGACGTAATATGGAGGCTCTTTCGCGTATCCATTGTTGCCGTGGAAAAGCAGTAATTATTACATATTCTGTGTGTGTATTTGTCGCCTTAGTTATGTAGCATGCCAGATACATACGACATACTTATATCATGCTGTCATCTGTGTCCTGTCCGGCTGTAATATATTTTTCCACTTTTTTTTATAAACTGGGCTATTTTCTGAAAAACGTTATTGGAGTAAAATGTGTGTTTTGATTTTCTCTAAAAGGTTTGTCCGAAATAGTTTTCATTCTAACAAGAAGTGAGCGAGATGCAATCAAAAATATATATTAATCTTCAATTAACGTATATCTTATTCTTGTCAGATTTTAATGAAACTTGAATTTTCTCCCCATATTTTATTACAATACTCAAAAATCAAATTTCAGGAAAATCCGTCCAGTGTGAGCCCAGTTGTACCATGCGGATATACGGACAGACAGACAGACTTGATAAAGCTAATAGCGGCTTTTCCCAATTTTCCCAAAGCACCTAAAACAAATTAGTTAATGTTGTGTAGGGAAATAATAGCTGTTTGTTCTGAAATCCACAAAAAATCCTCAAATACTATCTGTAGGTAAAAAATGGAATTTGTGAAAGTTAAAGCTGTTGATTCGTAAAGTAAACATTAGGCTTTGCAGGGTTGCAGTCGCCCTTGACCCCAGTAAGTGCACGTAATATTAGCTCAGGCACATTCTACATTGATTGAACATTTGCACGCTGTTTTAAGAAAAGTGTAATTTATTTGTGTAATTGTGCTGGTCCAGATTTACCAGATTCATGATTTTTCAGTGTTTGTGAAGCGTGTTGAGATTATTTGGATTTACAAAAGTAAGTGCATTTCTTAAGTCATATTAATTTGCAAGTTCTAAGTTCGAACACTATAAGGATGTGAGACTTGACGTTTTGATGGTAATGGGTCTTGTGAGACATGACGCCTAACAGTTTGTTAGAGTGGTAATGAGACATGACGCCTTATGAGTTTGTTAGAGGTACTGAGACATGATGGCTTAGAGTTTGTTAGAGGTAGTAAGACATGACGGCTTAGAATTTGTTAGAGTGCTACTGAGACATGACGCCTTAGAGTTTGTTAGAATGCTACTGAGCCATGACGCCTTCGAGTTTGTTACAGTGCTGCTGAGACATGACGCCTTATGGGTTTGTTAGAGTGGTAATGAGACATGACGGCTTAGAGTTTGTTAGAATGCTACTGAGACGTGACGCCTTCGAGTTTGTTACAGTGCTGTTGAGACATGACGCCTTATGTGTTTGTTAGAAGTACTGAGACATGAAGCCTAACGGTTTGTTAGAGTTGTAATGAGACATAACGCCTTATGAGTTTGTTAGGTGTACTGAGACATTACGCCTTATGTGTCTGTTAGTGACAATCAGAAATGACGTCTCATATTTCGATAGAGTGTCACAGGCATTTCGCAGTAAACTTCTGCCCGTACATTAATAGTACATGTCTGCCTTAGTAACGTATAAAGCAACATCTCCTAGAGGACTTCGTTAAAGAACAATCTTCAAGTATCACTTACGAGATGCAAAGCCCTTACAGAGATATAGCTGAAGATTCAAGTCTTCTTTGATGTTAAGTCTTGTCGATTGATGAACAGGTAGTGACGTTTCGAATCCAAAATAATAGTTGGAAACTTTGGTAACTGTTTGTCAGTTGACAAGGGCTATCTTCCCAGGATACTCGAATGTTAAACATTTTGTTTCCAAGATAAGGTTATTTATGTACTTTTGTTAGGTTTCTATGTAGTCGTGTAGAAATTACTGCAGGTGATTGCTTGTCAGTAGGAATTTTGTGAATTTTAAGTATGTTGCATTTACAATATGCAATTTAAAATAACAATGTTTAATATTTTTGTATGAAACTTGTGTGAAGGTTATAGCAATTTCACATGTCCTCCCACATACACGGAATATCAAATTTCATAGAATAAAATTTACAGAATCAACGAACTCTGGCAGTCATTTTGTAAACTACGGTACATGCATGATTGTAGCCAGTGTCTTGAATCTACATCAAACGGTGTCCGAACATTCAAGCGATTATATTGACGGTATCCGAGAACGGGGTGTCAAGAAGAGTCATTGTACCTAAACAAAAGGAAGTTAGGTAAGTTAATGAGAATATTGTAATTAAGAACTACATAATTTCTACATTTTCCAGCTGCAAATAAGTTAAGACAAATGGGCCTACAGCCGGTGAAAAGACTCTGGCATATAACACGCATGGGAAAGTTTCGAAATGCATCATGCAGATACGTTAAAGACACATAAGGGCTTCCAACTCTTGTACGATGTAGATTGAAGAAGAACACAACAATAGATGTTAGAGGGTGTGGTGACGCATACTGGATTAATTTGGCTTGGGATAGGTTGCAGCGGTTAGCTCTTGTGACCACGGGAATGAACTATCTTCCTCGCAGTGATGAAAATTCCTTTATCAGCTGGTCTACTGTAAGTTTCTCAAGACAGATTTTCGCCCTGTGAAGCTAGCCAAGCGAAACTTCTGCCAAACCGTCTGTAAGTCTGTTTCAACAAGCGGTATATTAAACTGTTTTTTTCTCAGCCTTCTTGCAACAGAACGCCATGAAAATTGCTTTTAGATTGCAAAGTAGTTCTGTCTCACTCTTTCGCTAGAGTTTACAATACGTGACGACGCCATCTTGTATTCAGGTACACGGCTTCAATACATTTACCATTAAACGATTCTTCAGTAGCATCTTTTGCTAACTGCGGAAATTTGCTTCTCGTATTGAGGCATGTATGATTCTGTCATCACCCTGAATGACGGAGTTGTGTTGGCTTCCTCCGTTGTTTAAGTTCCGCTGTTGCTTCGTACTGTAAACAGAACTGATGAAGGGAGATGCGAGTTGTAGAATCCCCTGAGGTGACACAGGAATCGGTTTCAGTCTTTGATGGAACTGTAGCCTTATATGCTCCCATAAAAGGAAGTAGAGTAGCGAGAGGTTACTTTGGATAACACTGTTATAATGGAAATGTAGGTAGGTGACAAAAGACGAAGCGTTCAGCCGAGAGAAAGCCTTGATTGGGTGTATAGAAACAGACGAAATAATTGTCCCTACTGGGCAACGCATTCCGACACAAACGCTGACCTAGGCTTGTTCTGCCCTTTCTTCATTTCACAATTATGCGGTTGTACTCGCCTCCTGAGTGCGAGTGTTACTGTGTTCTTGTATTTGTTACTATTCGGAACTGATATATATATATAAAGCCTGAAAATTGTAATGCTATTTTTATTCTGTCCCCACATAGAAGTAATTCAGTTGTTCCGTACACTAGGTGACAGTGATTGTCGAAAATAATCGAGAATTCTCTAAGACGTAATGACTTCTGCAGGGAGTTCAATTAAAAATGGAAATCTGAAACGCGGCAAGTTCAAGGACCTTGTATTTCCCAATATAATATATAAAATAACTTACCGCATGTTAAGTGTATATTTTGGAAATGACCTCCTTTAACTTTAAGACGTGCTTGAAGTCAAAGGGTGTGAAACACACGGAAAGAGCATTTTTAATCTCCTACGACAATTTTTGTACAGTTTCCTTACTACAGATATTTCCACAATGAAAATCCTCTGCATGAAATTGTATTGCACACTAACAAATAAAAGAAATGTAGCCTACTCTGTGCTTCACTCTTGTTTTATGACAGTAAATTAAGCTGGCCTGTGTAACTAACAAGATGCATTGTAGCGTACATGCGGCGATAGGACTGGCAGTGTAGGAATCATTCAGCTACCTTTAAACTCTCCGCACAGTATCAGTAGTTTTAAGACAAGAACTTCAAAGTGTTTTAGATATTCTCTTCCTAAGATTTCGAGCATATTTGAGAGCTGAAGGAGATTTTTTCCAACAAGTACTTCGCGGTAAATTTTATATGTGAATATAATATCAAGAAAATTGAGACCATTAGCTAGCCGTTTTTCTGAATTCAATTTCAATTGAACTATTTATTCACATACGTGTTCTATGAATCAGGCAGCAAATTGTCTGTTTTAAAATACACTTAATACTTCTAGAAGAAACAATAACGTTAAGTGTCTTAGTGCCTTAAAGCCACTGCAATAATTTTTCTCAAAGTATTCTGCGGACGAACCAAGCAAAGAGTGTGGTAATTGTCTGGCCGTTTGGACGTACTGCACCAGGAATAAGAAATGCTACTTAAAAATGGCCAAATTTAGCCGAACATTAGGAAACCTCTGGCGAACCAGCCGCTGTGAGAAAGCATTTCTATCCCTCAACCCTGTCGCTTTCACCGGTGTCCATCCAGTCTTGACAGCTTCCAAACTAACTGCGAGAGCCCGATGTTTGGAAATTCAATTTGGCATTTGTGTTGACAGATTTGTGGTTTTATTTCGGTAAAGAAACTTGCGACTTTCACCTATGTTGTGGGCGTTTTTTCCAACGGAATTTTAATTAAGCCTAACTTTCAAGAATTTTAATTTGGTCAACCAACGAAAGTAAACCCTTTCCTTGCGCGACCAATCACTAGGGGGGAAGGTGTTGGGTGTTTCACCTTGGATATCGAGAGAGTAGAAGTGCAGAGGGGACTAAAAATGTAGTAGTTAGTGGCTAACCTGGATGTAAGGAGAGTCCGGGGACCAGGGTGTCATTGATTGTATAAAAAAAAAAGAATTTGCCTCAATAAAGGAACGACATAATGAGGCACGTGAGAAGTTGCTAATGCTGCCGTAAAACTAGACAGTGCTAATTTTACAGAGGATATCGCGCTGCTTTTTGAGGTTAAAACAAATCGTTTCAGTTCCGTCAAGCAGACCCTTTTTCACTCAGGAATGACTAAATGTTTCTGCTCAAAAAGACCATCATCAGGCTACCATTACAAAAACTTTAAAAATAAGGCACAATGTAGGGAAAACTGTACTTGTTACGTGGGGTCCTATACGAATTACAAAGATTATAAATCTTAAAATTTGTATAATACTATTTAAAAATCTTTGGATTGGTAATGTCGTGGCCGGTAATTTTGCCCAAATTGTGTATAGAAACGTCAAATATGGGTAGAAAAATTGTTAAAATAGTTTAAATAATATTTTTGTGTGTGTAAAAATGTTTGAGTCTCGTGAGGTAAATTTATTGAAAATCATATAATATATTGCGCCCGATTTTATAGAAGGGCAATAAATGTGTCGATACAAGTGTCTTGATATATATTCCATAATATTTATTATGTCCAGATGGCTGCCTTGTCAAGGAATGTCGTATTCTGTAATCCCATGTGTTCCTAGATAGGAGTTCTCCTTATTGTGTAAGGCGTATCGTAGGATCAGCATGATGTAGATGTAGATTTGTAATGGTGGCCTGACGATGGTCTTTGTAGAGCGAAACATGTCGTCATTCTTGAATAAAATTCATGGTTGTGTTTGGCGGAACTATAACGATTTATTTCAAGCTGGGCTGTGCTTCCGATCCTTACAGTCCAAAGGGAAGGCAAAATACGTCCCTTTGTTGTGGGTGTAGAAGAACCTCCAACGGACGGTGACAGTAACAGGGAGCAATTCAAGACGTGTCTTGCCACTCTGAACATATTTTCTACATTTAGAGCGCAGTGTTACATTGCGTTCCATCAGGTTTAGCACTCAGAAATTCTACATTTTCCAAGCAAAGTCATTGCTGTGTTCTGTGTGCTTCTCGCAACAAACATCGATTATTTCTGCACACAACGCAACCTTCAGCTACTCGAAGCCTGTGGAATCCTGCTACTGCTTATGAATTTTTTGAAGTCTTGTTTTGTAAAAATGAAATTTTTCTCTGCAGAAGAGAATTTAAAATTTCGTAAACTAACACTTTTATTGAAAAGAACAAAATATTTACACGCCTGTATGAAGAGCAGCATTTTGTTACTGGCGATTTACAGTAACAATAAACCCAGCACCGAATATGCACAAAGGCTGGTCGAAAAGTACAAAATTGCAATTAAAAATAGAAAAATATATTTTCGATTCCATTATAAAGGAAATGTGCTAGTGGAACCCCTGAAAATCGACCACAGGATCCAGGGTTATGCGGAAAATGCTTTGACTATCACTGCCACACAAAGTCAACTGGTTTTGAATGGAAAATAAGTGTCTACTGCCCGATGTGATCTGAATCTTTACACACAATTCGACTTAATATTAGTCTGTAGAGGACTTTAACGTAATTAAAAACGAAACTAATGGCGAGAACTGTGTGTATATGTGTATTGGTTTTCCTGTGGCTGCTTTGAAAATTGGTAGCCTAATTTCAAGTCTCGCCATGCTTGTAGTGACGTCCAAATGATATCGAACTTTTGTTGCCGCCTAAAGTTAGAGCCTCCTTCTGTATTCGGAGACATCAGAAATAAACGCCAGTGTTTGTTTTCTTCTTCAAACCCAAAGCATACATATGTATTATTTATGATGATAATTTTGGTAATAATTAAGTCGTTGCTAAGTTAAGTGTGTAATAACACAGCTGTGAAATGTGTAGCTATGCTAATGCTGTACGTGATCATCTGTTTGGACATTCTTGCGTTGTGAATCTTATGTTAATTGGACCGTGTATCATTGTGATAGTTGAAGAATAAAAGACCAACTTGATGTCACTTGCTATTTTATTTCACTTCTTATGTGCTCAACATGTTTCGGACATTAATATATCCATCATCAGGAGCTTGCGACTATTC
>Ga0131853_10013959_pt1 | contig 14716 bp, 5 predicted proteins | sample TergutLab28metaG_FD_92764 | JGI IMG/M metagenome (GOLD analysis project Ga0131853, IMG submission 92764) | Labiotermes labralis P1 segment gut microbial communities from Petit-Saut dam, French Guiana - Lab288 P1 (version 2) (version 2) | ecosystem: Host-associated > Arthropoda: Insects >... | reverse complement strand
TCTCCGTAACCATTGAACTTTGGATATAGGTGTTTTGGGTTATATCGGTATAGTTTGACCTAAGGAACACTCTCCCGAAGTTAGGTCCTTTCCTCCTGGGACACCCTGTATATATATATGCATTGTGCTCTACTCCTAATGCTAACAGATTTTCTGTTCAAAGTTTGACACTAACAATCAATTTTGAATTAATAAATAATTATGTCATCTGCACATCACTTCCTTATTTATTCCTTAATTGCTGTGAACTCTGGCTACCTTGTGTGTCCATCATCACACAACTCTCAGGAACATGAAACATAATACATGAACATATAACACCATACATTTTATTGTTAAAAACTAATGGATCCCATAGCTGTATGTGTAGTAATAACAGTTAGCTACACTTAAAAATTAGTTTTACATACTACAAGTACACATGAGGAGCTCACTGTTTTTAATGCTCTGTATGTATGTATGAACAGTTAACCTTCATGGAATGTCGTTACAAACCCATTCGTCTCTGCCTACATAGTGATACTGAACAGATAAAATGACCTTGGAGGATTCCATTGTGTATTCTATTCTGGGACTTCATCCTTCTTACTATTTGCAAATTCTGCACTGTATTTATTTTGAATTCTGGACAGCAGTGGTTGGTGTCTGTGTGTAAGCTATTAACCTTCACTGTGCAATAATTGAGGGATAAATGAGGAAGTGTTGTGGAAATGGCATACTAAATCATTAATTTCACATAATCAAAAGCACAATCAGAATACATGAAGCGAAAAACAATCAGTTTTCAGTTACACAAATGTGATGATATTTCATTACGACATGTAACAACACACATGTGAAGACATAAGTACTTAAAGGATAGAACTGCCATTAAATGTGTATGCATTAATCTGATTCACACTATCAGAACATGCTGTTACAACAGGTTACACATCTTCTCATCAATATACACATCAGCCACACCTAATCATTCCAAAACAGCACAGAGTAGACTGAAACACTTGTTATCCATTGGTTAGTTAAAACATACGATATGATGTGAAACTCACTGTCTGGACACTGATGACCCGCTCACTGTCCTCTAGTGCATCCTTTGTGAGTGAGCAAACAGTTGCAAGAAGAGAAAGATAGAAGGGTGGGTGGAGGATGGATGCATGATCAAGAAAACAAAACATAAATAACAATTACTCCACCACCAAATCAAATTATATTCAAATTAGTATGTCAATGCAAGTGTTATATGATGCAGAACATAACGGAACACAGGCAGTACATTATATCCAGCAAATCTACAAATATTCCTTGTGTAGTGGCTACAATTTCTACTAACTTCACTTACCTTCGGAAGCAGGATTTTATATTTTGTAACACAAATTAAAAATGGACACAGACTGAAAAATGTATTTCATTAATTAACCTAATTTAACCCTTTTATGCCAGCCTGTGTGTAGTACATGATATTCAAATCCTCACATGTGCATTTTAGGGTAATTCAAATTCAAAACCCTTCCATCCTGGGCAGTTGTTGGAATTTAAACCCCAGCATCACTGAAGGGTTAAAAAAGTTAGACATAATTTGAGAAAATACTCTGAAAAATCACAATCATTAAAATTTTACTACAGCCATACTACAGATGTGATCACCCACCATGGGTCAGAAACAGTGGGAATGAAGCTAATAATTATCACATTTATTATTATTATCATCATCATCATCATCATCGTCAAATTTTTCACTTCTCAGCTCTGGCTGTGAAATATTCACCTATCCTGGGATGCAGTAATCAACAGGATTAGGCTCGGTGATCTTACTTGTAGTTTAAAAAGTTTCTTACAATTGAACATGTGCCAAGAATTACAGATTTTTGCAGTTGTATATATGTATTGGGGTGCAGGTTAAGTCTTGTTAGACTTTGTGATAGTGACATTGGAATTACTCCCGTAGATGATATTACTATCGGGATCACTTATGCTTATTATTATTATTATTTTATTTAGCAAAGGAAGACACTGGGAATATTAGTAAAACAAGCACAATGTCAATTTTCATCATAGGCATATGCTTTATCACAAATTACATTTTTAATAAATTAAGATGAAAGAATTTCAAGGCCTTTTCCTTTTTTGATATATATATATATATACACATACACATATATGTAATACAAAAAACATGTGTTTAAGAACTGTCAGATACCAACACACAGATGTTCATAATACGAACAAATATAATATGGCATAAGGGCCATGAATATGCAACATGTTACCAACTGCATAGTACAATTACTTCAATTATTATGACTCAGTTTCCACAGAACTGCTAAATCAGTAACACTATCTCAATATGGTTCATGTATTAATGGTACCCTAAACCATAAATGAAAGATATATGAGCATGTGGTGTGATGGTACAATGCCCAGTTAAAAGCAGCAATGTCACCACAAAGTGGCTGTGCTCAAGCATGGATAAAATTTCAAGTTCCCTTTGAAGAATTCCCCAGGATACTTACCATTTAAAGATAAATTCTTAAAGCAGAGAGCTGAATTGACAGATTCTAATGTACCTTACTGATCAAAGTCCCTCAATTACAATCATGTGGAAAGAATAAGCTATGAAATTTTTAAATGTCCAAATATTTGGATTTTTGGGAAGTTTCTCTAAAACAACTTATCATATAGACAGACTGTCACATAAAACAATTTAATATAACATTAATTCCAGCCTTCAATTATGTACCAGTTGATACTGTGACTGACACAGATTCGATGGCCAAGATCAGAGTCTGTCTAACAGTGAAGGCAACATTTTTAACAACCAGATGCAAAACGTTAACCAATTTACCATGAAATGTTTCTTGCTACATTTCTCGTACCTTTAAGTTCACCTCAAAACTTGAACCAAAACATGCAGTTCTGTAAAGTCCTATACACCATGTTCATTCGCTATCTGTATCCACACCACTTTCTTTTGAATACTTCATTTCCTGATATACATGCAGTCTTCGTTCGACATTCCTCCGAACAACAGTGTTTCATTTTAACAATGACAAATATTTTTGACCAAAGATTTGATGAACATGGCTCATGCTTGCAATAGCACTGTTTTTGTTTGCAGCTCATGAAATCTTCATTGGCTGAACTCCTGAGTATTTGTGAGTATTTGCACTCTACGTTATGATTTTCGGAAACGTAATCACAATGTTCGATGAGTATTCACTGTTTTGTATTCCGATTTTCATGTATACCCCATTCTGCTGTGATTAATCTACCCTGAGATTCTTGACGAAACCCATTTTTAGCAACAATTATTTTTCTACTTTTATCATTTTTAGGCACATTTGTAAAATGGTGAAAAGCAATTATTAGCTTCATCATGTGTGTCCTTCTGTCCATCCACTTGTCCACATGGAATACTGTAGCTACCACTGGATAGATTCTCATGAAATTTGATACTTTAAGATTTTTTTGAAAATCTGTCAAGAAAATTCAGTTTGACAAAAATAACAGGTACTTTACATGAAGACATATTTACATTTCTAATATCTTGCTGAATTCTTCTTAGAATGAGATGTTTCAGACAAAAGTTGTACAGAATATAACACACACTTTATGTTCAATAACTCTTTTCCAAAAATCGAGCCTTTTATTAGATAATACGGAAAAATATGGAAGGGCCAGGCAGGCCACGGATGACAATATAATGAATGCACACTGCATGCCGGAGAACTAAGGAAACAAACATGCACTCAGAACATGAAATACTTATTCCTTTCCACTGCAACAATGGTTGCACCAATGTGCCTCAATGTTACTTTATACGTACACTGCCTGTCTTGTCTGTAATTTTCCTTTGCTATTTTATGTAATAAAATTGGACATGCTAAATAGTACATTCATTTCACAGCTGCCCACAATTAACACTTCTGGCTGTCCTACACCTGTGAAAAATTTTGGCAAATGTAACATGATGGACAGATGTAATAAAACTACTAAGCAATTTGTTTAAAATGAATGAAGTTATGGTACTTACAGTTCATTTTTATTAAACTTAACATATTAATACGTGCAGAGACAAGATATAAGAGCAGGAATATACTGGATATATTTCTAACACTAAATTCACAACACAATATCATGCACGTGAGGTGTCCATATGTGTTGCTCATACATGATTTTTTAAGTGCCTCTTTAGTAACCACCACAACCATTATTCTGATGGTGCTCATATTGCTAACAATGCAGTATTACGTATGACTAAGCAAATTCAACTTCCATTACTTTCGATCACAGTGAAAACTAGCAAAAGCAAACCATAAAAATAAAAAACTAACCTCCTTTGCAAGACGCTCACGTTCAGTGCGTTCATGATCTTGTTCACGAACCTGCTCCTGCAGTTTGGCAATTTCCTGCAAAAAGTCATCTCTCTCCTGCTCTCGCTCAGCTGCCTGTTCCTCCAGGAAAAGATTTGTGGCTCGCAACTGCTTATCTGCCACCTCTACCTGCTCAAAACAATATGCAGAAAGATGTTACATAAATTGGTGGCAGAGGTGGGCAAAATATTTGGAGTAGAATCCTTTGTAGGCTCTCTCATTTCAAACATAACTTCCAATATAGCAGTAAAAGACATACATGACAGCAGCATGGTGAACATAATTTTAGGATCACCTTTAAATTTCAAACAACTAATTTACCAAAATGAAATGAACTAGTAAAATAAAAACCATACACTTTTTTTTCAATCATCACAGTAGGTAACATGATTTAAATCAAGACAGCAACTTTGTTTCATGTATGTAAGTAGGCTGAATGTCCATACTGCTCACTGTACTTAGAGATTCAATATAACATCAAACAATGTGTCATTTTCATGTGGTAAAAATTATAAATAAGGGCACCTGAATTTTACTAATATAAACTCAACTATTACTATTAGCAATTAAACCACATTTTTGCTACAGATTTAACAGCCCCAGTCCACCAACTACAAGCTACAAATCTGGGCCCATAATACTGTCTTTTACTGGGGGTGGGGGGTAGAAACTGACAGAATGAATTCAATAAACACAGTTAATTCAACCTGTCTTTGGCCCCATGGGCCTTCACTTTTATTCAGTACCTCTTCCACTCCTATTATACTCTTAACCATATTAAAACTGAAGGAGTTAAAGCTGATCAAAGGTTTAACCCAGCAGATTTCCAACCAAAAATTCTGATCAATATTACTATACCTGATAAGACCCATTCTTCATATGGTATTCCTAATTATATCATTACATAATTTTCTAACCCTTGTGACACACTGCTTTTCTTCTCCATTCCTAAAGTTACTGACATGTCAAATACTCCTATTTCTAAATTCCCTGATTAGTTTATCTTCTTTATGAGTTATGTCTCTAACATTTCAAGTGGCCACTTTGAAGTCCTTGATCATATACTTCTGTCCTGTGCCTCAGTCTCTAACCTCTCAACCTGTGAATTTTATCTTTGGCTTTTTCTTAGTAACATATCTAGTCCCCTGAGAGGCTACCAACTGTTGGCAGCGCACATGCAGTGGTGAGACTGCCACCTGAAGCTTCTGGAGAGGACAGTAGGATCTACTTTCAGTCTCGTCTCTCTTCTTTGATATTATTCGCTTTGTTAGACTTGCAACAAACTTATGCCCCCACTGACTTCACTGTCAGGGTCACTGGGATGTGCAAACCCTCTCCTCACAACAAGCAAAAGCGACCAGTTTGGAGAGGTATGTATTACATTTGACACCTTCATGCTGCATGCCTAAGTCACCTACAGTAGGTGCCCAGGAAAATGCAAAGGAAGGACAGCCATTTAAATTTTCATCACTTTTAGAGCACCCCACACATTTAATTCCAGTGCAAAAGGGTTCACATAGGAATGTAATATATATACAAACATTCACAAATACAATCCAGTTTCATGTTATCTTTATAACATAATGGTTCTCTTATTATGCAGGATGTACATACAGCTGAACACATTCAACATGAGACTTACTTGCAATATGATAACAAATTAAACTGACGGAGAGTTAAGAAAGATACCTGCCTGTTGTTGTAAGTCATCTCTTTCCTTCCGAGCTTCTTCCAACAGACGGTCACCTTCACGACACAATTCCTCGATCAACTGAAGGTATGGGGACTTGTTATCACCAACAGTTCTCTCACTCAAGACAGAGCGAGCTACAAGCATACATTTTCTCAATTTATCAGATGACCATTACAATTAAATAAAATAAACTTCTATCACTGCAGAGTTCAATTTGATTCTATCCATAGGATCAAAACATTTCAGAAGCTGACTTTGTCTTCATCCTTGGGTAGGAGAATAAAGATATCAGTTTCACAGGTTTATAATGAAGTAACCAGTAAATCTGCAATAACATAACACAAGTCATTGTTAGAAGAACTCTCAAAGTTACGACCTCTTAATAAGCAAATGTTGAGAGTTTTTCTAACAACTGATACATATAGGATCACTGTAGGCCCACTGGTTACTAAACATGTAAAAGTGTTATGTTCTTTTTGAAGTATCCTGTATATGTCATGACAGAATAGCTGTCTTGCCATAATACATGATGATGACACACACAATTTCCCTATACAGGCATACCTTTCACCATGTGCCTGAGCAAGGCTGCTGTCACAGGATGGTCAGGAGGCAGAAGGCTTTCTATGGATAAAGCTGCTATGCTTAGGGCATGATGAAAGAGAAATTCTATATTTGTGTATATCAAGACTACTGTATTCTGGACGTGACATTGCAGAGTCTGATAGAAACTGATCAATGTGTCAGGGGGACCTGCTGCCTCCACTTTCACTGTATATAGTACCTGGTTCTACAATGAAGATGTGAATGCAAGTACACAAGAAGTGAGGAGAGTGCAATGTCAAAGAATGTTGCTCACATAAAATACATAACTTGCTTCTATTAACTCTGAAGTAATGTGATTACTTGCCATAGTTAATCTAACAATCTCAGGTACTGCAGTAAAACAAATCACCCACCTTTATCCTGCAACTGGGCCATGTTGTGAAGGCCTCTTGTAAGACCAGGCTGGATACCTTCACCAAACCCTTCTGTAACGTCCTCTCTCTTTATCAAATCACGCTCCAGTTCCATTACTCGAGTCCTAGCTGCTCGCAAATCTGATTCAAGGCCTTCCTTTACAGTTGTCAGGTTTTCAAGGTTCTCCAGTAGGAGTGCACATTCTCTTTCCTTCCCCTCAGCACTTTCCAATTGTCTCAGAAGTTCATCTTTTGTTTTCAATTCCACATCCAATCGCTGGGTTAGACTGTTCACTTTCTCTTCTAACAACGTCACTGCATCATATGTGACCTGAACAGTTTTAGGCACTGAACTTGATAGACCAAGCACTGTCAATGCTTCAGCTTTCAACCTCTCCAGGCAGTTACCAAGTTCTGAGCGGAAATCCACAGATAGATCTCTGTTCATTTGTATGCAATCCAACAAGTTATCTTCATCAATAAGACTGATGATACTTGAAGCATCAGGAGCAAAATGAACCCTGTGAGTTCCATGGGCTGAAGTGTTCAAACGAACAAGGGACTGACTGAGATTGAGTGATGCCAGTGACACCTCATCACAAGTAATGTGATGTGGCATCATCAATGTTTCATTGTTTTGTGGGCTTGCTGCAGCAAATTCTGTTGACACAGTCTCTCCATTCTCAGTGCTACTAATGCCATTTTTTGCCTCTGTGTTAACATCAGATTTATGACATGCATTTTCACCAACAGATTTTAATGCTTGGTCATTTGCTGCCGAGGCATTCTTACACAATTCCCCACTATTTGATGCTTCTGGCTCAATCCTCAGTATTTCTCCAATAAGAGTATTGTTCAATTCATCTTCACAAGCAGTAAAATATGCAACCAGTTCTCCCAAAAGGTACCTCAGAGTATCAGTAATTTTTCTTAGACTGTCCCTGTAATTACAGCACACGCTATAGAAGATCCTGTCACCAAGTAATGGTGTACACTGACAAATTATAATGTAATTTACAAAATTATGATAGAAGCAGCTATTGAATTGGTGTGATAAGTACAAAATACTTAAAACATATTGTTATTATACTTAACTACAGCTTTATATCATTACCAGGTCAAATACTTTGTAAGAAGCCTATGAAAATGTGTACAAGAGTTCCATGGGTCAGTATATACACTAATACTTCTAATTTAGTTTATTAAGCACCACTGTTTCCTTTTAATACATGGTTGACAAACTGGTGTATCAAAACTATCACAATGCAAAGATGACCAGGCACAGCAAACAGGGTAATTCCAAGACACCTAACCTAACCTAACCTAAATTACTGCCTAGTTAATCAATGTTATTTGCTCCACACACACACTTAACTGTTTACTTAAATTAATTTTTTTCCTTCCTATATCACAGCAAATGTGTTTTAATTAGCACTAAAACAGTATGTTGTGAGCATATGGTATCAAATCATACCTTTCTCTGATCAGCTGCTCTATGTCTGCATCAGCACTCTGTGAAGCATCTCCTGACTTAACTTTCATTGCAAGCTTAGCTGCCTCCAACTGTGAAATACAGCACATGTGGTTCAAAGACAAACCAAGAAATGCACTGAGAAATTTGTAAAGTTATTCACCTTACTTCTTAAGCATCTACTTGGGAGACAGAACACAGATGGGAAAACATAGCAGAGCAGATCTTAGAAAAACAGGAAGTGATGTAAGTGAACTGGATTCAATTAGCCTGAGAGGGATAAGGTAACAGGGGAGTGGAGAATACTATATGAGGAGGTGCTTAATAACATAGACTGCTCACCAATTACCCAGGTGATCAAATTGAGAATGAGATGGGCTGGGGATGTAGCATGTATGGACAAAAGGAGAGGTGCACATAGGGTTTTGGTGGAGAAACCTGAGGGAAAGAGACCACTTGGAAGATGGGGGAATAGATGGGAAGATAATATTAAGATAGATATTTCAGGAAGTGGGACAGAAGGTGTGGATTGATCTGGTTCATGATAGGGACAGGTGGCAGGCACCTGTGAATGTGGTAATGAACCTTCATGTTCCATAACATGCAGGGAATTTCTGGACTAGCTGAGAACCGATTTGCTTCTCAAGAAGGACTTTGCTCCAAGGAGGGACTGCATAAGTACATAAAGATGCACACTAATATTCTAAAAGTATTACAATTTAACTACTTCATGTACCACCAACTTCAGTTACTCTGTGGCACTGTTATGTGTTTAAAGAGACAAAGATAAAATGGGTCAATGCAAAATATCAATAATCATAATTCCACAAAGAATGAACCTTCCTTTTACTATATATATATATATATATATGTTACAGTTCTAAAGTCTTCAGTTGTTTACAAAATAAAATATAGAAAAGAAGTAATAACTGTACCCCACAGATCAGTGTTACTTTGTGACAACAGTTTCAGTTAATACCACTGGCAAAATGTTACGCCATTAGGAATGTCTGTACACCTGTGAGAAAACAAAGCCTTGTAACATTATTAAAAAAACTCAATTTAACTGCATTATCTTGAATCTTATGTGTTTTTTCCCCAAGATCACGTTACAAAATGAACTGCAAAATTTGGGGTTGTCGTACTAGCGCTGCTAAATATGCACATCTTTTGGGAAGTGACTCGGTGGTGATTACTGTGCTTTAAAGGTTCACAGTGAGTTCAATGACACAGTCGAGCTGTTGAAGAAGAAAGGACTGCTGGACCCTTGAGATGAACACATGATGATCCTCTGCAATATTTGACACTACTTGTCCAACTACACAGTGTCACATCCCAGAGACTCAAAACTTCAAATTATTTAGCAACAGATGTATTACAACAAGAATTCTGGAATATAATAATTCAATATCAGGCTTACTGTGTTGCAGCACATCAATATGCACTCACAACCTAACCTGTAATACCTCGTGCTCTGCTTCAGCAGCCATCACTCCCTCCTGGTTGTACTTCTTTTCTAAAGAATTCAATTGTGTCTCATCATCATTCTTTAACTGTGCCACTTCTTTAGCATGTTCTTGTGTATAATGTACATCAAATTTCTCCTGATGCCCGAACAATTCTCTTGGACAAGAAGGATCTGCACAGCCACTTGATGGAGGGGTCTAAACAGGAACACATCATATTACATTAACATAATGTATTTTCCACTCACTGAATCTATTTCTGTTACCAATATTGTAAATATGTGAATGGAACACACCCAGAGCACTAGGCACTTAAGCAGAAATATTATGTACCTAAGAACAATAATTAGGGCACACCTTAACTCTTTCCATGCTATAAATCATAACTGTTGATTGGAAACAGCAATTGCCTGTGGTCTGAATACCTCTACTGTTTGCTACAATGTGTCAGAAAAACTTATGAAACCTCAAGCCATCTGAAGTGCAATTCTCTTAACACACTGTGATTATTTGACCAACATCATCAAGAGGCTGGTTCTCATAATGGAGATTCAGCATGCTGTCTTTGAAACAGGAATTGAATTTTATGATATTATTTGGCTGTGCTTCAAGCATCTAAGGTTGAAATAAAATAGTTACACATCAAAATGTTTCAGACGAAGAAGTGTTCCGGGGCATGTTGCTGTGTTTGGGTGAGTAGTTCCCATGTGTTAAAGGGTCATAGCACATTAATCTTCAGCATCCGGCAGCTCAAGAAAAGCCGTGTGGAAAAGCAGGGTGTATTAAATGGGTATGGGTACAGAGGGTTGTGAATGGCCAGGGTGTGTGGCAAACCAATTAGGGTTGTAGTGACATGGGCCTCAGTGTTCTGGCTGGGAGGTTGGGTGTTAAGGTTAAGTTGCATAATACAGTAAAATAAAAAGAAATGAAATAAATAAAGATAAGGTTAAGGTAAAGCAAATCCATTACAGGCCTGGACAGGGACTGAGGGTTGCAGGAGGTTGATGCTCCCAGATTCAAGACAGTCAGCACATGAAGGTGGTAAGTTTGTCAGACCTACGCACCAACCACCTTTACCCCCCAGGAAATATTCCTGGTACTCATTTCTGTTAGAGGCTGAGTCAACCCAAGGGCCATAGTGTGGCCAGAAGGATTATGTCAATGAAAAATTCCAATGACACCATCGGGAATTGAACCCACGACCTTCCAGCTCGTAGCACAGTGCCTCAACCAACTGCACCACTGCATGCCCCAAATAAAGATAAGACTAGAATAAAACATTAAAATAAACTTAAATGAAAAACACGGTGGATACGATGAGGAAATTGGGTGGAAAAAGGTGTTCAGGGAAGAAGAGAAAACAGACGTTACAGCCCTGTGAGCTTCTGCATCCGTTAAGAATGTAATTCATGGGTTGATATTAGCAGTAGCAGAAAGGAAGGTTTAAATGGCTGGCTCATATCAAGCTGAACAGAATTAAAATCCTTCTTTCTTTACCTCTGTGCTGCAGTTTGCTGAAATGGCCACATTTTTAAAGATTTTTCTTGTGTTATCTGCACACACCTTCCAGAGAAGCCCATGCCTCTTTTCATTATTTATTATTTAATGTTAATTAACATTCCTATAATAAAACCAACCTGTATGACCTATACCTTTTGCTGTCATCAGCAGTCTAGCACTGTACACACAGCAATACATACAGGTTATGCTGACTGCTTGCTAGCAAGCAGCTAGCATAACCTGTATGACCTATACCTACTGCTGTGTGTACAGCAATAGGTGTAGGTCAAAAATAAATTTGAGAAATTAGTGCTTCTTGTTGGTTTTATCATAAGAAGTTAATTAACATATTTATGTGTATTCATTGACATTATTTTAAACATTTAATTTCACTCCATTCCCCAATTTAACCCTAATTCCCAAACTTCCAGTGTACTGGGGCCCAACCCACTATCATCCACATTGTTTCACAACTGCCTCAAGCTATTCACTACCCTCATCACCTGTACCTATCAAATGCACCATATCTTCCCATACGGCTACTCTTCTTGGATTGGTTGGACTCTGAAGATGAATGCATGAAGATCCTTTGCAAAATCAGGAACTACTCACCACGCAACATAGCATCACATCCTAGAGACTTCAGTCTTCAGCAACAATGCTGTGAGAACCTTAAATCTTGTATTAATTAAGATTACATTAATTTTACACACACTTCATAAATAATTTTCACCATGTTACTTCCTCTCTCAAATACTGTATCAATTAAACCAATCTCATATCCACTGTAAGAGTGGCATTCAGCTCAGCAGCAGTGGGCTAATTGTTGCACCAGTGACAAGAAACTGCCTACAGAATATGAGGGACAGAGGCTGATAAATGCAACATCATCCACTTTGATATCTTCCAACACAAAGCACTATACATATGGAACAGGTTACTGAACCTGTAAATAACCTACATTCGCATTTGCAAACACGTTTTAATAAACACCCCTAGAATTTAACTTTAAATATTTAGGCAATGAGGACATTTACTGCACTTTTAACACACTGCATGATTTCTATTTTCCATAAAATGCCATTTATTTCATAATTTTATCTTTTTCTGTTCCAATACTACTCACCGTTTCCATAAATCATGCAATAAAGTTTAAGTTCCAACCTGATCATTTAAAGGTTGGACTTCAGTAAGTCTTAAACCTGAAGAATTCACCAACTGATGCAATATTTCACTTCCCAAACCCAACATTTAAATATTAAGTTGCACACTGGACTGCAGGAAGCCACTCACAGAAAATCAAATGAAATCATAAGCAGACAACATTTTCAGTATTTGCATGCCCTGTTGAACCATAAATATCAGAGGAAAGTAAATATTTACTGAAGGTGAAACATAAACCCCTACTGCATGCACAGGGGTGAAGCCAAGTGCATTTGAGATCAAAGTTCACAAGTGATCATCTATGAGGTGTTATCCATTGTTGACACAGGAATAATCTCCAACAGAATGACTTACTGCAAACAAGGATATGAAATACACTAAAATGTGTAGGGTGGGTCAAAAGAAAATATACATCACAGCACTGAAAGTCCGGTGCTGTTTTCATTCAAACCTTCTGGAACTCGGTGTTGGAAAGAATTCTAATACATAAGATATGAAGACACTTAATGCTGTGTATGGTATTTGGGATACAGTAGTCAGTATAGAGACACGGTATGGGCTGGATGGGCCACGAATCAAATTCCAGTAGGGGCGAGATTTTCTGCACCTGTCCAGACCAGCCCAAGGGCCCAGTCAGGCTCCTGTACAATGGGTATTGGGTCTCTTTCCTGGGGTAAATGGGCAGGGACATGGTGCTAACCGCCCACCCCTAGACAGCACCATGTTAAACAAACAGTGGACCCATATTCTATTCCACCTCTGTGCCTTCATGGCCTGTTACATGGTGAACTTTACAGCTTGACTTAACCTCATGGTATTTGGTACAAAAAAATTAAAACTACTGACTACATTTGAGACTTTCACAATGGTGTTGCTCAAGAGTCATCTCTTCTGAGATGAATCATTTTTTTGGATTACTTAACTGTTAAGATTGGAGAACTAGTCCCTAAAAAAGTTACCTATTTACCACTCAACATGGTATTAATACCCCAGCACACTTCTGCTGCATTTTTACAAGTGCATATGAAAATGCACCACCTAACAGATCAATGCTGTGCTACTATTAAATAGTATAAAATCATCAGACTTCTTCCATGCAGGTGCATAATATATATATATATATATATACATACTCCATGGTGCAGAGTCCTTCTTGAGAAGCTAACTGGTTTGCAGCTAGTCAAGAAATTCCCCGCATTTCACGGAACCTGAAGGTTCATTACCGCACTCACAAGCGTCCGCCACCAGTCTCTATCCTGGGCCAGCCCAATCCAGTCCATATACCCACATCCCACCTCCTGAAGATCCGTCCTAATATTATCCACCCATCTATGCCTACATATATATATATATATATATATATATATATATATATATATATATGTTTATGTGTAAACAATGATCAGACCAATTATAAAAAAATGGTAGCAGTTTACACACGCTGATTCACTTGAACTTAGCATACGCAACGTATCCCTCACACTGGACTGAAACAAAGGACTATACTAGATGGAGCAAAATGCTCTTTTCTCATAGTCTTAGTAATTAACCAACTTAATGCATAAAATCTTGAATTGTAAGAAGTTTATTATATACCTCTACATGTTATGAGCACTATGTGCTCATGATCAAGAGGTCAAAATTGTATTATACAGCATCTGGTATCATCACACCTGTAAATGGCCATCCTGTTTACAGGTTGAGAGACAGCCTCCTGATGATGAGCACAATAGTGCTCAAAACATGTAGAGACATATAATAAACTTATTATAAAACAAGAATTTGTGCATTAAGTTGGTGAATTACTAAGATTATAATAAGATGCACAGTTAGCAAAACATCAAAATATGCTCTTTTCTCATTTGTCAATCTTAATGCCATCACACAAAATACTTTATCCTCATGCATGAAATTTAGGACATTCACAACACTTCCCAACCCTTTCTTTCTTTCTCTTCTGAACCCTTTCTTTACTTCTTTCCATTTTTTAACTCCTGTCCCCCCCCCCCCCCTCCCCCCTTCCCAAATTTGGGGGCCCCTCCCCCTCTTCCCCTCACTTTCTCTGCTTTCCTCCATTTCTCGCTTGCGCCCCG
>Ga0131853_10013956_pt1 | contig 14718 bp, 14 predicted proteins | sample TergutLab28metaG_FD_92764 | JGI IMG/M metagenome (GOLD analysis project Ga0131853, IMG submission 92764) | Labiotermes labralis P1 segment gut microbial communities from Petit-Saut dam, French Guiana - Lab288 P1 (version 2) (version 2) | ecosystem: Host-associated > Arthropoda: Insects >... | reverse complement strand
TATCGTTCATCTCTTTACCAACTTTCGCATTAAAATCTCCTAATATTATGACAGCGTCATGTTTAGACGATTGCTCCAGAGTTATATTTAATTCTTCATAGAACTGCTCTTTAGCTTCATCTTATGCATCTTCTGTTGGTGCATATGCGGATATTAATGTTATATTATAAAATTTCCCTCTGATCCATAATTTACACATTCTTTCATTTATGGGTTCAAACCCCATACAGTAGTTTTGCAATTTCTTTGTTACAGTAAACCCTACTCCATGTTCTCCTTGTTTTTCTGCCCCACTATAGTAAACCATATATTTTGGTTTATTTATTTTGCTACTTCCTTTCCATCTTACTTCTTGTATTGCAGTGATATCTATTTCCCATTTCTGTAACTGCTCTGCTATTTCCATCATTTTTCCCACTTGTAACATCGTCCTTATGTTCCAGGTTGCTAACTTAATCTTTTTCTCATTGTCCATTTCAAATAGCCTTTTTTGTCTTCCTTGCATCTGTCTGAAATTTCCTCACTGAACTTTCGCAGCAATAGATTTTTTACAGGGTGCAGTCGCTAGCAGCACGTCCAACCCCCAACCTGAAGGGCCAGGGTATCTCTCTTTGTCTGGGTGCTCTCCTTTGACCTGTCCAGCATGGGTGGCCCTACCAGTAGCTACACTACCGCTGGCATAGCTCTCCGGGTCATTGCACCATGCAGGCCTCCTTACCCGGCAATAATGCCTTCATCAAGGTGGAGATACCTCAAGGAGGATGATATTCACCTAGATATCATTATATCATTAGAAATGCATCATGCACCAGCATATCATGAATATGTGTCCTCTTTCTACAGATTGACTGCTGCATCAAACTGAGTGGCATGCCTGATCTGACGTTGTCCTTCATGAACCCACGATTATTTGATGATGTTAGCTTTCATCCTTGTGTTCGTTTCAAGAGATGGGAGGTAAGATTCTTAAGCCATGTGGTGATTTATGTGAACTGCATGTAATTCTAGAGGGAAGACTTTGTAGTGTATGTAATCCAACAGGGGTTATCCAGAAATTAAAGATACAAATGGGTGGGAGGGAAAGGGAGATCACTGCTTTGAAGGTGGCAACACCGTCGTGTATAGCATACGTCCATTTCCATTTGTTTTTGCCTTTAAAGAAACATCTGGCCAGCCAGAAGTTTCACGAAGATGAAGAGGTGAAAAACAAAGTCACTACATGGTTGCATGCGCTGGCATGACATCAGAATACAAAAACTCATACCCACACTCAACAAATACCTCAACAGAGGTGGTGATTGTGTTTAAAAATAGTTAAAGGTAGTGTTAAGAGTTTTTTTCACTTGATTTTGAAAGTATTTGAAAAAAATGTTTTTGTGTTCGTATCTTTACTTTCTGGACATACTACAGTCTTGTGGTGAAGTATCCTCAGAAGGGAAAATTTTATGGCAGCTTAGTTATGTAAGCTGTCAGATAAACAGCATTTCTAATATCCATCATTATTACAATTAAGTATGGAATGTGGTTGCTTCAACTCTGTGTTCTGTTCCAGGTGCTAATCCTGTTTCTGATTTTGATGAAGTTGTGGGTTAGGGTTGTTCCTCCCCAACAAAGAATTTAGCTGAGCCATATTACTGACAATTGTTATGTGGCACAGTGACAGCATGTATATAAGAGTGTGTGTGAACATCTCTGGCATTGGAGGCTATACTGAAGCAACACTTTATACTTGTTCTTTTCATCCCCATTGACTAACTCCATGGAGCAGAGTCCTTTTTGAGAACTTCATAATTTCTGTGCTTGTCAAGATATTCCTCACACTTTACAGAATGTAATGGTTCAGTAGCACATTCACAAGAGTCCACTGTCCATTGTCCTTACCTTGTGCAAGATAAATGCAGTCCATGGCCCCACATCCTCTTTCTTTAACCCTTATCCTGCTAATGTGGAGAATATGGTGAGCTCCTAATAACACCAGCAAATAGCAGATGGGATTTAATTTGGCATTTAAAGGGTTAAGATTCATTTTAATGTTATCCTACCATCTATGCATAGGTAGACCAAGTTGTCTCTTTCCTTCAGGCTTTCCAACCAAAACCGTGTATGTATTCTCTTCTCGTGCATGCTGACATTTCCCACTCATTTGACCCTCCCATATGTTTTTAGGTAGCAAATGGAAAAACAAAGGGTTCTGGATTGAATAGTAGCAAGCAGTCCTTCAGTTTAATCTGTTCATAATTTTGTTTATCCTTGCAGTCGTGATTTGTTAGAGTAGTTCCCAAATATTTGAACTCTGTAACATGGTAACGGCACATTCATGTTCCCAGTCAGCACATTGGTATTACAGTAACATTTTAAATCTGTATACACTAGCTACCCAGTTTTAATATCAGTGAGGGCTACTGGCAATGCTGACTGTGGTTAAAATGTCATGACTGGCCTTGGGGCCCACTCAACTTTGTGTCCAGTGGGTACTGAGGGCTTGTTCTTTGCCAAGAAAGATGGCCAGAGCATAGTCTGACCACTCCCCTTCATCTAGTGCCATGACTAATTTTGGTTGGAGCTGTACCTCAACTCCCCCATATGCCTTCATGGTTTCTGTAACAGAAAACTTAACCTTTTTTATTTTGTAATATATGTTTGTAGCATTTCTACCGAAATGTACAAAATTTCCTAGCCATATTTTTGTTGCATTGCGGTTCTTGTTTACGTCATCTCACAGACAAATTCTCTCATGTTTTATGTTCATGGATCTTTTGTGTAAGTGTTTGTGAAGCAGTGCTTCAGCTATTTATAGACTTCAAGAAAGCCTCTTGATCAGTTAGGAGGGTGGTCTTCCGTAATCTTCTCATTGAGTTCGGTATCTCCATAAAACTGCTAAGGCTAATAAAAATGTGTCTGAATGAAACGTGTAGCAGTCAGGCGAACATTTGTCTGACATGTTGCCTAATAAGAATGTTTTCAAACAAGGAGATGCTTCATCACCATTGGTTTTGAACTTTGCTTTAGAGTAGGCCATTAGGAGGGTTCAGGTAAACTTGGGTGGCTTGAAATTAAATGCTACACATCAGCTAGCTTTTGGTTTATGCTGATGATCTTAATATACTTGGCAGAAGCATACCTACTAAAAAAAAATACACTGTAGTAGTTGCTAGTTAAGAGATTTGACTAGAAGTAAATGCTGATAAAACTAAGTAGATGGTCATGATCAAATGCAGGGCAAAATCACAAGATTGATAATAGTTCCTCCGAAAGGGTGGAACAGTTTAATATTTGGGAACAACCTTCATGAATCAAAAATCTATTCTCGAAGATATTAAAAACAGACTGAAGTCAGGGAATGCTGCTATCATCCAGTGCAGAATCTTTTGTCTACCAGTTGCTATCCAAAATATAAAAATTAAGATATACAGAACAATAATTTTGCCTGTTTGTTTTGTATGGGTGTGAAACATTGTCCCTGACACTGAGGGAGGAACGTAGACTGAGGGTGTTTGAGAATAGGGTGCTGAGGAGAATGTTTGGGCCTAAGAGGGATGAGATAACAGGGGAGTGGAGAAAACTATATCATGAGGAGCTTAATGATCTGTACTCCTTACCAAATATTATTCGGGTCATCAAATGAAGAAGAATGAGATGGGCGGGGCATGTAGTATGTACTGGGGAGGTGCATGCAGGGTTTTGGTGGGGAAAGTGAGGGAAAGAGACCACTTGGAAGAACCTGGCATAGATAGGATGATGATATGAAGATGGATCTTCAAGAAGTGGGATGGGGGGGCATGGACTGGATTGATCTGGCTCAGGATACAGACAGATGGCAGAAACTTGTACACTCAGTAATGAACCTTCAGGTTCCATAATATGTGGGGAATTTCTTGACTAGCTGGGAACCGGTTGTCTTCTGAAGAAAGACTCTGCTCCATGGAGGAAGTAAATTTGTGAATATCTTTTGGGTACGATTGCAGTCCGAGAGAATCCTGTCTTTCATTCCACCTGACGGAAACTTCCGATTAATGTCGTATCATATTGGATCACAAAATATTGTGGCCATTCCAATATATGTACGACATAACATATCCTTCCGCGAGGCTGGTGGTGGACGTCTTGACATAACTGTTGGACCAAAGCAGACCATAGGTAGAACTGTAAGTACTTGAGTTCAGTTTCTTTAATCCTTCTGTTTGTGTATGTTGCAAGTATTCACTATTTTCTCTGTGTACTGTACTCTACAGTATTTTAGAACTGAAGGCGCAGTACTTTATTTTATGTTAATTTTACATTACTTTTTTTCCCCTTTAGTATATCCCATTATCTCAAAGTGTTTTCATATGTATCTTGCTCTATATTATTCTTCCTAGCATATGTACATTCAACCTGACTGACAGTATGGGCACACTTATCGTCAGTTGACTGTCGTGGAAAATATTCTTTGTCTGTTTTTCAATGCATGTTTTAATTCCAACTGTCATACTCACATCATGGTGAGCTATAGTGAGTGCCGTTATTTTTCAGAAAAATCTTTGACAGAATCATGAGCATCCCTTTCCCTTCACTGTCTGCTAATGTGAACAGCTTACAAAATTTTATAGTTATTTATACATAGGTGGCATGGCTTTCCCGTATCTAGCAGATGAACTAAATATTCATCTGTGTTGAATACCGGAACTCTGTGAAATTAGCTCAGCTGATACTGTGACAGTATATACAAAAATAATAATGGAAGAGGTAGGAAGAAAGCTAAATAAGAAAATTAACATACTCATTCTTTCTTAATGTAAGTAGAGACTTCATTGTTGCTATTGTTATTTATGTACACAAAAGTACATATGGACATGATATTATATTATAAATGTGGTTTCATTGTACTTATTGTAAGTATGTTTCTTTTCCTTAAAAATGGCAACGGTGACATGTCCAGAGCCTTGTCCTTACTGTACATTGTATCCCTATAATGCTTTATGCAGAACCTCCCAGTGGAATAGTTGAACTGCCACAAGTGAACCAGACTGTAAACTGAAGGTAGTTCTGAACAACACTCATACATTAGAAGCTGCGTAAATTCCTTCACCAATCGAATAACGTACTAACAACTAATTTTATGTACAAATACAAATAATAATTAGGCTTAAGATAATATGCATTTTGTAGTATGTTAAATGTGTAACGCTTTCTAGCTACCTTAATTGGTGTCCTGCAGGCAATTCCACATTTCAATTAGGAGCACACAACAAAGGAAACTGTCTTACCCTTATCATTAGGCTTAGAATTGCATGCATTTTGCTTGTAATCCTACGCCTGATGATAATTCCCATTCTAAAACAGCTGTCTGTGTGGAGAATATAAGTAATTTCTGTGTGTCTGTACATTTTAGGTTGAATCTGTGATTATTGAGATACCTATGCCAAAAGCAGTCCTCAACTGTGGCCTGACACCAAACCAAGGCAAATACTCATTTGACCCTGTGAGCAAAGTCCTGATGTGGGACATTGGGCGTATTGACACAGCAAAGTTGCCCAATCTGCGTGGCACGGTGAGCTACCTGCAGCATCAGAACTTGAATGACCATCAAGGTCAGGATCAAAATGTAATTGTTTGATGGATGTGTTACAGATCAATCTCCAGTCTGGTGCTGCTGCTGTGGAGTCGAATCCAGCCATTAATGTATGTATAATACTGAATATGGAAGATCAAAAAGAATACTTATCTGAAGGAAGTAGGTTCCCAGTTCTTCTGGATATTTTAGTTGCCATGTTTTGTGTAAATGAGGATCTGCAAATTTTCCAGTTATGTCGCAGTCCATGAGCACTAAATAACATATAATGTTTGCACAGGTATTAGTAACCCTTGGATGACAGATTTAAATCCCACTGAAGCAGTTCCAAAAGATGGTACTCATTTTGGGGCTTTTAAAATATTAATGTAGGTTTATAAAATGATTACTATCTTGCCAGCTGCTGGACAAAATGCAACAAACAATATATGAGGGGATGCTGATAAGTCCTTAGCCCGCCCTACTTCCCGATGTCATAGGACAGAATCGATAGTAGCATTGGAAAAAGGGGTTTGTTCATGTTCCGAATTGCGAGTCTTTTCTTGTTACAGAGACTGAAAGGAAGCATGTCAGGCGACACATGCGATTTCAACAACATGGAGATGCGAGCTGTCATCAAGTTTTTTTGCCTGCAAGGCAAGGTGCCAAAGGAAATTCACGCCATTCCGGCAAAAACATTAGGGAAACATGCACCATTGTATGCCAACATCAAAAACTGGGTGGCCCAGTTTAAACCTAGTGAATTTTCCACCTGTGATGCACCTCGTCCTGGACAACCCAAAACAGTGACCACCCCAGAGATTATTGATCAAATTCATGAGCTAATCTTGGAAGACTGCCAGATTTTGGTTAAATCAATCATCTCACATGAGCGGGTTGGGTGTGTCACTCATGAAGATTTGGACACGTGGAAGCTGTCCACAAACTTGGTCCCAAAATGCCTAAATGCGGATCAAAAAGTCAACAGTGCCAGTCGTCTGAGCAATTTTTGGAATTTTTTTGGTACGATCCAAATGATTTCCTGTTGTGATTGGTGACCATGGATGAAACCTGGTTATATCACTATGACCTGCAAACAAAGCAACAATCAATGGAGTGGGGGCATAGAGGCTTACCCCACCCCAAAAAATTCCAAGTGCAAAATCCACTGTAAAAGTTCTCGCCTCAATTTCTTGGGATCAAGACCATCCTCCACATTGATTATCTTCCAAAGGGCTGAACTATCAACGTGGAGTATTACTTATCTCTGCTGGTGCAATTGAAGGACATTTTGAAGGAAAAACGCCACGGGAAGTTCACCAAGGAGGTCTTGTTCTCGCACGACGCTTAGGTCATTGCTGCCGCGGAGACCTGGTTGTATGTACAACCTTCTGAATTTTTTTTTAGTGGCTTGCAAAAGTTAGAGCAACGGGCTAAGAAGTGTATTGAGCTTCGTGCACAGTATGTTGAATAAATCCTGAGTTTGGTCGTTGTAACTTGTTTCCTTCCTGGTCGGGCTAAGGACTTATCAGCGCCCCCTCGTACATGTCATTACAGACAAATGGCTAAACCACAACTACTTGTCCAACCCTTTCTTCCAGTACATAGTTTCATTTGATGCTACATAAATGTGTAGTTTATACACTGCAGTGGTACAAGTGATAGCTAGGGGTAATTTATTTGTTAATCCCACAGGTTCAGTTCATCATCAGCCAGCTAGCTGTATCGGGACTAAAGGTGAATCGGCTTGATATGTACGGTGAAAAGTACAAGCCATTCAAGGGTGTCAAGTACATAACAAAGGCTGGTCGTTTTCAGATCAGAATGTGAATTTTGGATCAAGCATTGAAGCAGTGCATCAATCAAACAGTTCTGTAAGAGTGGCTGTTCTGTATCACAATCACACACAATTAAATATTCTAGGATATGAAGCTGTATCTGTACAGAGTAACTTTATTCTCTCAGTCATTTTTACATTATTCTTACAAAATAATTTGGCTTGATATTAGTCCTGGTGATGGTATAAATGTATGACATGTGGAAGTCATGATTTTTTTGGAACAATGTCACCAATCCAGTCCAAGTAAGGTGGGTTTCCATTCTCGATCTGAAATACATTTACATACGCTCTCAGGCAACAGACTTTCATTTGATTGTGATAACAGTCAGAAAAACTTAGTATTGCATAATAAAGGGAATGGAACTTCAGTTTTTGTATTTCTATGGTAAAAGCCTTTCAAGTTAAGTTTACAGTTTCATAAATGCAATGTTATGTCAGTCTCTCATGTATGTTCAAGGATGACTTATCCTTGTTCACTAGGATGTGGAAAATACTTCTATTCTTCAACACAGCTTTAATCCAGGAACTTACTTAAGGTAAGATTGTGTTTGATATGAGGATACCATGTTTAATAAATACAGTTACTGTATTGTGTTACACGTTTACAAGAATACATTTCATTGTTATATTTTCTTCTAATGTCTTCCCAGTTCTTATCATCCCTAATAAGAGTGTCTTTGGAAAATCTTTATGAAAGGCTTAAAACCTGTCCAAGAATGCTGGACTTGGTGCATACTTCTTTCTGGAAAAGTATAGATAGCAAATATTTTGATACTTACTGGTAAAGAGATAACCTCACACACTTCGTAAGGATGATTTGATCTGAAAAAAACCATACAAATATCAAAATTCTATGTCAAATTATGCAACCAAAGGGGGAGGAAGCAAATCCTATGTATTTTGTTTGTATGACAGGTTTGGTTCAGATTTACCTGACATACTGTGCCAGTTCATCAACTCGAGATGTTCTAGTTTTGATCATCTGAAAATAAACAAACATAAGATACATGCTAGCAACCTTTTTACATGTTGAACTGGATATGTATGACCCACTATAGACTTTTTGTGATCAGTCAATTATTATACAGGAATATTCAGACACTCAACAGTAGTAGTACATGATCAGGCAAATGAAAATTTAGGAAACAGTTCTGCTGTCAGCTCCATACATAAACATGAGATGAACAATCCTAGGCTTTGGCATTGTGGAAATCTGAATTAAAAGAACCTACTGTAGCAGTATGTACATAAAGATCCTTAACCATGGATTTAGATGGTTATTAAACGTCTACTCCAAAACATACCCAAAGATTCATTTCTGTAACATACTTTGAGAAATGTATGTCTGTAAATTTTAGCACATCAACTGTCGGAAGCATTAGTACAAAATATGAAGCGCACAACTTCTAATCTGACATCAGCGTCCCGACAAACATACCAACCATTAATATGTTTAATTATCTTGCCAGTTTACCTTGTATTCTGATAATGCATCAGTTACATACCATTAACACTTCAGAGTCTTCACTGATTTCTCCCTTCCATTCATATCTGTAAGAGAATATTTTTTAAATTAATTCAACTTCATAAATTTTTCACTGCATTACAAATATCAAGTTTCAGATTCCACCATAATGTAAAATTTGACATACTTACACAGAACTAATTTTGGGTATGATGTTAACACAGGCTGCCAGTTTGTTTGTCACAATACCGCTGAAAATGATGGTACACATGTTACTGATAAATTTAAGTGTTGTACCATAGCTTATTGAAAGCAACAACAAAACAAGCCATACTTTGTAATAAACAAGTCCATTAGAAAAATACACACAAATATGTTAAATGCTGTTTATCCTGGCACATTGCACTGGAACCATGTGTGGACACACTTTTTTCCCCAAATACAAAAGGTTCTTTTTTCTTTACTTTGAACTTTGCCTGCAAATACTACACATCTACACTGTCTCGTAACAGTATCTTAATTCTCCAAGAGGCATATTCTCCTTCCAGTATTTAAATGCACAGTACAATGCAAAACTCGCATCATCGTTAGATTAATTGAAATTTTCTGTACATTCAAATAAAATACTGTATTTCAGAGTCAAACAGAGAAGTACATATAACGAGACACTGATTCTTACTAGTATTTGGTCAATGAGTTTATTAAATCACAAATGTCAAAATAAGTGTATAATGTGGACCTTCTAATTTGCAAAATTAAACACATTATAGAAGTGACTTCAGGCTTCTGCTGCAAAGTAGGGAAAGAATGCTCTCTTCTGGGTTATTACACAACAAGTACTGGTAATTCCTTACTGACATTAGGGGACAACCTATTGGTCCCATCTTCAAGGGTCAAGAAATCTGTCAAACTAAGAGTATAATATTGACCTTCTAATGAATGGATTGCAAAATTAAATGCATCAGAAATGTTACTTCAGGGTTCCATCACAAAGTAGATGAGGACTGCGCTCTTTGGGCTTAATACACAGTGAGTAGTGGCAATTCATTATTAACTTTCAGGACAACCTATTATTTCCATCTTCAGGGATAAAGATCTTAAAGGCGTTGTCCCAAAATGTCGGTAAGGAAGTACCACTACTCACTGCATAATAACCCAGAAGAGCAGTTCTGAAATTAGAAACTTTTAGTGAGAAAGACAGATGCCTGTTAAATATGGTAATATGAAAGGCAGTCTGCTTGTCTTTGAATATTGGTGTAGAAAAAGAGCCAAAGGAAACTGATGGTTACAGTACCAGAAGTTACTAGGTAGCCTTTTAGAAAACTTGGGGAGTAGGTGATGTGAAGTAGCATCATTTTATTGGTTATGGCATACCTGTATTTTTCACATTCTATAATACTTCACATGAGCCAAGGAAGGAAGTGGGTGAGCAGAGACTGGCTATGGACTGTGTGACACATTAAATTCCCAGTAAGGGTAGAGATTCTTCTGTTTGAATTACTGACAGCATCATTAAATAACAAATGCTGGGGTAATTTGGCCAGACAGTAAACCTGGGCTGATGACTTATCTCCATATCCCCTCCATATTGATATGTTAGGTGCTTAGCATTTTCCTTTACTACATTTCATAACAATGAGATTAATCAGAGCAACTGAGTTAACTACAATGTACTCACAGAGCAAGCTTCTTTGCCACATCTTCACTGGGTGCTGTTACATATGCAACAGAATGAGTTCCTGCTGTATAGCCACTTGCCATGCCTCGTTTCAACAGAGTCAGTAAAAGTGGCATGAACAACAATATCCCACCCAGCACCTGCAAATATTGTACATTTGAAAATTTTACATTTCATGTCATTAAATGAAGAGTCTGTCAGCATTCCAAAATGTAATTCAGCAATAGCACAGAACCCTGGAATCCATGTCACATTCATTTTAGTAAACTGACACTCTTCACTACATTCATCACTAATAAGGACTGCTGCAATTGGCATGAAATCATACACTAAGGAATGCAAATTATTTATGTCATAGTGGCATTATTCAGCACTTCAACCCTCTAATAAATGAGAAAAAAAAACAAAGCAACATACATCTTCTAAACAGTTCACTTAAGAAGTCTAGCATTTTCCTGCCCCAGACCATATATTTTTGGCTATGTGCAGTTCCCTTACTTCCTACAGCTTGACAATTTCACTGCACACACGTATTGTGGACATATAGCACCGTATGACACTCAAATTGACCATTCACATTGCAGGACGGGGGTTCCAAATTGTCAAAAGCCTCCCCCAAAGCAAGGAACGCCCTTGTCAGCTTACCCCACGTTAGTAAAAAATAAAATAAAAACTTAAGTATTTGACATATGGAAATGGTGTCTCAGGTGACTGAAATGGTTCTAAAAGAAGACTTGTGTGCGATTCACAATAGAATCACCTCGGTCGACTTTTATAAATGTTGGATTTTGAGCTGGAAGGACAAAGAAAAAACTGCGGACCATAATCGTTTGTGATACGTCACTTGGCGAGGCTTAGCGTATATGATAACAACGTGAACTCTGGCTTCAGCACGTTTTCCCACATGAATTTCGACATCAAAATGTACGAAATTACATAGCGGGCCAAAGATCAGATATCGAAGAATCCTACGCTTCGTCTTAAATACATTAATACTCCACCCATAATGGATTCACGCGCATTATCATTAATGGTGCATCACCAGTCCTCCTTGTTTCATTCATTGTACGTTTATTAAATATAAGATCTTGAAACAAATAAGGTGCCACAAAATCTTAACCTCAAAGCACACACATACCAACCACCTCGTGTCCATCAAAAGCTATTGGTTGCGTGATACCACATAGCCAATACACTCTCGTAAAATTTACCGAAGTTGTAGAACTAATTCCGAAGCTCCCAATTTCGTTGCTCTATGCTCGCCCGAAAACCCCAAAACTAAATTGGGAACAATTATTTCAAAGCGAATAATGCTGCATCCCGAGGAAGGTAATGTGGTCGGGAATGCATTGAATAGATGAATATCACAAAGGGCTTTGGGTTTGGATAATAAACCGAGTGGATAAAGGAGTGTAGTGAATTTCAATGCGTCTTCAGACACAAACTTTCCATGTGATAAACAGACTGATAGTGCTGTAGAACGTATAACATTGATACAGGTGAGTAGGATGAAAATTACAAGCTGATGGAAGTGAATGTCACTGCGTAATCTGTAGGACTTCCTTCGGAGTTATATAATACTGAAACATAATCGGATTTTTTTTATCTCGCAGTATCATTGCAATCTGTCCGAGGACATTCGGCAATCGTTTTTGACGGTCACTATTAATGGCATGCAGGAAATACATCCAGTGATGCATCTCCTATTTAAGCTCAATCACATTGATTGGGTGTGATTCCTCATTCATGAGGTTTCGAGATCACACTCAACGACACACCACACTCGGTAAGACTCGCAGATCAGCTCGTCGCAGAGACCTCTGCCTGACAACAACACACAACACTCACAACAGACGGACATCTATACCCACGGTGGGATTCGAACCCACAATCCCAGCAGGCGAGCGACCGTAGACCTGCGCTTCAGACCGCGCGGTCACTGGGACCGGCCAGAATCGGATAACGCATCTTGAGGCATCTGCAGTGAAGTAGATGAGAACCGCGTTGTTGTGAGTTATATGCGGCAAGCAGTGGATTACGCAGCGAGTTCTAGTAACTTTTACCGACGTTTCGGGACAACCTATGAAGACCGATTCCGGCAACAACCATGATCAAGAATGTTTTCGCGAGGCATTCATTTAGCGCCGCAATTATCAAAATATTGTTTTTTCTTTAAATTTATGTGTATTATTCTTTCAAACAGCTACTAAGTTGTTAGGACCTAAGTACTCAATAAACAGAAGTGTTTAGTATTTCTTTCGGCCTGTAAACAAATTTCTTAGGCGCTTGGAACAATGTGAACCGAGAAAGTTTGGGAACCACTGACTTAGCGTCTTTATGTAACACCAAATGTGTGGGCCAACTGCCATCTCAAGATTGTGCAAGTATGCTCTACGGAACGTGTTTACTTATTTACAAGATTGCACAGTGTGGTAATCCAGAAAGCAAAGGAATTTGAGCTACTCATCAGTGACTGACCGCTGGAAGGCCGAGAACTTTTTCCTCAGTTGTAGGCCAAATGCCAGGGTAAATCCGCAAAGATGGGGCACGGCCCGCACTCTTCCATACTTTTGTGTTGTTCTATGTATTGTTTGTGTGTAAATGTGTATTGTACTGCTGCCACCGGGTGGCTACATATAGAAATTTTTGATGGAATAGTAGGTAACTATGTTACCGATTGCGATGCCGACGTCACGCAACATGTCCCCACTATATCCGTACTGGGGCACTGGTAGTGTCATTCAGGAGCAAGTAGTCGAACGGTAACGTCATTTCCTGCCATAGGATTACTCGGACAGAGATGAGTTGTATTTCTGATCCGTGATCAGTTAGTTGTTTGTCAGCCATGTTGAGGTGCAGGTGTTGAATGTCTGATCCATGAGTCGTGCTTATGGCGGATTTAAGTTCTTAAATTTTTGTGTGCGCGTGTGTGTTTGTGTAAAAGGACGGTGTTAGAATAGTGAACAATAACGGTGTTTGGGATTCGAAAATGAGTTGGGGAACGGAACTGTGGGTGAGTTACTTCTTTCATGTGTTATCGCTTCTGTTACGTATCGGAGACTCAAATGTCGTGTGATGGACGTGCACATACCCTCAGGGGAATTCTTTTCTTTTCTATAAAGTGGAGTATCTTGTGTAGTAAGTGACATATGCTGAATCTAAGCATTGTACTAGAGGCTGAGATGGTCACACACATATTAGATGTTAAGTACTGACCCATTTTTTGTAATGGTATTCCGCTTTTGTAATATGAGAACATTGACGGCACATCCTTATATTGTTAATGGTAACGTTTTCGCATACACAGAAAACATTTTATCTGTCACCTTTATATGTTAACATCAGAGGCATGCCGTCTCCTTAATAAGTATATCGATTTTAATCGTTTGTGTAGAAGGTACTCTACGAAGTGATGCAAGATCTTTGAACGAATTAAGTTGCATATTTTTGAGATTCGTAGAATATAATGAGCGAGCTTCACTGTGGTTCGTTAAGAAGAAACGGTACAATTAAAGAATATGAGATACACATATTTCCCATTTAAGACGTTACTATATACTCTTTTTCATTTATTACATAATGCACACTCGTTTTTCATTAACAAGGTGGCTGGACATGGTAATGTAATCATAATATAAACCTTTGTTTGTGCCTCGTTCTTCCTTCACAGTCACGGAGATTCATTAGGTAAGGTAAGGTTATCATATTCTATTTCGGTTACATCAACTTGATGTGTAACGGTTAGGCTTTGAAGTTACATTTCAGTGATGGGAACTTAATTCACCGATGCTGTTTAATGGATATGCAGAAGAAAAAGTAATCTACGAAGGTAGGCATGTATTGTTCATATTAGTGATAGAAATGCAGTCTGTGGTGACAATTAACACTTCAGGTTACTGCTACTCTTTATTTTGGAAACTCCTATTCACTATTCTCAGTAATCACCAACACATGCACACTTTTTCATTTGACACTATAAAACTTTAATTTGTTAAAATAGTTAAAATCTCTTACGTGTTTCGGTTTACATTTAAACCATCTTCAGGGAGCTGTTAGTTCATGCTAAAGTTACTTATCTCTTGTTGGGATGATGGTGTTGTAGAAGCATGTCGTTACATGTTTGCGATGGGTTCAGATGTTGTGTTAGTCCTCCTCCTGCTGTACAGTACAGCAGGAGGAGTTTCTTTTTGCTTAGTGTGTGTGTG
>Ga0131853_10013955_pt1 | contig 14718 bp, 8 predicted proteins | sample TergutLab28metaG_FD_92764 | JGI IMG/M metagenome (GOLD analysis project Ga0131853, IMG submission 92764) | Labiotermes labralis P1 segment gut microbial communities from Petit-Saut dam, French Guiana - Lab288 P1 (version 2) (version 2) | ecosystem: Host-associated > Arthropoda: Insects >... | reverse complement strand
TATGTATATGTATATGTATATGTATATGTATATGTATATGTATATGTATATGTATATGTATATGTATATGTATATGTATATGTATATGTATATGTATATGTATATGTATATGTATATGTATATTTTCGATCACATCTCGTTCAGGTCTTCTTAGAATGAGAAATTTTTCAGACGGAAATTGTAGAGAAAATCGGAAGACACGTTTTGTGTTTAATGTATTTTCCCCAAAAATCGTGCCGTTAATGAGATAATGTGGAAAAATCATTGTAGAGACTAGCAGGCCACAAGTGACAGTATAATACGGCGCATGGGCGTTGCATGCTGGATACCTAAGGCTACAGACACACACTCACAATATGTAATACTTACCGCTTTTTCACCGCAATAATGTTTCACTAACGCGCCTAAATGTTACGTTATACGTACATTGGCTGTATTGTTATTTTGTGAACACGTTCTAATAACCCACTCTTGCCTTTAAATCTGACATACACGCCCAGCTGTGCAAGTCAGAGAATGGGGACTAACAGAAATTCTGATACACAGCCAAAACTCGTAAAATTAAAAGACATAGAATGTCATTAGCTTCGCAGATGTTTTGTGTTTTTACACCGAAATGATACAGACTATAAACTAAAAAATGCGGGCTGTGCTGGTTAAGGTCCAGCTGTTTGTCTTCAACATGTGGTAAGCTTCTAAGTGGTGTCATTGAAAATTAAAATGTATCACAACCCACTTTCAGATGTTTCAGTAGTATGATGTCCACAAAAGAAACTGGGTCATTTTTTAATTTACGTCACAAAGACGAAACTTGGTGTGATTCTCCTTAACCTCGTAACTCCGAATTCCCAGCCGACAGTTGTAAGAACATGGCGGACGCTCGAATTTTTGAAGCCGGGATTATACTTGTGTAGTATGTTCGAACAGAAATCCAAATTGTTTTCTGTGCTAGGATCTGGGGAAGCCCTATTTATACTATTCTTATTCCCCTCTGGAGATTCCTGATGTCAATTGTAGCAAGTGAGTAATACAGTTTTGGGTGGCGATTTTGCAGCAAAACGTTGTACTGCGTTAAGAAAAGGGAAGCAATAAATAAAATGCTCTATGGACAAATAAAAATAAGAGTACGGGCAATGTGCGTATGAACGTAACAATGAGGCGGTTTCTTGTAACCATTGTTGCGTGGAAAAGCAATAAGTTTTACATATTCTGAGTTTGTATTTTTAACCTTAGTTATCCAACATGCAATGCGCATGTGCCGTGTTATGATCTGTGGCCTGTCCGGCTGTACCACAGTTTTTCACATTATCTCACAAACGGCAAGATTTTCGAGAAAAAATAATAAGCGTGAAATGTATTTTTTTTATGTTGGAACAATACTGAACAATACTGAACAATACTCAGATATAAAATTTCCTGAAAATCCGTCCAGTGGGAGGCGAGTTGTTCCATGCTGACGGACAGACGGGCGGGTGGACAGCCGGATAGACAGACAGACAGACATGACGAAGCTAATAGTCACTTTGTGCAATTTTGTGAACGCGAATAAAAATGATTTAATTTTTTTTCTTGCAAACATTGTACAGTGCAATAACCGGGGATGAGATGGCAACAAGCTGTAGCACTTGTGGGGGAACATTTTAGCTCGAAGAATTAGGAAAGGGCTGGGGGGGGGGGAGTTGAACTGGATTCATGTGGTACAGGATAGGAACGAGTGGAGAACTCTTGTGAATGCGGTGATGAGCCTTGGATTTCTGTAAGGCACGGACAATTTCCCTGACTGGTTTAGAAGATCACAGGAGATACTGAGGCCCGAACAGGCTACGTGGTCAAATTATTGAGACTGCTTCTGCTGCTAACGATGATATGATAATGATGATTATGATGATGCTTCTAGTGAACAGCACCTCATTCAGTGTCAGTACTGTTGAGGTGGGAGTCTTTCAGTTGAGTGTTAGCTGCTCTGACTGCAGTGCTTCTCGGTTGCTGGGCTCATATACCGGAGACTTTGAGATATGAATGAAGTAGGGCACTGGAAACGGAGCATCTCTCTCTGTGGGAGCTTTTTGGGGGAACATGGAGGGAGGGCTCCTTTACTGGGGACCCTGAAGGAAATGGCAAGTAAGACTCTGGAAATGGGCGTCTATTTCCATAGGGACTCTGTTTTGGAGAACATGGGGTGGACGCTCTTTTCCTAGGGCCTTCAAGAGAAGGGTGAATTTTTTTAATTATGAGAACTTTTAATGAGGAATTCGTAAGACATGTATAAGAAGGCCCTAGAAACGGGAAACTCTCTCCATAGGGACCCCCCTTGGAGAAACTGGAGGGAGTTCGTTTACCGGGCCTTTTGAGAGACACGTGTAGGAGGGCTCTGGAAACGGTGCATCTCTTATGAAGTTAATTTTGGACTGCTTTTTTGGATTCAGATTATGTTGGGAGCCTGAGTCTGGGGGCAATCTGGAACTTCTGTGAAGGATCAGGGCTCCCAAGACTTGGCATCAGAGTTTGGGGCACGAAAGGCCTGTTTTAAGGTCTAGGTGCACTAGGACAGAAAGGGTTCAAACCCAGTTACTACTCTATTCGACTCCCTGCTTCTCAGCTGTAATTTTTGTTTCTTCCATACCAATGGCGCGGTATTATTCAACATAGGCCTTGATCCAACCCACATGTAACATCTCTGCATGTCTTTGAAAATCGGCGTGTGTCCTAGAATTCAGTATTTCAATTCAAGACGGTCTCTGTGCTGTTGTGAAACCGCTGTATGTGAAATGGCGAATGTGTGTTTGCTGCATGTCTGATCATGGCCACAACTATTTAGATCAGACTGAAGTAATACACAGGGCTCTGGAACTTGACGTAACGAAGACAAACACGGTAACCTAGATTCAGAAACTCCTAGACACAAGCCAAAAAGCGTAAAGTATCTCGAATACGCTCCTAAATTAACAACATCAATAAATTTATTAAACCGCAAAAAGCAACACATTTACTAGCCTGCTGTCCTAGATCTAATTTCTGTACCCTAAAATTAGGTTAAGAGACCCCTCATCCTCTACCAGACTTATAGGCTATTCGGCACTGGATAAGGATCCGCAAGATAACCAGCGACCTTCCATATAAAACGCAAGTGCAATGAATTCGGTCCAAACCTCTTCATTTAACACTTGACATTCTGGAATATGTGGCACTGCATCTACGAGGGGTGCTGATAAATCCTTAGCCCGACCAGGAAGGAAACAAGCTACAGCGACCAAACTCGGGATTTATTCAACATACACCTCACGAAGCTCAATACACTTCTTAGCCCGTTGCTATAACTTTTTCTAGCCACTCGAAAAAAAATTCAGAAGGTTGTCTGTCCAACCAGGTCTCCGCAGCAACAATGACCTCTGCATCGGACGAAAAATGACGACCTTTCAATTGTTTTTTCAGTCCAGGGAACAGGTGGTAGTCCGACGGGGTCAGATCCGGAGAATAGGGTGGGTGATCAAGAGACAGGAAGCCCAGGCAGGCCAGTTTCTTCTGGGTTGCAAGTGCCCGGTGAGCCGGGAAATTGTCGTGCAAGAACAAGACCCCCTTGGTGACCTTTCCGCGGTGTTTTTCCTTCAGAATGTCCCACAATTGCACCAGCAGAGATGAGTAATATTCCGCGTTGACAGTTTGGCCCTGTGGAAGATAATGAGGAGGATGCCGTCTTGACCTCATATCATGATAAGAGTTTAAACTGGTATTGCACAGAACACTTCACCAAGATCTGGTGGAAATTAGATCGCAATGGATGCATGTCTGTGCAGCACAGAATGATTGTATGTGACATTGGAGTCCAACTTCTTTAGACAGTTTTAATCTTAGCATAATTTCCCAACGTGAATGCAGCTTGATCGATTCACATCCCAGTGCATTTCATCACTGTGACCTCTTATCGTCAAAGGAATCCTGTAGTGTTCGTAAGACATGTTCTGTGCCTGCAGTATTTACTGGCAGGGCCCCATTTAATGGTGACGTGGTTCAGTAATGTAGTTCATACATACAGGGTGATCCGGGAGGAAATATCAATACAGTGGGAGGTGGTAGTATCGGTCGTTGTGAGGAAAAAGTTCGTATTAACACGCGTCTAAATCTGAATGGTTACAGGGACAGAGCTGTTTGAAATTTAAGAGGCCCATCCTTTTCTACTAAATTTAAATTTTCAATAATATTTCATGCTTATCGCAGTGGCCGCGCGGTCTAAGTCGCGGGTCTGCGGCCGCTCGATTGGTGGGATTTCGGGCTCGAGTCCCGCCGGTGAAATGGATGTTTGTCTGTTGTGAGTGTTGTGTGTTGTCAGGTAGAGATCTCCGCATCGGGCTGATCACTCGTCCGGAGGTTCCTACCGAGTGTGTTGTGTTTAACTTAATGTGACCATTAACCGTCGATAATGAGGAGGTCCTGGCCCACTGGGGGCTGTTGTACCATGGTAAAAAAATATTTCATGCTTAGGGTAGTTTAAGTATAATTTACCATGGTACATACATTTTTATAGCTGTTAATTTGCGATGAATCCTAAATCGATTAAATAGAGTATTAATGTGTATATTGCCTCACCTGAAGTAACTATTTACTTACTCCATGGAGCAGAGTCCTTCCTGAGAAGCTAACCGGTTCTAAATCAGTCAAGAATTTTCCCCATATTTCATGGAACCAGAAGGTTCATTACCGCATTCACAAGTGCCCGCCACCTATCCAATCCTGAGCCAGCTCGATCCAATCCCTACCCACATATTCCACTTCCGGAAGATCCATCTTAATATTATCCGCCCATCTACGCCTGGTCTTCTAAGTGGTCTCTTTCTCTCACGTTTCCTCAACAAACCCCTGTATGGACCTCTGCTCTCCCCAATACGTGCTATATGCCCCGCCCAGCTCGTTATTCTTGATTTAATCACTCGAATAATATTTGTGGGCATTACAGACCATTAAGCACCTCATTACCTAGTCTTCTCCACTCCCCTGTTACGTTGTCCCTGTTAGTCCCAAATACGTTCCTTACTACTCTGTTCTCAAACACCCACAGCCTACGTTCGTCTCTCAATAAGGTGAGAGACAAAGTTTCACACCCATAAAAAACAACAGACTAAATTATATTTCTGTATAGCTTAATGTTTAAATTTTGATAGCAAACTGGAAAACCAAAGATCTGCACCGAATGATAACAAGCATTCCATGACTTCAATCTGCTCTTAATATCTTGCTGAATAGAATTTTGATTTCTTAAGTTTGTTCCCAAATATTTGAACTGTTCACCTCAAGTAAAAACAATATTTAATGTATCGAATTAACTATTAATTATTAGTAAGTAAATATTAATATATAAATTACCTCACCTCCAGTAACTAATTACCTACCAAACATTGCTACAATTCACGACGAATTCTAAATCAAAGATGCTCTTTTGGGGGGGGGGGGAGGTTTCCAGCGATTTTTAGAGCCAGTTCATTAACACGACTGAACATGAGATTTGAGGTTAACACAGAGGTGTTATTGAGGTTTGCGGCCTTTTGGCTTTTGACGTCGTTTGCATTGGTATACAGGTACCAGCGTTACGGAGGATATTACTGCTTTCATCCACATGATAATTCTAGACGTTTGTATCCATGTAACAGTCTATACGGCGTCATATCCCAGAATACTGAAATCTGCAGGAGATCAAGTTATACTACAATACCCTACACCAGTCTTCCTCAACCGTTGTGAGACCGCGGCCCGGTAAATCCCAAAAAATTTACTCGTAAATACCATTCCATTTTTTTAAGTTCATACATTGAACTAACATAAGTATTAATAATTAATTATGGCATAATCATAAAGAGAATTAGTGCACTTATGTATACGGTGTGGCATGTTGACAAATATAAAATTACATTTCAATTAGTTATCAATCACTGGACTAATGAAATCTTTTAGCATATTGTAGTTTTCTCAGGTCTGAGTTTTTCGACACATTCACGAATATTATTCTCCTCAGAATATTTCCACTATAAAACATTTATTCATGAAAATTGCTTAGAAAAATAAAATGACAAACTTCAGGAGAACCTCTCGCGGCCCGGTATATTTGATGCCAAGACCCAGTACCGGGCCGCGGACCGGCGGTTGAGAAACACTGCACTACGTGACTCATACTGCATCCCTTCGGACGGAACAAAAAAAAATGTTTTTATTGTGGGATCCGGTAAATCGGTCAGCTAGCAGATGTCAGTGTGGTTTAGTAATGTAGTTCATACATACAGGGTTATCCGGGAGGAAATATCAATACAGTGGGAGGTGGTAGTATCGGTCGTTGTGAGAAAAATGCTCGTATTAACACGCGTCTAAATCTGAATGGTTACAGGGACAGAGCTGTTTGAATGTACAGATCTAACTCCGTAAAATTTTTGGGGGCCGGCGGGAGGGGGGGGGGGTTTGGATGAAGAGCAAAGTTTACAAAACCAAGATGACTACACCAGACGAATTGCTCGCTCGCATTTTGGATGCTGCTGCCTGCGTAAAGAAACGTGAAGATCAACTCAGACGAAAGACAGGCGATCTTGGCACGCGAGTTGCAGAGTGCACTGAGGCTGACGGTGGGACTTTCGAACCTTAGTGTGATATGTAAGAAATTTGTTATTTTGGTGTAACACATTTGTCATTTAAACATTAAGTTAAAATGAAAATAAGATGAAAAGCAAGTCATTTTTTTGTTGTACTACAATTCTTAGTTCCTTTATGTTGTAGACTCAAAGAGCTCTGTCTCGGTAACCAGTTAGAAATAGACATCATTTTCATATGAACTTTTTTTCTCACAATGACCGACATTATCACCTCCAAAAATATTGACCTTTTCCCCTGAATCACCCTGTATTTTTGTTGCTAACTTATGCTGTTTATCAGAAGCGTGTGCACCGCCTGAGATATGAGATATTACCGTTCGAACTTTATTCATCCTAAGTCTATGGGGTCAATTACAATTTCTCATCTAGTTCATATGTCGTAACGTCTTTACCAGCTGTTTATGAAGGCAGTGATAACATCAGAATCACCAATTGACTGGCAGTTAAAGGGATGTGCATAACAAATTTGTCCTCCAACAAATTAATACCAACAGCATAAACAAGCATCTGATCTAAGCTGTTCACTGTCAGTCCTTCGTAATTGTTCTGGAATATTTTGGTGGCATAATCTGAAGCAGAATTAACAATTTAGGAAATGTTAGCGTGAAGTAACAACTTCGGCGCGTTCCCTGTCATACCGTAAAGTTCTTTTGTAGTATTGTTATCTACTTTAATTTAAGTCCACAACCTCACGCGCCATGTCTTTAACGTCTTCCTTTAACGTTTCGTCTCATCCACGCCTTTCTCCCCCAGTTGGATTTTTCACTTCAAGTTCTAATGCTCAGATTTTGTGTGCACTTTTTGTAGCCACCGTCGCGTGTCTCAGTCGTCATGATTCGGTAACCGTGATCGCATGGCGGGAGGGATGAGTGGACGGACATGCAGATGGATCGATGGATGAATGAATGGATGGATGGATGGATGGATGGATGATCTTTGTTGTAATATTAAACACACTGTACCTTTTTAAAGCCCATTTCTTTAATGAACCTACAAATGCACATTAAACACTTTATTATCCAACTAATGCACAATAAAACAGACCGCCCTTGTTTTATCTAATTACAGTCACAATATGCTGCCATAACACCGACCTTGTCCATGTCAACGGACACGATAGAATCATTCTTGTAATTTTTAGCCAAGCACTGTACAAGGCTCCCTGTGATCCGAAACATGTTGGAGCACTTTTAAATATTTTATAATTTTAACTGTATCTACGTATTATATATTGTGCATTAGTTGGATAATTAAGTGTTTAATTTTTCATTGATGCACGGTGCAAACATGAAGACAACAAATGCACAATTGATCAACAATTTATTTTACTGCTCTTTATTACCCTGCCCCACCAGGTACATACCGGGCCGGCATAACAACAGCACCGACAGACAGTCCATGTCTATTACAGACTGTATATACGGCCACAACACAGTACTTCCTAAGAATTCCACGACAAATAATTTTATTATAACGAGCGATTTTAACGTTTTTTTTTAAATTATTTAAATATTGACAACAAAGCATAAGTAAAGTACTGCATTCACAGACTTTTGTAACTTAACAGGTACTTACTGCGAGCTCCCTGAAGATGGAACAATAGTGTCGAAACATATAGGGGCAGTGTAATAAAAAGCAGTGTAACACATTGTTGATTAATTGTGCGTTTGTTAGTTCATCATACACCTAATAAAGACGCACGGTACAAATGTTAAAATAAATTTTTGAAGCTCAGTTTTTTATCTGTATTTAACACGCGCTTTTGTGTAAAGAAACTCTGAATTTTTATCTCACGCCGTGTCTTTTATGATTCTAACAACAAATACCGATTGTGTTCCCAGAAAACTTTAACAGAATAACAAAATCTGTGAACACGGCTTAGAAGTTAGAAACAAGTAAGATGAGTCCATTTGCCTAACGTATTGTGTCCGAGCGTCATGATATATTGTTTATATACACACATATATGTATTTTATACATACTTCAACAATGTTAGACCTGTCACACTTCCACGTTGGAGTTGCACGGGCTGCCAACAGAAGGAAGGTGAGGTCACTAGGCTGCACAATTAAGTTACGCAGAACGCTACCAGATCGCGGGAGACGACACTACAAAACATTCGGTCTCACAGAAGCTTAGATTGTATATAACGGACACAAATAATTGAGGTGTCCACAGTAACTACGTAAAGTATCGGAACACTAATATTATAGCATACTATATAGACATACACACACGCTATGCGGGTTTCCACGTTATGTACAGGCACCAATATGAAAGTATAACACACATACACGCACATTCCTTAGGTGTCCTCGGTGACTATGTAAATGAGTATGCCTTGCCTGCCCGCGTCACAAGGTTTTGCGGTAACTAGGTCAATGGGCGTGATTAGCTTGCCCTGCTCGCGGGGTTTCCATGGTAATTACGAACATGAGTGTCTTGCCCCTACGGGTTGCAGGGTTTCCACGGTAACTACATGGGTGTGGCCAGCCTGCCCGAGTCGCCGGGCACCAACACACTAGTACGTATATATAGGTTTTCCTGTGTACACCATGAAGGCATATAGGGAGAGTTGAGGTATAGCTCCACTCATTCCTAACCCTGCCACTAGATGAAGGTGTGTCGAAATTCACGCCCCGGCTGTTTTATCCCCGCGAAATACCCAGAACCCATTGTGTAGGATGCTGGGTGGTACTCACAGCCGGTCCGTACGGTTTAGAGAACAGCAAAATTTCTTGTCCCTACCGGGATTCGACCTCCGGATCGTCTATTCCCTAGCCTAGTGTGTGTATGTACACACACACACACACACACACACACACACACAAGGCTATGTTGCGTCAAACTGTCTTCGCCTTGTACTATATCTAGTGCATAGTGAAGACAAACAACATGCAATCTTTCTTATGTACGTATATTACTGTAGTGTTTGTTGTTAAAAGGCTGGTTCCGTATGTTACTGTGTTGGATTCCAGTTTGACATCCTTGAAGTGACGTAAACTGTGCTGAGTGACACTTGTCATTAGTTACTGCTATTGCCCTGTCTGCACCTGCTCTTCTTCGAAGTCATTGGAGCAATGTCAATTTCGCAACAGCTAATAAACACACGAAACTGAAAAATCCCCTTCCTTCGTCTGCAGTCATGGCGACTAACATAGACCACTTCTCCAAGCTATCAAGTAGTTCACGCTCTGTTCTCCATTAGTCCTATATCTTAACTAAAGTGAGGGCGTGTACCTAACCTTTCTTACTACCGTCCTTGTAACCGAATATTCCTTGTTTGATTCCCGAGACAGACTTTCCTGGTGATGTGGGAATCACCGGGGGCATGGATTTTGGTAGCGTAATGCAAATCGGAGTTGCAGTTCAGGCTTTGCAGTCAGCAAATGCATTCCAAATAAATTAACTTCGCTTCTGGTATGAAATATTACAAATCTGCTTAAAATATCTTGGAAGATTGCCAAAGAAGCTACGACAAGCTAGTGCCCTCAGTTACCGAAGGTCATACCATTTTTAGGCGCGTTCGCGAAATTGCGAAATGCGGCTATTAGCCTCGTCATGTCTGTCCGCATGGAACAAATCGCCTCCCACTGGACGGCTTTTAATTAAATCTGATAGTTGAGAGTTTTTCAATAATCTGTCCAGAAAATTCAAGTTTCGTTAAAATCTGACAAGAATAACCGGTACTTTACATGCAGACCGATATGCATTTATGACAATATCTCGCTCAGCTAGCACAGCTGTTTTGTATTATTTTTTTAGGTAGTGATCTTTATTCTTTTCTTCTTTTATTCTAAGATTACTTTTATTTCTTTTTTTAATTGTTTTGGGTTCGTGGCACTTTGCCTCTTTTCCGTTATGATAAGTTGATGTATTTGGCTTGGAGGAGATTTTTTCCTCTTTCATTAAATTATCTTTTGTTTCTTGTTGGTAGCACAGTGGTTAGGTACTGTGCTACAAATCGGAAGGTCGCTGGTTCGATCCCGGATGGTGTCATTGGAATTTTTCATTGACATAAAATCCTTCCGATCGCACTATTGCCCTGGGGTCGACTCAGCCTCCAAAAGAAATGAGTACCAGGAGCATTTCCTGGGGGTAAAGGCGGTCGGTGCTTAAGGCTGACAACCTTACCACCATCCTGTGCCGTTGTCATGTAGTCTGGGAACCTTAACTTCCTGGAACCCTCTGGGTCACTCCAGGCCTGTAACGGGACTGCTTTACCTTTTCTTTATCTCGCTCATTTCTTCGTAGAATGAGAAATGTTGCAGACAAAAGTTGCAGAGAAAGTCGAAACACACATTTTGTGTTTAGTAACTTTTTTTTTTCGAAAATCGCGCAATTCATGAGATAATGTGGAAAAATGCTGCAGAGCCGAGGAGGCCACAGATGACAATATAACACGGCGCGTGCGCATTGCATGCTGGATGACTAAGGCTACAGACACACACTCAGAATATGTAATATATTTGCTTTTGCGTAGCAACAATGGTTACACGTACGCGCCTTGATGCCACATTTATATGTACATTGCCTATCTTGTTTAAAAAGGACTACACCCACGGCAGAAGAGTTTTCTCATTCATTCCCATCATTACAATTGAATTCGCATTGAAGAAAAAATTTTCCATGTGTGACATGACTTTATTTCCGTAGTAATAACAGTCCGTGATGAGTGGGTCCCTGTCACCACAGCATGGCGCGTCCTCAGGTTGCTGCTGGAGGAACGGCCTCCATTGTGGAGAGAAGTTGCGAATATGTTGCATAAGCAGTCGCGGACAGCCGACAAGGTCTGGCCCTCCAGCTTGGGAGTTGGGCTAGGTGCTATAAATTGCTCACCGTAAAAACGTGTCATGGTACAAAATCTTCACACAGAAGCACTTGTGAATGCGGTAATGAACCTTCGAGTTCCGTAAAATGCGAGATATTTCTTTACTATCTGAAAATCGGTTAGCTTCTCTAGAAGGATTCTGCGCCACGGAGTAAGTAAGTAAGTAAGAAATAACAATGTGGATTGTGGTAAACATGATTTTGTCGCGTGGATACGGACATATCTGAAATTCTGGCTTTTTTTCATTATGTCATGAGTTTAGAATATTTTTTTGTGTGCAGTGGAACTCCACTTCTCCGGATTAATTTGGATGGCGAGCCGTCCGGTTATGCGTAAAATTCGGATAATTGGATTTTTTTTGAAAATAGGCTACATTGGCAATTTGCAGTCCGGCTGTTACTATTTACAGTATGTACCTGCGTCTATAGCTTTCAATCACGCCTGATTTGAAGTTCTAGAAGCCATAACACTGTGCTGTGCTTGATCTGATAACCGGTAATTTCAAGGCAAATTACTTTTGTAGAATTCTCGATAAATTTACCCGAAGAGCCAAGCCTATTCAGATAACCGGAGTTCCGGATAACCAGCATCGGGATAAGTGGAATTCCACTGTATTAGTTTCGCAAATCCGCGTCCTATTTCAACCTTACGCGTCTGTCTGTACCACTGAATCAGTCGACACTGACAACTTCCCATTATCTCCACCAGCTACGTCTAACAGTGTCCGTATTAACGAGATATGAACTCAAAATACCTAACCTTTACGCACGCCCGCATAGTAATGAGTAGCGCCGTTGCCTTCGTCATGTCTGTCCGTTTGTCCGTACTATCATTGGTGCTCGCATTGAAAGTATTTCTGTCAAATTTAATATCGAGAACATTTATGAAAATATATCGAATTCCAAATTTAAAAATATCGGACAAGATTGTCGAACATAGTACATGAAAATCTAAGTTAGATTTATTGTTTCCGGCGACATTAAATCGCCATAAAAGTGCTGTCTCGTAACGAGATGGTATCAGGCTGTTAGCATATCCGAGGAAGTATAAATCTAACGCGAAATACACATTACCATGGGCATATGCTACCAGATGGTTTTTTTTATAACAACTGGCAGGAAACGGGCTAACACATTGGTTCCTAAACTGTGTTTCGCGGACCCGAAGGGATCCGCTACCATTCCCCAAAGCAACCGTGGATAAATTTCTGTAATGGCTTATTTAAAGTTTACTTATTTTTCAATTAAAGGAATAATATATATTAAATATAATGGCGGCACTTCTTTAACTGGGGATGTGTTTATTTCGTATGACAATGGCCGGGATTGTGGTAAGGTTGTCAGCCTTACGCACCGGCCGTCTTTACCCCCAGGAAATGCTCCTGGTACTCATTTCTGTTAGAGGCTGAGTCGACTGCAGGGCCATAGTGCGATCGGAAGGATTTTATGTCAATAAAAACTTCCGATTACACCAGCTGGGATCGAACCAGCGACCTTCCGATTTGTAGCACAGCACCTTAACCAATGTGCCACTGCGGTCCCTTCGTATGACCGTTAGAATATCTAATAAGAAATTCCCTGTAGCAACAAAGCGAGCGAGAGTAATTTAATTGCGTCAAATCATCAATACATTTTTACGTATGCTACTGGTGTGTATTCCTAGCTATCTAGAATCAGTTCTGATAAATACGTTTTTTTTAACTTTTGATGCGTATCATCCAGACATTCTGTATTTACTTGAGCAAGAATGTGCGGATCCGTGGTTATTTTTCGAAGCCAGAAGGGGTCCGCGAGCAAAAATGTTTGGGAAAACACTGTGCTAGCCCATGAGGCATATTTTAAAAGCGGAATTTCTGCACAGAAATAAAATTTCCTCGGTGTGCCAGCGACTTCAAGAAATTCGAAGAATTTGCGTGATGTGAGAAGCGTGTTGCGTAGCGTAACACGAGACCACAGCCGACCGCGAAGTTTTCCCGTTGTCGATGCTTGGTTGTGAACGGCGCGAGCAGATTCAGGCATGTAGACTACTGTGTCAGGTGGAGTTAGACTGCGTTTGAAATGTGATGGTACACGCGCAGAAACCAGATTTCGTCTTTCGGCGAAACGAACGAGTCCATTCAAATCGGTTGGCGCGTTTCTTCAGTCGACTACTGGCAGCCGAGGTGTGCGCATCAGCGGTAGTAATGCGGGATACACCATGTTCCGAGGTAGTGTGAAGGGTACAGGCTATCCACTCCATTCGCCAGTTTCCCCTTCAGTTCCCCTGCCGTGCGTCACCGTGTGCTATCACATTTCAAAAGCAGTCTACAACACTGACCGTAGTGCCGGAATTATAAGTTGACGACTCAGTTAGGAAGAAGAACGACAGATATTTGTTTATGGCGGTAAAAATTTTTGATACATTTTATTTGGCGACATTTTGGACAGCCCGACTTCCTCAAAATTTAGGGTAGAGGAAAGCCTTCCTTCTCTCAGTACCCTGCTTTCTTCGCATGACGCCTGTTCCAAACTCAGACGAGTATTTTGATTTATCTTCCATTTCAGTCTCCAATTGGTATATCTGTATGCCGGGTAGCTCAGTCAGTATAGCGACTGACTACGGGCTGGACGGTCCGGGATCGAATCCCGGTGGGGACGAGAATTTCCGTCCGTCCAGACCGGCGCTGGGGTCCACCCAGCCGTCTGTAAAATGGGTACCGGGTCTTTCCCGGGGGTAAAGTGCGGCTGGAGCGTGCTGCTCACCACTCACCCCCTTCTAGTGCCGCGGTCATGGAAGAGTAGAGCTATAACTCTACCCACCCTCTGGGCCACACCGGGCCTGTAACGGGATCACTTTACCTTTACCTTTACGAGTTGTAATGTTTTCGCAGATGTGTTGCTGAAGGTTCCCTCCTTCCCGGATTATTTCGACTATTGTACAGAACATTACGCCGCCCCGAAACGTCTGGATCCGACTATACATTGGCGCGGTGTCACATCCTGAAAGAACGGAATCCTCAGGCGTCTTCTTCTGAAGTTTTCCCTTTCGAGGTCATGAAGACATATTGTGGAGTTGAAGTGTAGCTCCACTCATTCCCAAACTTACCACTTTACGCCACAGCCCCTTTACTCCCATGAAAAATTTCCGGTACACACTTATCCGGCCTTAACATTAACCTCCAAATATAAGAATTTCCGGTACGCACTTATCCGGCCTTAACATTAACCTCCAAATATAAGAATTTCCGGTACGCACTTATCCGGCCTTAACATTAGCCAG
>Ga0131853_10013952_pt1 | contig 14718 bp, 12 predicted proteins | sample TergutLab28metaG_FD_92764 | JGI IMG/M metagenome (GOLD analysis project Ga0131853, IMG submission 92764) | Labiotermes labralis P1 segment gut microbial communities from Petit-Saut dam, French Guiana - Lab288 P1 (version 2) (version 2) | ecosystem: Host-associated > Arthropoda: Insects >... | reverse complement strand
TGGTGCTTGACAGCAACTGACGCTATCGACAGGCGGGAAAAAATTCACGCATGCGCACTAAGGTTCAAGGTCGGCTCATGCAAGCGCGCTAGATTATAATCCATCAGGTGTTCGCATAAAAAAGTACGGTCGGATACTTCTCTAACACACCTCGTACAGAGGGACACACATACCTGCTGATATAAAGAGATACGCACAGTGTTGCTGTCATGCAGAAGGACACAGACACAATCGCAAATATACAGACGGACACACACGTTTGTTGATATACCGAAGGACACACACATTCTTTGATGTACAAGGGGACACACACATTTTGTAATTTACAGACGGACACACAAATTTGCTGCTGTGCAGGCACACACAGTTGCTGATACACAGAAGGACAAACACAGTTGCTCATTAACAGAGGGGCACACACTTGATTATGTAACGAGTGACACAAGCAGTTGCTGATTTGCAGAGGATCACACACAGTTGATTATATAAAGAGGGAGGCAAACAGTTCATAATATTTAGAAAAGCACAGGCAGCTGTTGATATTCAGAAAGAAAACTACAGTTGTTTATATAAGGAGAGACACACATTTGCTAAAATACAGAAGGACACAACCTGTCGCTGATTTGCAGAGGGACAATCATGCTGAAGTTGTTCAGAGTATTATACACATTTGCCGATAGAGAGAGAGACACACACAAACATACTGATTTAAGAAGGGCAAAAATATTTATTGCTATAAAGGAGGACACACGCAGTTGGTGATGTACAGATGTACAAACATTGTTGCTGATATACAGGAGGAAAAACACAGTTGTTGATATACAAAAGGACACACATATTTGTTGATGTACAGAAGGAAACATTTATTTGCTGATATACAGAGGGAAACACACATTTTCTGTAATACAGAAAGTCACACAAAATTCCTGATATACAGTGGGACAAACATTTGCTGATATACAGAAAGGCAATTATATATGCTGATATACAGAAAGTCACACACATTTGCTTATGTAGAGGAACACACACACACATGATGATGTACAGATGGACAGACACATTTGCTGACGAGAAGAAACAAACACACATTTGCTCATGTTCAGAGGGACACACACATTTCCAAATATAAAGTCGGGGACACACATTTGATGATAAAGAGAATGGTACACACAGTAGCTGATATACGAAAATACACACAGAATTGCTAATACATAGAAAGACACAGCAGTCGCTGAAATGCTGAAGGACACACACGTTTGCTGATATAGAAAATGACACATATATTTGCTATTAAATAGTAAGCCACCTAGATTTGCTGATATATAGAAGGACGCAAACAGTTCCTGATGTATAGAGGGACACATATGGATGGACACGCACATTTCCTAATATACAGAAGAACACCCACAGTTGCTGTTATCCAGAAGGACACACACATTTGCCGATGTAGAGATGGCACACATTTGCTGATATACAAAGGCCACACACATTTGCTGATATACAGATAGACCTACTCTGCTTCCTATATACAAATGTACATACTTATTTGCTTACACACAGTAGGACACACACAAATGCTGATTTAAAAAGGACACATATATTTGACGTTGTACAGAGGAACACACACATTTGATGATACACAGAGGGACACACGCAATTGTTGTTACTCAGGCGGACACAAACAGTTGCTGATATAGAAAGGGACAAACATATTTGCTGAATTAGAGTGGGACAAATCCGTTTATGATGTACAATGGGACACACACCGTTGCTGATATACAGAGGGACACACACAATTTTCTGATATACATGGGGCACACATAGATATATATATACAGAGCGACACGCACAGATTTTATTTTAAAGATTGGCAAACACAGTTTGTGATTTACGGAAAGACACGCACATTTGATGATATAAAGAGGGAAGCATAAGTTTGCTCACTTAGAGAGGGACACACAAAGTTGCTGACGTTCAGAAGGACACACATATTTTCTGATATACAGAGGGAAAAACACATTTGCTGATATAAAGAAGGACACGCGGTTGCTGATTTACAGAAGGGCACAAACATTTTTTGATATGGATTAAGAGACAAACTTTTGCAGATATACAGAGGGACACACACACAGATGCTGATATGCAGAAAACACACAGTTGCTGAGGTATAGACGAATACATACAGTTGTTGAAATAGAGTGGGACACACACAGTTACTGATATAGAGAGGGACACAAACATTTGCTTGTATACAGAAGGACACACATATTTGCTGATTTCCAGAGGGGCACGCACAGTTGCTGATATAAAGAAGGAAACACACATTTGCCGATGTAAAAATGGACAATTGAATTTGCTGACGTAAAGAGCGACACACACATTTGTTGATGTACAAGAGGTCACACACATGAGCTAATGTACAGTGTGAAACAAACATTTCATGGTATCCGGAGGATCAAAAACTGTTGCTGATATTCGCAAAGACACTCGTTTTCTGATGTACAGAACGACACATACAGTTGCTGTTAAAAATAAGCACACCCACAGACTCTGCTGTACACACCGACACACACAGTTGCTGTAATACAGATGGACATAAACATTTGCTTTCTTAAATTAACACACACATTTGTTGATGTACAACGGCACACACACATTTGCTGATGTATAGAGGGTCACACACATTTGCTGATATACAGTTGCTATTATAAAGAGGGAAAAACACATTTGATGATATAGAGAATGACACCCACATTTGTTGATATAGAGTGGGACACACATTTGCTCATATACAGAAGGACGCACACATTTGTTGATGTGCAGAGGGACACACATATTTGCTGATATAAAGTGGGATAAACACATTTGTTGAAAAATAAAATGACACACACAAATTAAATTTGTAATGTGTTACACAGACCTATGCTGATATACAGAGGGTCACTCACAGTTGCTGTTATATATTAGGGCACACATTTGCTGATGTAGGGAAAGACACACTTATTTGCTTATATTAATTTAGACACAGACAATTCCAACTATACAGACGGACAACCACATTTGCTCTATTACAGGGGGATACACAGTTGCTGATATACAGAGGGACACATATGGATGTGGAAAAAAATTAGGACAAACACAGTTGCTTATAAATAGATGGACAAAAACACTTATAATTTTACAGCTGGAAAGGCGCAGTTGCTGATGTACAAAATGACACACACCTTTGCTGATATACAGAGGTACACACATATTTGCAGGTATACAGAGCGACACACACATGTGCTGTTACATAGAAAGGCACACACATTGGATTATATACAGAAGGACATACGGATTTGCTAATTTACAGCAGGACACAAAGAGATGCTGATGTACAGATGTTCACACAGAATTTATTGGCGTACAGATGGACACGCAGATGTTGATATACAGAAGTAAATACACAGTTGATAGTATACCTATGGACACACATATTTGCCGATTACGGAAGGGAAAACACGGTTTCACCAGCATAGAACGAAACACACATTTGCTGATATAGAGTAGAACACACACATTCGATGTTGTGCAGAAGGGAACATACAGTTGCTGATATAAAGAAAGAAAATCACATTTGCTGATATAATGAATGACACACACATTTGTTGTTATACTGAATGAGACAAACATTTTCAGTTATACAGAAGGACACACAAATTTGCGGATATACAGAAGGAAAGAATCATTTGCTGTAATAAGTAGACACACATATGCGGATAGAGATAAGGACACATACAATCTTTCATGTACAGAAGGACACACATAGTTGCTGATATTCAGAGGGACACACACAGATGAGGATACACAGATGGGCACACAGATTTGCGAATATACAGAAAGACACACAGACCTGCTGATATACAGGAATAAAAACACATTTGATGACATAGAGACGGACAAACGTAGTTGCTGATATACAGAAAGGCACACATTTGCTGAAGTACAGAAAAACACACACAGTTGCCGATTATCAGAGGGACACACACATTTGCTGTTCTACACAGGTACACAAACCTTAGCTGATATACTGAAGAACACACACATTTGCTGACGTTTAGAAGGACACACACATTTTCTTATATAAAAAAGGACACACACATTCGCTGATGTAGAGATGGACACATATATTTGTTCATATACAGAGGGACAAACACACCTGTTGATATAATGAGTGACACAAATAGCTGCTGATATGCAGTGTGACACACACAGTTACCCTTATACAGAAATACACAAACACATTTGCTGATATACAGGGGTAAACACAGAGTTGAAGATGTAATAAGGGACACACATATTTGCTGATGTACAGAAGGACAAAAACATTTTCTTATGTACAGAGATACAGACACATGTGCTGACATAGAGGACACAAAATGTTTTTTCTATACAGAGTGATGCACAAAGTTGCTGATGTACAGAGGGACACACACAAATATTCATATAAGGAGGTACACACACACTAGCAAATATACAGAAATACATAATCTGTTCTTTATTTGCGGTGGGTCATTTAAATTTGCAAATATGCAGAAGAACATAAACAGTTGTCCATATACAAAGGGACACAAACACATACTGATATACAGATCGGCACAAATATTTGCTGCTAAGCAGGAGGGCACACACAGTTTTTGCTGTAAAGATGTAGACACACATTTTCTGTTATACAGAAGGACACACACAGTTGCTGATATACAGAAGGACAAACACATTTGCTCATGTACAGAAGGACACATATATCTGCTGACATACAGAGCGTCACAAACAGTTGCTGTAATAAAGAGGGTCACAAACATATGCTGCTAAACAGAGTGACACACACAGTTGCTTGTATAAAGAGGGACACAAACATTTGCTTTCGTACAATTATACAATCAATATGTTTGAAGTACAGATGAACTGACACAATTTCTGATATACAGAGGGACACACACACAGCTACCCAAGTCCAGAGGGACACACATGTTTGCCGATATATGTAGGGACACACACATTTTGTGATATAGAGCAGTCTACACACATTTGCTGATATAAAGAAACAAACACAATTTTGCTGATATACAGAATGACACACACCGTTGCTGATATACAGAAAGGCACACACAGTTGCTGATAGACAGATGAACTCAAACATTTGCTGATATAGAGATTGACACATAAATTTTAATTTACATCTGGACACAAACAATTGCTGATATATAGAAGGAGGCACACATTTGCTGATATACAGTGGGTCACACACATTTTCTGAAAAACAGAAGGTCACACACATTTGCTGATATGCAGACGGACACACATTGTTACCGATTTTCAAAACGACACACATAGATGCTGATATTCAGAGGGATACACATATTTGCTGGTATACAGAAGGCACGCACAGTTGCTGATATACAGAATGACACACAATTGATAATATACAGAAGGACGTAAACAGTTGTTGATATGAAGAAGGACACACAGATATCCTGAAATAAATAAAGACATACACAGTTGATGATATACAGAAGCAAACATACTTGCTAATATAAAGAGGGAAGCACACATTTGATAATATACTGAGGGACAAAAACATTTGATGATAACCAGACGGACACACACATTTGCTGATATACAGAGGGAAACACAAGTTCGCTGATATACAGAGGGACACAAACAGATGCTGATATATATAAATTCACATATTTGCCGATGTCCAGATATATACACCCAGTTGCTGATATACAGAAAGGCGCACATATTTGCTGGTGTACAATATGACACACACAGACCTGATATGCAAAGGGATACAGACATTTCCTGGTTTACAGACTGACACACACATTTGCTAATGTAGAGATTGAGACAAACAATTACAGATATACGAATGGAAATACACCGTTGCTGATTTTCAGAAGGACACACATATTTGCTGATATTCAGAGTTATAAACACAGTTGCTGATATAAAGCGGGACACAGAGTTGCTGCTGTAAAGAAAGACACACACATTTGTTTTTTACAGAGGGGCACAATTTTTGCTGATATACAGAGGGACACATATCTTTGATTATATACAGAGGAACACAAAGCGTTGCAGATAAACAGGGGGACACACATTTGATGTTAAACAGAGGGGCACACATATTTGCTGTCATACAGAATGACACACACAGTTGCTGATATCCAGAATTTCACACACAGCCGATTATATACAGACGGACACACAGATTTGCTGAAATAGAGGACATACACATTTGTTGATGTGCAGATGGAAACAAAAATTTGCTAAAAACAGATGGACTCACAATCTTGCCGATATAGAGTGGGACACACACACTTTCTAATATACAGGGAGCACAAATATTTTCTGTTATAGGGAAGGACACACACAGATGCGTATGTAAATTATTACAATCATATTTGCTGATATACAGACGGACACACACAGATCATGATATACATAAGGACAGAAACTGTTGCACATTTAACAAGGGAACCACACAGTTACTGAAAAATGAGATTCACACATAGTTGTTGATATAAATAAGGACACACACATTTGATGATGTATGGTACGACACACAGAGTTACTGACATACAGATGGACAAATATATTTCCTGATGTATAGAGGCACACACACAGATGCTGATGTAAAGGGACACATATAATTGCACATATATAGAGGGACAACAAATTTTCTGATTAACAGAATCGCAAAATCGGGTGCTGATATAAAGAAGGCCACACACATTTACTAATATACAGAAGGACACATACAGTTGATGATATTCTGAAAGATACACACATTTTCTGATATAGAGAACGACACATACAGTTTCTTTTATACAGAAGGACATAGTTGCTGATACAAGGAGGGACACAAACAGTTCCTGACATAAAGACGGACACACACATTTGTTGTTTTACAGTAGTACAAACAGTTCTCCTATACAAAGTGGCACAAACATTTGCTGACATACAGATGGACACACACATTTGCTAATACATAGAAGGACACACACATTTGCTGATGTAGAGCGGGCACAAATGTTTCTGATATAGAGAGAGACAAACACATTTGCTGATATACAGAAGACACACACAGTTTCTGATATACAGGACAAACACATTTGCTGGAAACAGACTGGCACACAGTTGCTTATATAGAGAAGTAACACACCTTTGCTAATATAAAGAAGGGCACACACATTTTCTGAAATACGGAAGGACACACACATTTGCTTATATACAGAAGGACACACACATTTGCTGATGTACAGAGGGACACACACAGTTGCGGATAAACGGAGGGACACACACAGTTGCTGATATAAAGGGGGACATATAATTTTGATATAGATTTGCTGATATACAAATGACACACCCATTTGAAGATGTATAAATAGACACAAAATATTGCACACAAATAGAGGGACAGACACATTTGATGTTCTAAAGAGGGACACACAAATTTCCTGAAATACAGAAGTTCCTACTCATTTGCTGATATACAGATGGAAACTTACATTTGCTGATATAAAGAAATTCAAACACAGTTGCTGATGTACAGAGAGCAAAAACATTTGCTAATATACACAATGACAAACAAATTTGCTGATATATAGGAGGACAGACACGGTTTTGGATGTTCGTAAAAACACAAATTTTGCCGATATAGAGATGTACACATACATTTACTGAAGTACAGATATTCGCATATAGTTACTCTTATACAGAGGGACACATAGACTTTGTTGATATAGAGGACACGCATAGATGCTGACTCTATGAAGGATACACACAGCTGATAATAAACAGAAGAACACATACAGTTGCAGATGAAAAGATGGACGCACACAGTTGCTGATATAGAGAAGGACACCCACATTTCATCATATAGAGAAGGACATACATTGTTCCTGATATACAGATGGACCCTAGTTTGTTGATATACAGAAGAACACACACAATTGCTGATATACAGAACGACACACACATTTTTTGGCGTACAGAAGGGAAAAAACATTTGCCGATGTAGAGATTAAGGCAGACATTTTGTGATATAGAGAACGATTCACACAGTTTCTGATATACACAAGAACACATACATTTGCTGATATACAGAACGACATACACATTTGCTGATATACAGAGGGACACACATAGTCGCTGATGTACAGAATTTCACACACAATTGCTGATGTACAGGGTGACACACATTTGGTGATATACAGAAAGACACGCACAGTTGCTGATGTACAGAGAGGCACACATTTGCTGATAGAGAGACGGACACAGACAGTTGCTGATATAGAGAAGGAAACGCATATTTATTGATATATATAGGACACACAGAGTTTCTGTTTTACAGATGAAAACACTGTTGCTGATACACAGAAGGGCACAAACGTTTGCTGATATAAAGAAGGACACACAACGTTTTTGATACACAGTAGGAGACAGAGATATCCATATATAGAGATGGACACAAACAGTTTTTGATATAATGATTACACACACATTATTTAATATACAGATAGAGACACATATTTGGTGATATAGGGAAGGACACACTCATTTTCTGATTTACGGAGGTACACACATAAATTGTGATGTGCAAAGGGACACACAATTTTGCTGATTTAAAATAGACCCCCACATTTTCTGATATAAAGTGGGACAAACACATTTGCTTATATAAACAAAGGCACATCCATTTGCTGATATACATACTGACACACAGTTCCTTATATACGGAGGGAATCACGTTTGCCAATATAAAGAATGGACACACACGTTTGCTGATATACAGAAGAGACATAATGTTGCTGAAATTGAGAAGGACGCGCATATTTATTGATTTACAAAAGGAAACACAGAGTTGCTGTTATAAAAATGAGACACACAGTTTCTGTTAACGACAAGGACACACACAATTTCTGATGTACAGAAGGACACACTCATTTGCTAATTTACAGACGGACACACACATTTGCTGACGTACAGAATGACATACTTTTGCTGATATAAAGGACACACACTGTTGCTGATTTAGAGTGGGACACGTACAGTTGCTCTTATACGAAGGACACACATAGTTGCTTTTAAGCATAGCGACACACACATTTGCTGTTCTACAGAAAGGCACAAACATTCGCTGATTTACAGAGAGAAACACGCAGTTGCTTATATAATGGGTGGCACACACATTTGCTGATATACGGAAGTACGCACACATTTGCGGGTGTAGAGCTGGAAACGCTCTGTTCTTGATATTCAGAAACACACGTACATTCGCTGATAAACAGATGGACACGCACAGTTGCTGATAGATAGAAAGACACACACATTTGCTGATTTACAGAAGGACACACATATTTGCTGATATACATAAGGACACAAACAGTTGCTGGTATCAGAATGTCACACACAGTTGTTGATATGTAGAACGACACATGCATTTGCTAGTAGCCAAAGGGACACACTCAGATACTTATATAACAAAAGGAAACAAATTTTGTTATATACAGAGGGACACACACATTTGCTGATAAACAGAGGGACACACGCATTTGCTGTAATACAGCGGGAAACACACATTTGCTGATGTACAGAGGGACACACACAGTAGCTGGTATACGGACGGTCACACACAATTCATTATATATTGAGGGACAAACACATTTGCTGATACAGAGAAAGACACATATATTTGCTGATATACAGAAGAACACAGACATATGCTGATGTAAAATACACACAAATTTGCTAATATGCAGTACTAAAAACACATTTGTTTATGTATAGAAGGACACACATTTGCTGATATACAAAAGGAGACACGCAGTTGAAAATATGGAGTGGGACCCACACGTTTGCTGTAAAAGAAAAGGACCACATATTCGCTCTTGTACAGAATTTCATACATATTTTCTAATGTACAAAGAGACACACAGAGTTGCTGATGTACAGATGTTCACACATATATGATGAAGTACAAATGGACACACAGTTGTGATGTAGAGATTGACACATATATTTGTTGATGTACAGAAAGACACGGATTTTCTGATATACAGAGTGGCACAAACAGTTGCTGATATACAGAAGAACACACACAGTTTCTGATACTCAGAATTACACCCATTTGCTAATACACAGAAAGTCACACACAGTTGCTGATTTACAGAAGTACACGCATAGTTTCTGTTGCACAAATGGACACACAGAGTTGCTGAATTTCAGAAGGACACACACTTGCTGATATACTGAAAGTCACACACATTTGCTGATATTCAGTACGAGACACACTACTGCAGATATGGAGGAAGGCACACACAGTTGCTGATATACAGAGGAGACACACAGTTGATGTTATACAGAAGGAGACTCACATTTGCTGATATAGGAAAGACACACATACTTTCTGCTATACAGAGGGACAAACATAATTTCTTATGTACAAAAGGACACAAACAGTTTTTGATATAAATTGTACACACACATTTGCTGATATAATGAGTGACATGCACAGTTACAGATAGACGGAAGGACACACCAAGTTGCTGATATGCATTTAGACACACACCGTTGCTTATGTACAGAGGGACACACACATTTGTTATTTTTCAGAAAGTCACACACGTTTGCTGATATACAGAAGAATACACACATTTGCTGAAATTGAGAAGGACTTAGACAGTTGCTGACAAAAAGACGGATACACACAGTTATAGATATAAAATTGAGACAATTTTGCTGATTTAGTGAAGCACACACACACACAAATTTTTTTATAAAGTGGGGCAGACACTTTGCTGATGTACAGAGGGACACACACATTTCCTGATATTCAGAGGGACAATCACAGTTGATAAACCGAGGGACACACAAATTTTTTGATATAAAGAAGGGCACACACATTTGTTAATATACAGAAAGACACATATTTTCTGATATACACAGGGACACCCACAATTGCTTATATAGAGAGGTTCTCACAAAAACGCTGATATATAGACGGACACACATTTCTTCTAATATCCAGAGGGGCACACAAACGTTTAATGTTATACAAAAGGACACACTTTTATGTTATACAGAGAGACACACACATTTGCTGGTATACAGAGGGACACACACTGTTGCTGATATATGGAAGGGCAAACACATTTGCAGTTATACAGAAGGACACATGCAGTTCCTGATCTACAGAGGGAAAAACACAGTTACTGATATACAGATTGTCACACACAGTTGCTGTTGTACAGAAAAAGACACCCAATTGTTGCTATACAGAAAGATACACACACAATAGCTGATATACAGAGGGACACACACAGTTGGTGATTTACAGAGGGAAAAACACATTTCCTGATATACAGAGGTACACACACGTTTGCGGATATTCAGAGTGATACACACATTTGCTGATGTACAGAATGACACACATATTTGCTGATATACAGATGGACACACACAGTTGCTGATATACAGTGGGACACACACATTTGCTGATATACAGAGTGACACACACATTTGCTGATATAAAGAAGGACACACACATTTGCTGATATACAAAAGAACACACACTTTTTTTATACAGAAGGACACACACATTTGCTGATATACAAAAGGACACGCACAGTTGCAGATGTGCTTAAGGGACACTAACATTTGCTGATATACAGAGGGTTATACACATTTGCTGATATTCAGATGTTCACACACATTTCTTTACGTACAGGGGGACACACACATTTTCTGATATGCAGACGGACACGAACATATGCTTATATACAGAGGGACACACACGGTTGCTTGTATACAGCGGGCCACACACATTTGCTGATGTACGGAAGGACACACACAGTTTATGATTACCGAAGGACACACACTTTTGCTGATATATAGTGAGACATACACATTTGCTCTTATTCAGAGGAACACACACATTTCCTGAATTTCAGTGGGACACGCACAGTTTCTGATATACAGTGGGACACACACATTTGCTCATATACAGAAGGACACACTTTTGTTGATGTACAGAGCGTCACACACATTTGCTGATACACAGAGGGACACACACACTTTTGCTGATATACAGTGGGACACACTGTTGCTGATATACGGATAGACACAAACATTTGCTGATATACTAATGTGCACACATTTGCTGATATACAGATGGACACACACATCCGCTCTTATACAGCTGGACACACACATTTGCTGACGTACAGAGGAACACACAAGGTTGCAGATATACAGAAGTACACACACTGTTGCTTTTATACAGAGGGACGCACTTAGTTGCTAAAAACAGATGGTCACAACCAGTTGCTTGTATACAGAAAAACACACACGGTTACTTATGTACAGAAAGACACACACATTAAAAACTTATTTGTGTGTATACCTCTGTAATTTATCCATTTAATAAGTGTAATGACCTAATTTCCTTCTAATTTGCACTTTTAAAAATTTTCGAATTATCTCTTCGTCACAAACTTGGTACTTTTGACAATAGTGCAAATGAGGATGGCAGTCTTCTGGGTTACTCGACCTTTTCCACAGCTATCAGAACATTGCATGTGATTTCTTAGGTTGCAGCCCACATAGAACTTCGTGTAATTAGTGTTTTGTCTTATTCTATTTGTCAGATAGCAAGACCAAAATGTTTTTTTCCTCCACAATTTGCCTATTATTGATGTTGTACAAATGATTTTCTCCAAGCCTTCTGCTAGAGAATCTCACATGCAGAAAAATGGAAATACTGTCTATAGCAAGAAATTCAGAAACACTGCAAACCTACGTCCAGATAAGTCTCGGTTCAACATTGCTTAATTTGAACATGATTCCATCTCTCAGTCTTCTCCATGTTTTCAATGACTAATGACTTGGGCAGTTCAATGTCAAATCAACACGGTTTAGGAACAAAATTTTCATGACCATCTCTGGTTCTAGTAACAATTTTCGAGCTGCTTGGTTCTTCTCTGAAATTAAATCTGAGAAATGTGTTCAATTGTTGCAGTGAACAGCCTTTTGTAATTTCAAGTTTTCCTGAAATGCTCCTGCATTCTGATTCATTAAAATACTTAATGACACCGGTCCTAATTAAGATAGAGGGTTTAGCTTTTTCCTATTGAAAAACACTCAAGTGGGACTTTCATTTAACTTTTCATCAATATTTTGACTTTGAACCCTTTACTTTTTTTTATGTAAATTGTACTATAAATTGTATGCCAGTTTCTTAAAGAAACTTTGTGATAACATAAGTACAGCTTTCTTGAGTATCCTAACTGGGAATGCAAGTGATGAGGACATAGAATTTATTTTCTATTAGTGGTCTTTTGTTGCACTGAATGGTTTGTTATGTTGAGTCCTGAGGTGACCTGAATAGATATGTAACATATTTAATTGAGCCTTTCAGTTTATATCTCATTCCAGTAGGGCCAAGTTATGGTTCCTTGCATGCCACGTTTTGTAATCATTTTCTGTTGCAAAAATTTAACCTGTATTTGTGCCAGTTCAAATGACTGTCTGTGCTACAAATGGCACAGAACATTCTACAGTGCTGAAAATCTCAGTCACAATACAAGTTACAACACAAACCTGACTGTAGTGCAGTAGATGATAAAAAACAATGCAAGGTCAACAGATGTGATAAATGTTGGAAAACTGGCGAAAATTTTCCAGAATCTTTGAAAATAAACGACTTGTCTCCTTAACCTCAGAAAATGACTTAAAAACCAGGGAATGAAAGGACAATTTTAAAATTGAGCAGACGCTCCCTGTTTCTCTCCTGGACAACCAATTGGAAACAACAAAATAAGTCACCACAACATGCTGAGATTCATTTAATAATCTAAAAATTCTACGTCTTCAATCACAATATATACAATCACTTCTGTTATTTGTAGTTAACAACAAAAATGAAATCAAATTAAAATCTGTTCTCTCTCAAATATAAGAAATAGACAAATATCCAACTTCCAACAACCTCCTTACAATTTATCACTATATGAAACATCAATCTATACAATTAGCATAAACACATTTAAGAGTCTCTCACAAATTATAAAAAATGTAGGTGATAACCACAAAGAATTTAAATTATCACTAAATGATTATTTAAACGTTCGCTCCTACTCTGTACAATACTGTAAAGCAAGCATAGAATGATTAACTAAGCTCAATCTGTTGTGCTGTACTGTCTAATGCAGTCAGTACTGTACATAATATTGTACTGACTTATTAGTTGTTTTATCCAACCAGCCCTTTGATGCAAATTCTATAAACTAAATTACACTTGATTTCAAACTCACGATGTGTTCTGAAAGTTGTATTCTATTTTTTGAGTGATTACCCGGCATCTGAATTTTATATGTCGATAGTAGTATATGGGTAGCTTTGGATGGGGGGAGGTAAAGATTTTCTCAAGAATAAAATTACCCCCTCCACTTCCCCGGTCACGTGACTTCCCTCCCCTCCGGCGGGAGATTTAAAAAATTAGTAGTGTTGGCGGGAGATTTGAAAAAGGCAGTGCCGGCGGGAGATTTGAATAAAAAGCAGTGTTGCCAACTGTGTAGATGGAAAAGAAAAAATTTTCCCTCGATGGAGGGAAATTTTCGTTTCGTGGGTTGGAGAAAGAAATGAAGATCGTGTAGCGTGAGTATGGAGCAAGAG
>Ga0131853_10013950_pt1 | contig 14720 bp, 5 predicted proteins | sample TergutLab28metaG_FD_92764 | JGI IMG/M metagenome (GOLD analysis project Ga0131853, IMG submission 92764) | Labiotermes labralis P1 segment gut microbial communities from Petit-Saut dam, French Guiana - Lab288 P1 (version 2) (version 2) | ecosystem: Host-associated > Arthropoda: Insects >... | reverse complement strand
TTGCTGTGAATACAGTATCAAAACTCCTGATGATGGACAGTAGGTCTATCCGAAACATGTAGATTTCATTACCAAAACAAAGCTGAGAAATAGTGCATCTTGTTGGCTTTTATTATAAGAATATAAGTAAACAGGTTCACTGTTATTCCATTCTAGCGGAAAATTAACAGAAAGAATAAATTGATATAAAATCAAAATACTATGTCTGTCCTTGTATTAAATTACGTAGCATGCACTAAACACAATTGTGGAATTGAAAGTACAGCTGTACAAATTATTATTCTCAGTACTTAATGGAGGCAAGCGATGCCACGTTTCCTCTTGTACAGGCGCCCATTGAGTCCCAGAGCCGATCTGGAGGATGTGGTTCAGAAATGTCACCTTACTACCCCTGCCGGGAATTGTCAGGAGATACTTTGGCAGCTCAGTCCGCAACATAGTTACTATGCCGACTGAGAAAATGTGGTATAAGTTTTGCGAACATGTTTTCCTTGGAGTATTTCTTCTCGTCTCGTCTCAGTATCACTCCTCGAACGTTCCAAGTACCTTCATTCATCTAATACCGACGCTATATAACATTAGAAACTGACGGCGTCGTTAAATAACACACTTAAAATCTTTCAGTCTGGTAATATTCCGAAGTTTCGTCACAATATCCTTGGCATCCTATAAGTTTCAATTTACGTAACCTACCTACTTATATATTTTCTCTCCCGAACATAGCCCAGAAAAAAAAACACTGAACGGTGGAGCGATTGAAATGGTTTGTTGACAGACAGACGGACAGACAGACGGACAGCCCACCTACATAACAGGTCGTTTATATAATATTATTTTGTGGGTTAGATTTATCTTTTACAAAGCAGCTGGACTGTACTATTTACGTAACTCGATTTGCAGCTTGAGAATATCTCAGCGTGCTGCTGCGTTTGTTACTGTGACTGATCTGGAACCGGCACCGCCACCGTGATTTGGTGTTCAGACTGAAAGAATTACTTTTGTAATTGCCATAAGGTGGTTGTGAATATTGTTCACTTTCATAGAAAGTGGTCACACGTTGTCTTCTTGTGATATTTTACGATCAATGGCGTTCGGATCAATGTAGAAAACGTTTCGTATGAAGTCTTTGCCGCCATCTCTACTTGCCAGGAGAGTGAAACAGCAGGGTACTCGGAAAACTTGAAACATATTTATATAACTGCACCGTGTCATGTATCAGAGTAAGTGATCTAGACTTCTTGTTTGGGTAACGGTGCATTAACATCCGTATCTTTGTGCTTAGCATATGTAGGGTTGGTATAAAAAATGAGAGAGAGAGAGAGAGAGATTTTCTGCAATGAAGTGGCAATTCTGGGAAGGGTGAATGTCGTACGCGTGTATTTGAACGTGTTTTCCAAACACTTGTTTGAGACCAAAATTTTTGTTCAAGCTGTAACTACGCTGGCTTCTATACGAGAAGAACCCTATTCAAATCTAAATGGAGACATCGACTATCCAGACTGATATTTTTCGTACTTTTAATAAGTATCGCCAGGTATCCTACGGGATAGAAACTTGAAACAGGCCATAACTGTTTATTTTTCAATCCATTTCAGTTTTACGAAATATATGAGATTGTTGCTGTCAGTATTACTACTATGAAGATTACTATCTTCTTGGATATGGCGCGTCATATTCGGGTACATATTTATAAAAGTTTCGAAGAAGCCTGCTGCCCTCTTCTTCAGGGTAGCCGTGATATTGGTACTGGTCATAATTCTATATCCATGTGCTCTGAGGGGACGTGGAAGGCCGAGAGGAAAGGCAGTTAAGAAGCTGGAATTTTTGTACGAAGTAGAACAACTAACTAGCCGACCGTGACTTTTGCTGAAAGATATTCATGTAGTTTATACGTTTTTAGTATAAAAGCTTTAGTTTTATAGACTTCCGGTACTTTGTCCTTGAATATAAACCAGAGGAGTGTAGGTAGTCCACATTTAGACTGTTCGCAGGATGACTACGAACCGTGAGTGTGTTCCGTGAGCGGTGGAAGGAAAGAAGAAAGAGCTATGTGAGAAGGAAAGTAACTCTTATGATCGATCATTGTGTAGGTTTAATGTGGAAGATGGAGAATGGAAATCACACGAGCGGTGAGACAGATTTACCATCTGATATCTGCATAAAGACTTGCTGTTACATGACTCACATACTCTACAGAGTAAACACACTCTTCAGAATCATAGGGTGAGTGGGGGTACGTGCTTCTGTACGTGCATGAATTGAATAGTTTTCCCAAATTTATTCGAAGGTGTAATAGGTGTTATATCGACTGTCATTCTTGCACTAAATTAACTAGTAGGAAGACAGGACATTTCTGCGGACAGGTATGTAGAACTTGATAACCTGTGGTTTCAACAATAGTGTGGTTGGTTTGTTAAACACGTGTGTTAAAAATTCGTTGAAAATATAAGCCTAAACCGATTTAATGAGTGGAGAAACAGATGTTGGACAGACGGTCACGTGACTTCCAGCGGATGATTGAGGCTTTGTTCCCTCCCCCCACCCCAGGTTTTAGATAACTGCAGCAGCGGGTAGGTAAAGAAAGGAGAAACAAATTACAGCATAACGAAAACAAGGGTGAAAAAATTATGAAAAATGATAAATAATTTTTTTCAGTAAAACGAAGAATGAATGGATTTTTTGGGGGAGGGGGACAACAAATTGACATTTCTTTCTTTACAATGAATTGGATGGAGAGAAAATTAGAATTAATGTGGTATTTTCTAAGAATTATTAAAAGAATATTAAAGTATTTTATTGTGAGTGAAATGGAACAAAAAATCATCTCATCTGTATATCACTTATAATATTGTGGTGCCCAGGTTCAGCGGTCAATAAGAGGGTTAGGCTTATATTAATCTGGATTTTGTCCCAGTTGTTATTATTTAGAACATGAAATGTTGCGGAATGTGGATACGTTTCTGCCAGAGCTGGTCGTTCACAATAGCTCTTCCTATCGGAAGCACATATGCAATTCTGTAGGAGTTCTAAGCCATAAGTTTACCTGAAGAAGGAGGCAGATTCAGGTACAGAAAACTTTGTCCGTTTCGGAAGAAGTGTAGATAACAGGTCATCCTATTGCCCGGTTCTCACTATAGGAACGGTCACATATCAGTCAAGAGACGGCCACATATTATTTCGTCTGTGTTTTAAAAGAATTTTTCACGTTAGTAGTCACGTTCAAAGCACGGTACACTCACGAAGATCTCCACTGTGTTATAGGTAAAAACGTTTTTCTTGATTGCCATCGGACGTCGAGTACAAGGCCTGCCTTTACTGGGAAATGTAAATGACTCCGTACCATCATCATGTGAACCCATCAGAACTGTCGATTCAGTCTTCCACAGCAAATAATTCTGCTCTCCCTTTGAGTTATGTCGCTCAAGACAAGCGGAAAGATTCGTATTGCTCAATAGTGAGCTGTATTACGCAATTATTATGACAATGTTGTGTAATGCTGCATAGAAGTCAAATGGTTTTGTCTGAGTTGTGATAGGCGGGAATTTTTGCTAGAATAGAGAAGCAAATAGTGCATGGAACCTGTAACATTTTGGTGGAAAAGCACTTCGGAAATTTCTTGAAAATAAAATTTGCAAGAAAGGAATGTTGAGAGGATAACATTAACATGAAAATTAGTTAGGTGGATAGGTTGGGAGGATGGGAGATGAATGAAACTGTCTCAGAATAGCTTTCAAGAACAAGGTTTGTTATTGGCGATTTTAAGCTCTCGGTTTTTGCCATCTTCAACTTTTCAAGCCAGTGGTTATTAAATCAAAAATCCTAAATGCTCTCCATTGAACATATTTATGTGTTGAGTATGACTGACGCAAAAGTGCGGCTTTTCCCTATCCAGAATTAACTGACTGGTACATTTTAATGGCGATGCTTAGAATTCACTGCGTTGTATGAACCGATTTCTTATATATAATGCAGGTTAACTTCAGTCTTCAATGTTTAATGTTGGTGGGTATGAACTCACAGGTTGTTACATGGAAGTACATCTAAATTCATAAATGTGGTTTGCACTTGCCACAGAAATTGATACATATTTTAAACTTCACATCGTTAACAGGAAGCAGTAAGCTTATGCCCAAATGCGTGCCCTATATAACTTGTCCTAAGTCGAAGTGGCTCGAATTAACGTAGGTGATCAGTACATAACAACCTACAACTGAAATAATCGGCCCCTAATAGGTACACATTTGAAACATATTGTCTACCATACAACCTGCTTTAATTTCCGAAAGCTCTACATTTTTTTCCATATGTTGTGGTAGAATTTTACGACATGTCGTTCTGATCTCTGCTACCCAATTTTGAAGATCATTAAACTGTTGGTCATTGTAATTGGGACAGAGTTTTCTATGGGTTACAGACTCAATCCTTAAATACCTGTTATATAAATTTCATACTTCAAAGGCATAATTTATGTGTGTCTATATGCGCGTATATTTTTCTGTGTTAAGGATATTTTAATATTTCTTCAAATACACTTAAAATGGGTTTGTTTTTAGAGTAATTTTGCCATTTTCATCTAGCATTCAGTGACCACAATTTCCAACTATTTTTATCCGACAGTCGCAATCCATTTGTTTCTGCTCAGCAGTAGCGCTTTTTATTTACTCTGAAAAGTGAACTGGCCCCATATAAATAAAATAAAACTTTATTTTAGCAATTAAATTTTGGTGTTAGGATAATTTTTTGTCGTCATAATCATAACCACGTTGTATAAAGCGAAGTTAATCCTATTCCTCGTTCAGAGTATATTTTACCATTTATGTACTTGTGTTTTCTACCCGATGATGGTAGGATGGAATTGCCGAAAATGTTGCAGGAAAGTAAATGAAGAACGTAGGGTGTTCAAATGTTGTGTTCGTGTAGATTTAAATCTCAACTAATCATGTGACGTTTTGAATACACGAACACCTTAATCCAATAAGGTTGTACGTAGACTTTGATCTTGTTAATCGTAATTTTTTGTTTATTTCATGTTTCTCGTCTTATAAATAACCATGAAAGTGTTACACGTTATTGACTTATATTTTATGAATGCAATTATTAAAATTTGCTAAAATTATATTCCCAAATCAGAACCTACGAGACAGGGTCAGTGGCCACATATTTTCGCTTCGGAATGATGCCTTTGCCTTCGCAACTTTCTGTCAGTTACGAGTTCCAAAGTATTATTACAATAAACTGCAGGATTCTAAAACATTTTTTTCGTTTGCAGCTTTTGTTCTGGTATGTTACAGGCGGAAATGTATGATCGCTGTTCCATTCTCTACATACAGGGGCGTATTTTTTTAATCATTACCACATCTCATGTTCATTCACCCTCCTACTGAATGGGTATTGGATCCTCTGTCCGAGGCGGTAAAGCGGATGGGCCACAGCTGATCATTTACTGACATTTAACGCTGAGGTTCAGAATGCGTGGATATATATACGTATATTCTACTCCCTCACATTTATTCACAGCGCGGTGCTTCAAGCAGCTTTACCTTCCAAATGAAGGTAACACAGAATTTTCCCTGTTTACTTCTTGCTTAGATGCATTGAGGTACATGTATATATCCGTTTATACTTAACCTCCACACTATGCCGATTTCGCTACTCCGGCTTTTACCTATCTAATCTTCTTAACTATAAACATTTCACACCACACTTTTCTATTTCAGTATCTAAAGTTTTCACTTGTGGACCTGCTTATTGACTGTCAAATGAAAATTACAAATCATCTTCCGTTTATAAATAACCTTTACTGAGAGTGGTGAAATTAAATCTAAAAGAAATCTAATTGTAGCTAATGATTAATTACATAACTTTCGATGTAACCTGCTTCTTTATTGTCAAAACTTTTTCACACTCCTTTCCTTCCGGTGTGATGCTTGCCCTTCCATCTTTGTCAAACTTCCTCTGTTCTAAAAACCCTGTCGTGCTGGGTTGCTGTGTATGAGTTAAAGAGAAGCTCAACTCGTAGGAACTAATATTGAAATAGGAGCAGTTCACTGAATTAGATTTTTTAAAGAATACAAATATTCATTCCTTGTGCGTCATAGTGGTGGAATGATAAAAGGGAATATTGTAAGAGAAAATTCCTTAATTCTGATTTCCTTTTTATAAAACCAAAACTATAAAGTTGCTTATGTTTATTGGACCGTGCATCATTGTAACAGTTGAAGAATAAAAGACCAACTTGATGTCACTTGCTATTTTATTTCACTTCTTATGTGCTCAACATATTTCGGACATTAATATATCCATCATCAGGAGCTTGCGACCCAACCACACCGAAACTCCAACACACATCAAACCAAGAACATAACGACCAATGCGGTAATTCAACAGAGTAGTCGCAAGCTCCTGATGATGGATATATTAATGTCCGAAACATGTAGAGTACATAAAAGGTGAAATAAAATAACAAGTGACATCAAGTTGGTCTTTTATTCTTCAGCTATAAAGTTGCTGTCTATACGTACACTTTTAGAATGACGGAGGTGCAATTTAATAATTCCTCAGTTTGTGTTGTAATTGTTGCTTTCAATTACGTATTCAGAAATTTAATTATGAATATAATTATGAATATTGGTTAATTTGTCATTTATGTTACAATATCAAGGAATGATTTTGACATCATGTACATTACTTAAGCGTCGAAGTTTGCCATATATTGGACTAAAAGCGTAGATAAGATTTTTATATCCAAAATACGTTTTGAGTTCGAGCAGTTATTTAAAAAAAACAGATTATCTTCTTCCTGTGGGTGACATCTGCTGGACGGTAAGTGCTTTTGTTTTCAAGCGAGGCCAATAAGCCTAATGAAGTTCGATTACCTTTACGTTACTTGTGATTGTAACTTACATGTTTACAAAATAATCAATGAAACTTTCTAGTCTTTAAGTTGCAGTTAAATGAAAATTTTTACTTTTTTTAAGTAGCAATTTTACATCACAACACAGAAAGGTTTTAAAATGTTCCGAAACTTTTTGATACAAAGTCATAACGAACTTTCTTTTTGGATTAGAAGCCAACAATTTCTTTTCATCGACATATGTGGGTGACCCGTAATGATTCGTACGCAGTTTCTAATCCGCAATCAATAGACAATTGGCGTCGTATAAAAGCAATAAATATGAAATATCAACCAAAAATTTACCTAGTACTATAGATTGAGATGATTATTAGACGATGTATTTGTTGCGAGATTTTTCGCTGCCAGAAATGAGTAGTTCTCTTGTTGAAGTGTTTAATAATTCAAATTAGAAATAAATAAAAACTAATTATTTTGGAAAATGTTACACTACAACAGAATGCCTGGACACGTCGATTAGCCCCTGGCCGCTTTCATAATAACTAGAGGCCCGAAACCATTTGTCAGGTCAGTAAGATATACAAACTTCGACGATATTAAGTCTTTACATGAATAAAACAGAGATTAAAGTAAGTTAACTAAGGTTGGGCCACTACGTTTGTTATCTTGATAAGGCAAGGTAAAAAGGAACTTATGCCCACGGACGTCAGCCTGTTTAAAGTCTGAGAAAATGTTTAATGCCTAAGAGGGATACAGTTAATAATAGGCTAAATAGATGTATCTTGCGAAGCCGGCGTATAATTGCTGCGGGTCTTAATTTACATTCGGTCAGCTATCATCTCACCATAATCGGTGAACAGCCAGTGATGTTTGAGATAAGCAATATTACTTTAATTATGGGACTAATTACTGCTGCATTAAGTAAGTTAGGTTTAAGCCATGATAAGCATCTTTCGAACTACGTGGAAATGTTTTTCTTTCTTTTTATAAATTCTGCATCACATTGGGTAGTGTCCGGTTTCTGGTGTCTGTCAACAGGTGGAACTTAACAGTCGGTTGGGTGTGTAAAGTGAGTCCTTTATATAAGAACTTACATCAGATACGTGCAGAATTGCAAAGCGCAATTATTGGTAAAATAGAAGTTTCGCTTTATTATAGTGGGTCTTTATTTGTTGAGTAAAGCGACCATGGCAAGTAAGATGCATAAGATTCACAGTCGCTGGCCAAGGTTACAGCGCTAAGCGTACAACCGAGGTGATGGAATATTGAATACGTTCTGGAGTTAAATAGTAACTTCGACATTTGTCGGGGCTTTTCTTTGGGGTAAAAATAGCTGGAGCGTGAAGCTGACCACTCACTTCTTTCTACTACTGAAGCTAAGAATATGTGGAGTTCTACCTTAATTCCCCTCTATGCCTTGATGGTGTTTTGGGGCTAACTTTCAGCAATTTCCCTTCAGTGGGGCTCAGAACTAAGACCCTTGTGAAAACGAAGTAGAAACGGTAAGGACCGTACAGCTTTTACTGTAACTCTGTTCTACATAGGCGGGTAATTTTGCGATAAGATGTACAAGTGGTCAGCCATAGTGACGTTTCTTGTTGGACTTAACGCGATAATGTTTTGGTGCTGGTAGAATTGATTATCGGCGTTAACCCCAGAACCCGACACGACCATGGCGGTCTGCATGAGAGCTTCTTAACCTCCCGCTGTGCCTAACAAGCGGTGGGTCTGCTCTACATTGATTACTGGTGGTTCAGGAAACAAGGCAAGAGTGGATTCATGCTGCGTCTAAACTGACTAGATACGTGTACCATATTATACACGTGAGAAGAAACAGCCGACACTACAAGGAGTTAATGATACTCTATGTAAAGATGGATGAGTGAAGGAGTGTAATTGCGGGGAATTTATATCAGTCGACCTACTGGAAGTGTTCTCAGAAGGACGGTGTGCAGCAAGAGTACGATATAGCAGCGAAAGTAGGGAAAAGTGTAATTCTTTAACATCACTACATCATATAGGCTGTTAGGCTTATACAAAATAAGAAATATAATAGGTAACCCAAGGCTGAAAAAAGTGCAACCACAAAGCAAGGAGATATTTATGTGACGAAGATTCTAGCAGAAATGTGTGAATATATCAGTGTACAAACAAAGGAGTAAAAGACAAAATAGCAGAAAAACCAACTTTATGCAGCACAGTCCTTATTGAGAATATGTGTCTTTCGGTCAGTTCCTCGCCACATAGAAAAGCTGAAAATTCGTTACTGTGTTCATAAGAATATTCCGCTAGACCGTGTCCTGATATGATTGATTCCGCACTGTCCCAAACTATTACTTTAAAATTAATTCTGTTTCAAACTCCTATTTACACCTAGGTTTCCCAAGTAATCTTTTTTTTATGCTTTTCGAATAGCATTTATGTGGATTTCTCATTTCTCCATTCCTACAGAATCTTGTTGATTTCACCTCCTTTGCTTTGCTCGCCCTAATGATATTGATCAAATAGTATACATCACGAATCTCTTCGTTATGTAAATTTATGCTTACTCCTTTCATTTCCTCACCTCATGTATGTAACATGTCAGAATCCTAAATGATGATTAACTCCATCCTTCAGACCCTGACAGTTTTTTGCAAGTTAAAGTATGTAGAGATTGACCGAGGATTCACCGTACCTCTGCGTGACTGAACGTATATAACTGTAGGAATGTGTGCACAACATGTGACATGTACAGACTGCCACAGCCCACTGCGTGCATACGGAGAATCAAGTGGTAAGAAATTACTATTACTGTAATTTCTCAGTTTTCCTGTGCATTTCGAGGTTCTTTCACTTAAGGAAATGTGTCAGACACTCAAAGTTCATTTTCTTCGCGTGAATGACACAAGTCAAACATCAATGTCTATCTATCACGTCTGCCATTCGTAGAAGTCGGGTCTTTTATTAAACGGGTAGGTTTACGTGCAGAGCTATTCGTATTCATGTATGTCGACGGTACAACAGTCGTACCGTCTCCTGTTACTGATCGTTCAGAACTTCTGCTTACTTCTGTAATATAACGGCAGAGGTTAGTTAAATACTTAGAAGGTGTCTGGAACCAACATCCAACAGACTGGAAGAATTAAATTTTCGCTGTTGTGTTGCCTCTTTCTAGAGTGCAATCTGTATGCAAGGCATTTCGTGCCTCAAAAGAGACTTTGGACGGACACCACTTCATCCAACTAAACTCACTTGTTGCTATCGGATTTCATCGTTTTTAGAGAAATATCTGATTGCAATATTCCCTTTGTGCGTCTTCACGAATTTCATTTGAGTAGTTTTAATTTCATCTGAAAATTTTTCTGTGCACTTCTTGATGTTTTTAATTATTTTTCTATAGCAACAAAGGATTTAGCTTCATGTGAGAAATGGTAATGTATTTGTGAATAGCGAGCGCGTAAGGAATTGGACGTTACGGGCTGTGGATTTTTTTTTTGCTTATTCTCCGGGAAATTTTGCTTTGGTTCTTGATGTAACCATAGATCAAGATGTTTGTTCGCGCTGGTAGGAAAACCTGTACGCTGCGAGGATATCCTCACCAAAAACGAACCGTTTCCCTTATTACACGTTCCCGAGTATTTCTTCATATGATAAAGATAAAATAATGTTTTAAATATTCACATTTTTTCTTTAAAATTTCTCAAATATCGTATTTAAGAAAGTTTGTAGTACAGAAGTAATTTTGTTTGAATTGTGTCAAGTCAAGTCGAAATAAAACAGTTCAACAATTTAGAACAGGATACTGAAAATTTCTAGGCTAAACTTGTCATACCTCTATCTGTAAGTCAAAAGTTCAGGTCAAAGGTAGTGATTGTTAAGTTTAAGAATACTGTTGTGTACCACAGGGAGAAAATATGTTTTCATAAAAAACTGTTCTGCAGGTTTATAATGAATTGTATTTAGGGCGCTCGAACAAATATCACATTGTAACTAAACCCTTCTTTTAATTGATCTTGGTATTAGTGGCAAATTTTCTCCTGGTCCTCCAATAATACTACCATAATGATACATTAACAAGCAGGCCTGTATTAGAGAATTCTTTCTTGTTATTTACTTTAGTGTAAAATAAATGAAACAAAGTGATGGTATTTGTACAATTTGTACAATTGTTATCCCAACATTAAGGAGAGTTCCGATAAATTCCTGTTAAAACGCGGCGGTGTGCATAACAAAGGAATTATTCTACGTGATCGGTTTGGAAGTACCAAAACTGGCGGAAGCCAGTTTTGCGCGTACACCAATGTGTTAGTTTTCCGAAAAATACATTTTGCTGGATTCAGTACGACACATCATTTGCTAACTACAGCAGCAGCAACTGTTGCTCCTCTGAATATTACTACTATTACTAGCCATATGAAGACCACACCCGTCAGCAGCTATCACTTTACAAGTTACATAGTGTGCGTACCAACAACAAATACGAGTAGTGTCCAGTTTACTTTACCATCGTGTCAATATTTTTGAACAAGCAGATCAACATAGCCTATTCTTATAATAAAAGCCAACAAGATGCGCTCTTTCTCAACTTCATTTTGGTAAAGATCTCTACATGTTTCAGACAGATTTACTGTCCATCATCAGGAGTCTTAACATTGTATTCACAACTATTGCTGTGAATACAGTATTAAGACTCCTGATGATGGACAGTAAATCTGTCCGAAGCATGTAGAGTTCTTTACCGAAATAAAGTTGAGAAATAGTGCATCTCATTGGCTTTTATTATAAGAATATATATCACGATGCGCGGTCCTCTGAATGTCAATGTAACCTATTTCCTACGGCATATTTCCAGTAAAAGAAGCTTTCCTTTTCCGGCCCAATTGCATTTTAGCGAAATGAGCCTATTAGTTTCGTAATTTCCGTCCGTATTCTCTCTGTCTGACCTTACGTATCAGCGCAGCTCCCACTGGGCGGGTTGCAGGGAAGCTTGATGTTTGGGACTTTTAAACAAATCTGTAGGGAAAACATAAGATTTGGCTAATAATGAGCAAAAATACCGGGAACTTTGCATGAAGACCTAAGCGTGTTTCGTAGTCTTGGCAGCGACATTCTTGGCGTAAGAATGAGCAGAATGAATTGTTGCGTTTCCATGGAAAGCTTGTACGGTTTCTTACATTGTTAACGGAGATATGTAAGTCAAATATCCAAAGGGGGCTGTTTTTTTTTGCGGTAACAGTTGTCATGTGAACACACAAGAACAGTCGTTTTACGTGCATTGCTTATCTTTTTTATATCTTATTTTTTAAGTTAAATTAAAAATCCCAACAACAAAAACTACAGCTAGCTCATCGCTTGCCTCGTGCACACATCGAATAGTTGTCAAGCGAACACATTTCTTTGTCAGCGATTCCAAATATGTTACATGTAATTATTATTATTATTGTTGTCGTCATCATCGTCATCATCATCAAGAACATTATATTTCAGAAGGTATTATACTTAATCTGACAAACTTCAAATTTTACATCGCTATCATATTTGCAAATACCCTCTTAAAAACTACAATTTTTACAGAATTTGTAACATTTGATGCAATATATTTCTTATTACAGCTCCACATAATGTGTATTGTACAGTCCGGGAAAAACTGTTCAAATTACATACGGAATCAACCTGTATCACGAGTTATTGAGTTTTACATGTTTCCATTTTTGTAACTGACACGGATGCTACTCTTACAATCCTGGAAGTTTTAGTGGCTTACAGCATTATTGCAGAATTCAAATCTCCTGTGGTCTTACACAAGGCAGACTCTACAGTTATTCTCAGTCTTACGAAGAACCACCTTCCCTTCGTGGACTGCTTAATCCTTAGGATGAAAGTAGTACGACACTTAGAAAAGTTTGTAATTATTAACCAATCGAAACTTTCTAACATCTCAGAAATTTTGAATCACACTTCAGGATACATCTGAGCACAGATATATCCTACTCTATGAGTAGAAATACAAAAGTTTTATGACATAGTCCTAAGTACCGGCCAATATTTTATCTTATGTCGTTACCACGTTTCTTCTTCCACAACACTTTTATTTCTGTAAATGACAGTCTCGAGTTTACACAAGGTCACAGATTTGCAATATTTAATTTACATAAAATAACATGTAGGAACTAAATGTGAAAAATTTTTGGAAAATTTTACTCCCCCTATTATGTGAAACTTTGTCATGGTTTCTTCATTATTCGCGCAAAACTTTATGAAAAGTGTACCAACGAATCTTGCGCGATCTTTTAAACTTTCTCGCCACGAACCTTCCTAAAATTCTTCTCGTCTTCTTCTTCATACAGAATTGGGAAAGTCCGCAGTTGCTTGAGTTTTGTGCATATTTCATGAAATTACGGAGTTTTTTTTGCAGAGACTATTAAGTGGAATAGATGCATTTAAATTGGCATGACTGCTGTTTACCCGACATGGGCCTATTGCTCAGCAAACAAGCTTATTTGTATGAGGGTATGAGAAAATAATTGATACGAAACATGTTATAAAAATAATGGAAATTTCACATTGAATTTTAGTTAGATAATGTTGACTGACTTGTGTTAAAGTCTGTCGTCGTCTTCTGTAATTGAGTAGATAACAGAATAAAAGTGCTTGAATGTTCCGTGCCACAAAGAAGGGAACTAGAACAACGTGCCTCATGAAGCTTTGTTATAAGGTCCGAATGGTGCAAATGCTGTCTCACGCACACACCGTCAAGTCCGGAAAGCAATCAGTTAACAAAAAGTCGTTTTTGTGTCATCCTCGCTGGCTGCGGGAAAATAGGTTACGCATTGTCTGTCGTCAGGGTAGCGCTAAGCACAAATGACACCACAAATTTCGTCACTTCCACAAATGTAATTGGATATGTGTAATGTCTCTTCAGCAATACAGATGCCTTCTCTTTGTTCCATGTCTAGAAAATAACACAGGATTTAATGATAAGTTGAAGTACAAATAATTCCCTCCTTGTTTGTCGAAGTGCTTTAGAATTTGTGTCTCACGTAAAATGCTAGAATTTCCAGTCGTTAAAGACTGACGTTTTCTATGATGTGACGCTGGTTAGATTGGTATCTATTTTCTGACATGTCGAAGAAACTTGTTGTCTTAGTCCACGGTTTAAAGAAGATCTGCTGTAGGACTTCGCGAACGCTTATACGGCGAGGTATTAGAATTCTCTGGAAGGTCGGTAACTGTTTACATATCGACATGATGACATGCCCGTTAAGAATTAAGTCTTCATCATTGCCGCTGTGAAAATCTCTAGACTTGTCCTGTCATTTTTTAAATGTTCATTAAATGTTTATGTAAACAGAAAATTAATTGAATGGGCATACGTGACTACATGTTATTACAAATTTGTATAAAATTTATTTTAGACATTTAATATACTTTACGGAACAGGTTAAACCGTTATTATTATTATTATTGTCATCATCATCATCGTCAAGATAATCGTCATCATCATCATTATAAGAGTTCCGGAGGAAATAATCTAGTAAAAGTGTACGTTTACTTATGAACGTTTTTGTGAAAAATAAATGTGGGAGAAGATAAATAATTAAGTTTATTTATTTATTTATTTATTATGCTGATCTTTATAATTAGTTTGCGCACAGGCAACTTTATATTAAACATGACCTTTTATCCGATTGAAGTACATCGCCACTGAAGACATATCATATTGTATCGTCATTTACTCTAAACAAAACCGTGAGAGGTTTGTCTTCGAATGTAAAAGTCTGGCCTTAGCCACAAGAATTTTGAGTCTCGGGTGACAGCCATTTACAGCCTGTTTCATTGTATATTTTGTGAATGTGACTGTACTTGTAAACAGCATACTGTTTTT
>Ga0131853_10013948_pt1 | contig 14721 bp, 9 predicted proteins | sample TergutLab28metaG_FD_92764 | JGI IMG/M metagenome (GOLD analysis project Ga0131853, IMG submission 92764) | Labiotermes labralis P1 segment gut microbial communities from Petit-Saut dam, French Guiana - Lab288 P1 (version 2) (version 2) | ecosystem: Host-associated > Arthropoda: Insects >... | reverse complement strand
GTAGACAGGTACTAAGATTTTGAGAGGAACTTAGTGTATTCTTCTTCAGATGTAAACAGTAGGTTCCTCTGATATATTGGAACCTGTCCACCAAACTATATGGTATCATATCCCACAAGACTCACTGATTTTGTGGTTTGCAGGTAGGTGCAATGGGTGGTGAGTAAAGCTGGCTGCTTATTATTACCCATTTGTAAATTACAGTACTATAATGCCTCATGACACACCACCTTGTACTGTAAGGATACTTAGGAGAGTTGAACTTCATTTTATGTTAATGTGCACTCGTCTTATTGTTGCAGGGAGAATAAATATTGGAGATGTGACACTGGGGTTGCTACAGTCTGGAAGAGAATCCGACGGTATTACTCATCGGTGTGAAGCGTGTGGTCGTGGGTACCGCCACAGGGAGAACCTTAAGCGCCATATACGTGTTGAATGTGGCAAAGAAGCCCAGTTTTACTGCATGTATTGTGCCTACAGGAGCAAACATAAACATGATTTGTTGAGACATTTAAAATGCCGCCATCCAGTTTCTGTGTTGAGATATTAGATTTGATATTGTGATAAATTAAGCCCTTCACTGCCTGGTGTACTAATGAATGTGTAGGTGAGAGCCGGTGTAGCTCAGCCAGTGCACTGACTGTAGGCTCGACAATGGCTCAAGCAAGAGATTTTTTTCTTCTACATAGCATCCAGATTGGCCCCAGAGTCCAGTTAGCTCCTGTCTGGTGTGTACTGAAGCCCTTTCCTGAGGTTAAGGCAGCTGGGACCTGAAACTAAGTCATTTACTGCAATCTAGTGCTGAGGATAAGAATGAGTGGAGTTCCTGCTTTGCTCCCTTTTTGTTGTCATGGCAGTATTCTGAGTGAAGCATAGAATCAAAGTTGCCTTTTCCTTCACAGTTGTAGGATGTCACTACCTCAATGACGGATGTTCTTAAGATGTTATCCCATATTTATTTTGTATGTTATATTTTATGTGTTGTACTAAGCATATTGATGTAGTGGCAACACTTGTATTTGTGATGTATTCAGTTAAAATCTCAATCAGAATACTTGGCCACATTGACCAAATATTATCATTCTTTTTCTTAGCCTCTCACCAGCATATTTGGTATAGTGAGTCTCTGTGGGCTGTGCAGTTAAGAGTTTGAACCCCAGTGAGTGAATGAGAATTTCTCTTCTCTACAACCTTCCAGACCAACCCTTGTACAATGGGTACTGGGTCTCTTTCTTGGGGCTGAAGTGGCTGGGGTGTGGTGATGACCACCCACCCTCATCTAGTGCCATGGTTAAACCTGGGTAGAGCTATACCGCTACTCCCCCTTTGTACATCCACTAGCATCTAGCAGAGTGATTGTTACTTTACCTTATTAGTGTTGTTAATGTCAGAGCTGGATGTAATGTACATGTGTTTTGAAAGATGGTGCACTTATTCCAGCTGGAAACAAGGCAATTCCTTCATAGGCACTCATGTTTTGAAATGACAGTATCACGATTTGCAACCACACACACACACACACACACACACACACACACACACACACACAAACCTGCCCCTGAGGAATCGTCAGTGTTGGTAACATGTGGCAGTGAAAGGGTTATAATCTTTGGATTCTCAATAATTTTTCAAATTGTATCAAATTATTTCTTATGATGTAATATTTAAAGTGAAGATGTTTTGCTGTGATACTGTAATTTGTTACAGTTTGTATATTAATATTTAATATATGAACAAAGATATGAATGTGTGAGAGAGTAACTTAATATCCTGTTTGAAATCCTAAAACTGCATGTGACTTTTTCAGCATCTCTCACTGAGGGCATTTTGTTCCCAGCAGTAGTTTCATTAACTATTCATTGATGCTGGGATTTAAATTCCAACTACTGCTCGGGATGGAGAGGTATTACATTTACTGCAGCATGTAAAGAATTATAGGTCCATTTGGTGCAGTGCACTGACACCAGCATTGAAGGATTAATCTTAAGCAGTGAAGATTATGCAGTATTCTCTAAGAAATACTGGCTCAACAATGAAAAAAAACCTATTATATTGCCTGAACACTCACAGCAGTTGAAGATGTATTTGTACTTAGGATTACTCTGGCAGGATTTCATAAATAGCGGTGAATATTTGAAGAACCAGTAGTCATACTTTGCTCAAATTTGTAGCTGTTGCTTCTCTGCTTCATTTCAGTGTGTTTTTATTTAAATATTCGGCCTACATAAATGGAACCCTCTGTTGCATTGCAAACATTCCGGAGCCATTACTATACTAATATACGGTTTGGATTTGAGTCTTCATGTAAGTGGTCGGATAATTAAAGTTGTACAGGACTGCATTTGATGTATTTGTAACCTGCAAAATGCACCGTGGATCTCTGCACAACACCTTACCAGTCCATTTCTTCCAGTATAGCCTTTGATGTATTTCATTTGTACTTCTGTCAGTTTTCTCAAAGAGAATAATTGCAGAAAACACAAGTATATGGCATAAAGACTTATCATCATCATTATCATCATCATCCTTGTTATTACCTTTATACAGTGTATTTACAATTATATACCTGAAACAAACCGTGTTTCTAGGGTATATAGTATTGCAACTGTTCTGTGTTTACAATTTGTGCTTCTTGTCATGATATTTCACCCATGAACTGTGTTTTGTACTTTTGCCTCATCATCATCAGTTTAAATCACAGTGGTTTCTGTATTTACTCATACATATACATACACACACACACATGCTTACATATATATATATATGAGGTAGGAAATTGAATGTTGAAATATTATTTACATGAATTTTAGGCCTGAAAGGTTCAAGTGTGGTGTAGTAAATATTTAGTGACATATAAGGAAAAAAATTCCTGACCATGGTCAGTCCGATGTCTGATATGTGATGAAGTTTTCAGCAACAGACACATGCCTACAATAAATTAGTATCACCGGCACTAAGGAAAATATAGTCAGAATATATTGAGAATGTGCACTTCACTGAAGTGGACATTTCTACTTTTGTTGCTATAACTTGAAGTAGATTATGGGTATGTGAACAGGGGCAATTATGTTCTTTGTTTTAACTTCATGTTCATTGTGTACTCACTTTTGCAGCTTGGATGTCGACCTTGGGTGAAATCTCATCACAGCAACACAAAACATACAAATGCAACAACTGCGACAAAGTTTATCGTCATCAGTGCTCTCTATGGAGGCATGAACGTTACGAGTGTGGCAAACCTGCTATGTTCCAGTGTCCAATGTGCAGTTATCGGGCTAAACAGAAAAGCAATTTGATAATGCATGTGTGTCATGTGCATAGGATGAAATAAAGTTTGTAGTTTGTTGTGTTCCTTGATCAAGTTGTAAGTGTTGTTTGTAGTTTTGTAAATAATTTCCTCCTTGTGATACATGAGGTTCTCAAATTAGTAGTGATGAAGATTTATGTATTCTGGGATCTTAATGTTGTGTGACTGATAAATAGTTAGTGAATTAGGAGGAGCATGCTCCCTCCATCTCTAAGGTCCAGCAATATGAGAAGAGTTGACTAATAGACCATGAAGATGGAGACAGCTGTCTCCTCCACAATGTCAGTAATTAACACTAAATGTGACATAACAACTCAGAAGACTAGAATCTCCATTTATGCCTTGTTTTACTACATGTCACTTTCTTATTTAGATCTGAATTAGTCAGTTGAAACACTACATTGGAGATCAACAGATGTTATTAGCATATAATGTAAGAAGTAATAACCATCGGTGTTCATCACTGCTGGCGCGAAAACCTGCCACCATAGATATGATCCTGAACTAGTCCCCTCACCCCCAGCGCCTCACAACCCATATTCCAAAAATAAAAAGGTAAAGCTCATCCTAGACAGGCACTGAAGTTCTCAAAGGGACAGTAGTGGTCTAGCTCTACTCTCTCTTTAACCTTGGTGCTAGATGGGGGTGGGTGGTTAACACCATGCCCTGGCTGCTGTACTGCTGGGAAAGAGATGTGGTACTATTGGACAGGAGGCTAGGTGGGTCTCAGGGTCGGTATGGGCAGGTGCACAAAATCTTGCCCCCACCAGGATTTGATCCCCAGACCATCCAACCCATAACAATTTGCTATGCTTCCACTGTTATCAAGGCCTACCCAAAAATTAAATCTGTTTTATATTATCTTCCCATCTCCTGTTTTATGTCTCAAATATATACATCCTGAGACTAGTCCCACCAAAATCTTTCTTGTATTTCTTGTCACTGCATTCCAGTTAAATGTCTGTCCCAATTAACTTCCTTGGTTTCACCAGGCGATCTGTGTAAATCATAGGAACTCTTGAACTTCATATCCTCCAGTTACATTCCTGGTTTACCATGCAGAATGTATATAGAGTTTAGCTGTCTGTATTATGACATTATGTAGTCTTTGTGGATGGCTACCAGCATTTTTGCTAACACCCTGAAGACTGAGACAGTGTATCCGTCCAAAATGTTGGTAACCACATACCACACTCTGACCTAAATATTCTTATGAGTATCATAACTAGGAAGATTATTTTGCATTATCATGTGCACGCACACATGCATGTGCGTCCACACACACACACACACACGCACACGCACCTGTGTGCACACAACTTCAATTTGTATGGAACCCATAAATCTATTATTATTATTATTATTATTATTCTGCAGAATTTTTCCAAACAACTGTTACATGTTACAGCAGTCTGTATCTTTTGCATGACAGACCCGTCCACCAGGTAACAAACAGTGTACTGTTCTATGACTGTGGAAGGAGAATGTGTACAATTAGGTTAATCAAGCATGTTAACTATTAATTAGTGTTAATTTTAATTAGTTAACTTTCATTAACTGTACTTCATTAACCAGCTGGCTGTGATATTCATATGTAATGTTTCAATGTTAAAATAAATAAATGTCTTACAGCTGTCAATACTTCTTGTCATTTTATGGATTTCTTTCATTATGTTCAGTGCATTTCCTACTACAGCCATAGAACTATCAAGGGGCAGGGCTTTTGCTCCCTTTGTTCCTGAAATACAAAGGACTATAAAATATGCAAATCTGTTACTACAGATGAGGAAATAACAGAAAGTGAAGTATGGATGAAGTTTTAGTTCAAATAGAAATAATTTATTTCCTTTCTGTCAAAACAATGGAAAATGTGAACTCCACCATTTCACACCTGAGTACCAAGCACTTGTATTGCAAGAGAATGCACTGATATTTGTGTGTTTAAGTCCAGTCCTAATGGGTTATGATGTGGGCATGGTGCAGTAAAATTGACTTTTGTTTTGCACATTGGCTTAATTTACAACTTTACTAACAGAGTAAGCAAGTAATTTTACTGGGAATAAATTTAAGTAAGACATTATTTAAAATTGGTTTAAATTACAGCTGCATTTGGTACTTTAACCAGTTTTGATGGAAGATGGTTTGAAGGGCAATAATGGTAGTTTGTTACACAATACATTTTCATGATATATCAGAACACTGTTGTAACAAAATGTGCATTATCTTCTTGTAGGAGCTATTGATTTGGATGACCTAAGTGAAGTACTACTGACTCCAGTAACAGCCTGGGACGAATTTGGCTTGCATCATTGTCACAAGTGCGGACGTAGTTACCGATACAGAGAAAATCTGTTACGTCATATTCGTGTTGAGTGTGGCAAAGAAGCACAGTTCCATTGCATCTACTGCAAATACAAAACAAAACATAAAAATAACCTCCAACGTCATGTGCGCTGCCGACATCAAATTGCCTACTAGTGTATTATATGAATCTGCAGCCATGCTGAAAACAATGTTATTAAATTCTGAGTCATCACCATTGTATTCAGTAATGACATATGACTTTGAAACACATTATTATGACATTTATTGCGCATGTTTCAATGTAAACTGTGTTATAATAAAAGGACTTTTTGTGTACTGACTTAACATATTTTTGTTAAAACTTCTTTAAAAATTTATTATATTAATAAACTGAGATTCTTAAAATTGTTTTGTCTTTATTGTTTCATTATTAATACTGTATCTCATATATTCTTATTCTGTGTGTTGCTTCTATTAATTTAATTTAATTAATATCTAAACATTTTCCCCTGCACTAATGTTTTAATGTGTTAGTGTCGTCTGATATGTGTTCATGCTGGTATTATGTAACAAAGGCTCATTATTTTATCCAACAACTATCAGCTTCCACTTGCATTCAAATGTTTGTAATAGTAACATAGCCTCCTCAGCCAACTCTCACAGTCGCAGTGGATTAGTAGGGGAAAGTGACAAAGAGAGTTGTTGCATAAAATAATGACCCAGTATTTAGTTACTGTTTGAAACTAACAATATTTCTTGTGTTCTCTACGTTTTATGGTGATGAGCTCTGCCCCTATGAAAATATGGTGCTCAAAAATGGGCAGCATTTTGTATCCTAGTATCATAAATTTGACATGGCCTGTGAAATAAAAAATGTGATATTTAAAATAGGGTGTAGTTTTATTCAGCACTATATTAGTGTAAGTTTTTGTGTGTAATAATTTATATTCCATACTTTTAATGCACTACTTTTGGTAGACTTGAAAGTGAACTGTCAAGAATACACTGGTTAAATAAATATATAAACAAGGGTTTTATATATATATATATATATATCCGTATATATTTGAGTCCATAATGTGGCAAATTTATGAGTAGTGCTTTTAAGGAATGATTATTTGATAAGTATTTGCAACAGATGAGAGGCTTTGAATGCAGACTGTCAGTAAATGTCAGTTGGGAAATTTTTGTGGTTGTCAACATCATTACTGACTTTGGAGCATAAAATCTACTGAAGAAACATTTGTTGTTGTGTGTGTGTGTGGCATTATTTTATGCCTGTGCTAGAAACTTATTAGAGAAATGAAATCCTTAACTTGAAAAGTTTTGGTAAGACAGCTACATTTATACTCAGGTACTAAACTTGGTAGAATCAAAACTTGCACTAAGCGGTACTGTGGTGATGTAGACATTCATTATTAAGTTTCTTTAGCTATGCCAAGTGCTGCAATATTAAACCAAACATACAATCCACTGCTGAGCATTTCTTCTCTCTTCTGCCATTGTTGTAAGCATACACCAACGCAACAGAATAGGAACTATTGACCTTTTATGTATGTCATAATTGCCAGTCTAAAAATCGGACTGTAGTGCCTTTCAGCGATTATTAATGAAATTATATGATGGGAAATGTCTGAAATTTCAGGTTATCAACTAAAATTATAACACTGAAAACAGAATATTGGAACATTGGTTGCTGCCTTTGCTATGACGCTCTAGATTCATAATGTCACTTTATGTGTGATTCTTAGGAGTATTTTCTTTGGATAATGCTCATTAGCATGAAAGATATTTTATACACAGGGTTATCCAAAAAGAGTGTGATAATTGGATTGAAATTAGCTTGATTGGTGACATTGGTAGTTTGTCACTTCTTTTGAACCCCTGACAGGCTGAACAGTTGAATGAAGAAATCATAGTTGCGTTGGAAAGCATCAGTACAGAAACACTGAAAACATTAATGGATGTGTAGGAATTAGACAATGAATGAATAAGTTGTTACTGAATAAAATTCCGTGTGCTTTTTTGGTATTGTGATGTCAGAACTGATACTGTAAGTGAAACAGTATCCATAAATGGGTTTTCCGATTTTCATACATCGTTACTAAGATCTCGTTTAAGGTACTGTTTCGAAATGCAAACCACGTGATAGATTTGCTCATAAAGTTTTAATTTTGCGCGCGAGTGGAGCCAGCTGTGTATTCTGCCCACTAGGCGGAGTTGTAGTCACCATGCTTGAAAATGGAGTCCGTGGTGGAAGAGGTTAGGTGGAGAAAGATAATTGTAGAATTGTAGTTATTGCAAAAACTAGAGCTTCACGTAGAAGTGTGTTCAAGAAATTACAGAATTTTTCCCGTTTCATGTCAATATATGGTTTAACAGATGAATAAAGAAACCGACACTAGCAGCTGTATAGGACATGGTGCGTTGTGAGCCATGTTTCGGCGTATCTGTAAGCCGTCCTCAGCCACAGGTTAAAAATAGGTTTGCCATGTTTTAAGAGTGAAATGTTACAACCTGTCAGGAAACTTTTAACGCACTTTGCAGCCCATTTTCCAGTGTGGAAAAGTATAAACACTAAAATTAACTTTCACGAAGCACAAAACTGGAAACAAAGTATGACCTGAACACTAATGTTGGTGACGGGAGTGGTGTTGGGGTGGTAGTTGTGCTGCTGTTGCCGCTACTGCTGCTGCTGCTGTAGTTAGTCGTAGTAGTAGTACTTCTCCCACTGACACCCTTCAAACACACTTCTCTTCATTTTTTTGCTCCCTTCAGTACACAGTTTTCATTAATACTGATAAGTTGTATGGTGACTTGTAGTGTTCTTTGTCACGTTAGTTTACTTTCCACTTTTTAAATTTGAAGTGTATTTCATCTGCCCACAGATTTTTCGTTACTGAAAACACACATTCAGTTGTATCGTAGCTCACTGGAATGGACAGAACAGATTTCACTATTTTCAGCAAATGGGCGCTGGCTTTGCAAAAATACTACCCATTTCTGGTTTGTTTATATGTATTGTCGCATTCGTCTCTTCACCAACAGTTTGGTACAATCTATACCTTGTATAGTTCATCACCATCAATTTTGAGTCCGGTTGCTTCTGTAATTTTTATTGACACATCCAATGTTGTTATATGTTCCTTCAAACTGAGAAAACTGAAGTTTTTGAGAGGTGAAGACTCAAACAGCATTTCCAAATTAACTGAAACATTCCCACCACCTACACCACCATTTTGTCTGATTATATATGATCATATTAATTATCTTCCTGCACGATTTTGTGTTAATGGAAACAGAAAAATCTGATGGTGCCTGATGCCAGCTATTGAAGCTGATATTTTGATTTTTTGTTATTGCTTGCGAAGCATACGGTACAAATTAGAAGCACATTACTGTGATTTTTTTGCCTATTGCTGAAAGTTTTGAAGTATGCAGTAGTATTTTATTTTGAATGGAAATTGTCATGTTTTAAAATTATATTTCACCCATAATTCACAACACAGAATAAAAATTAGGAATTTTACCATCCCAGCTAAGCAGTGTTGGGACGTCAAACACTTATCCTGGAATCAGGACAGTACTAACACAATCGTGATGGGTGGCAACCTTAGGTTAAAATATATGATAAACCATTACATACAGCACATTACATAGTTGATAAAATTACTGAGATTTCCTTTTTTTTGTGGATTTAAAGCTGAAACTGAATTTCATATAATAAAAATATAACAACATATTGTGTGGTACTTATCTTACAGCTTTGGTGTGTGATCCTCCTTGTATATGCATAAGAATATGAATCAAGTGAGTGCATCCTTGGGCAGGTACATTAATTCATATTCCTTCCTTAACCACTTCAGTTTACATATGAATTTTGATTACAGATTTGTACCTCTGCTTGGAGGCACCCATTTGATTGATATTTATTGCACATACATAAGGAGAAATGTGGGCAAAAGCTCTAACATCAGTAGTGTGTATTTTTGTTGTAGTTTTATTTTATTTCTTTGATATGGAATTGATTAATAATTTAACACAGTGTCATCTTTAAATCTACAGTAACAACCTGTTAGATACGTAAGACAGAGATCTCAGTAATTTTCATTAAAGGAGGTGTCGTGTGTAAGGGTTTCTGATGTATTTTCACCTGTGTGTGATGATGGCTTACAAATAAGCTGAAACATGCTTCTGCACATTAGACCCTAAATGTTGTTCACTATAAATGTTATTGACAGTCATTTTATTAATCTGTTATTTATATGCACCCTGGGAATTGAAACCTGGTGGGGATGAGATTTTATATGCTGTCTAGACCAGCCCTGATGCCCACCCGGCCTCCTGTATAATAGGTACTGGATCTTTACCAGGGGTAAAGTGGCCAGAATATGGTGCTGACCACCCACTTCCGTCTAGGCCTAGGTTCTGAAGGGTTTGGAGCTATATTTCTGCCTCCCTTCTGTGCGTGCCGAAGCATGTCATGGTGTTACCTGTACCTTTATGTATACACATCGCAATGGGATGTATCATCTTAAGAAGAGATGTTTATTCATTAATGAACTTCATGGCAAATAATGAAGAAAATTTTTAAAAAATTCATCTGTACACAGTTGTAATAAAAGGAATAAGCACTACCCTTATAAAACAAATGTCAACTTTTAATCATTTTAAAAAAGGGCATTCTATACTGCCATCAGAATCTTAAACTGCTTACCACTTAGATTCATAAATCTTGGGAATGAAAAGGCATAAATTGAAGCAACATTAAGAAGGTAACATAAATACACACCCCACTTACCATGTTGATGAAATTTTGAAGTTTTAACATGACTTATAATCTGTATATGAAATCTTTATAGTATTTGTATTGTCATAATTCAGGATATTTTGCATACTTTGGAAATCTGATATGTTTGTGACTCATTGTACATCCTACTATCATTTTGGTAGTCTTTGTGGATCCGTGGCACTACATGAGCTCAAGACGTGGGTGAGAGAGGCATGTGCAGAAATTGATCACAAAATTTTGTGTGCCATGTGGCAGGATGTTGAATGTTGTGGTATTGCCGGAGCCACTTGTGACTTTCATATCAGTCTCTGTTAATGACTACACTTCATAAAACTTTTTATTGGGTCTTTCAGTTGGTATGTTTAAGAGTGTAACTTGAAGCAGCTCTGAGTAATAACTTATCAAAATTGAAGTCAGCAGTAGTGGACAAATGTATATCAATGCACTTGGAAGTGCTGCATTTCTTTTTGGAAGATTATGTACAAGCTGAGGCTCCTAGATATTGCTCAGGGTATGGTTGCTATCTTTGTAAGTATCACAGAATGCACTAAAAGAAACTTTAAAGAAATATTAACACTTATATTGGGAAATCGAAGTTTAGTCATGTCATTGAAAAAGGAGAGGGTAGAGAATACAGATTCAAGTCATATCCAATAACTACTGTGTGATATGAGGTGACAAAGGTCAGCTTCTTTTGTTAGACCATACATGTTTCATTTTTAATTTAATTAGAACAGTATGGTATTTATGTGTAATGTATATGGGCTTTGATGGGGGTGGAGGGGAGGGGGGATGAGCCAGGCATCCTCCCAATTCTTGGGTTTTTTTGCGGGGAGGGGGGGGGGGGTCAAAACTGATAGAAGAAGGAAATATTTCATAAGTAAGTAACAGAAACACATTATTTTTTAAAATGTTTCAATTAGAGACCAACAATTCCAGGGTGATTCATACACATATTTTTGAATGGCTTAAGTGTAAGTTTGTGGGCAGATTTTCTGGCTGTCTCATGTAAGTACACCTACTCTGTTGACAGACCTTAAAGTTTCAACACTGCTAACACCAAAGCATATCATTTGACACAGTCATGAGCTGGATCCATCCTGTTCCTACATCCACATTGAAGATTCCAGAATTCCATCTGAATTCATCTTAATGCTGTGATTCCATTTCTTCTGTCTTGCAACTGAATCTGAGTGTGCCATTTTATTAACTCTTTCTTGTACAAATTCTGATTTGACATTGACACATCTTTATGCATACAGATGTAAAGTCTGTTACTGAACGTTGAGGGAAGAAGGCACAGTACAAGTAACATTTTAATTTGACTGAAGTTCATTAGACTAAGTTTTCTTTTTTATTATTATTTTTATTTTATTTAAATAAACATGGTATGTTTGAGTCTTTCCTTTTTTTTTTATCTTGAAGCCAGCATCCTTCTAATGTACCCTGTGATATAATGAGATCTTGAACCCGCCCCATTACAACCCAAAACCACTACACGCATGCTAGTATAGCCTAAGCTGTAAGTCTAACCACAACCTGATGATGGCCCACATAGGACCGAAACATGTCATTGTTGTAAACTCCTTGTAATAAAAACAAGTATAGTTGTGTTCGATGTTAAGTGTTAACATACCCAATTTCTTACCACATCCTTGTTTCTAGAAAGGGACTAATACATTGTCTTACTGTACATCTGCCATTAAATGAACACAAATGTAATTTTATTTTTGGAGAAATTCAAGTTATTGATTAAAAAATGCACATTGCAAAACTAATGGCAACAGAGGTACTGTGCAGCATTCCTAACTGCCTTGTGAATATGTGTGTGCTTGATGGAAGGCGTGACTTCTGTTGCATATGTCAGGCTGGCGGTGTGATTCTCTGATGAGTTTTCAGTGTCCCGTAGTGGTGCCAGTTGTCATTTGTCTCTTAGAGTTTCATTTACAAGGTGTTCAGTAAGTACCAATAGTGCCATGTTATTAAAATGCAGGTTGCATGTGGACAAAAATGTACAACAATGTCTCAAGTGATTACAGGAAGCTTGTGATGAGCAAGCCCTGCCATATCATATTGGTACCAAATGGGTGTTTGCATTTGGAGGTGGGAGGGAAAACGGCAAATGCAAACTGATAGCTGGCTGGCTGCTCACAACAGCTGATGAGGTCCACATTGCTTGTATGTGGACACCAATGGATATAGATTGACAGTGGACATGTGCCAAGCTGACAAGTGAGATTGGTATTGTGTAATTGACCATCCACAAAATATTAACATGGAAATAGGAAATGGGGTAAATCTGTGGACATTGCGTACCACACACTGTGACAGAGGTAGACATGTGGCAGCGTATGTAAACTGCCAGGCTGCATGTGAGTCCTTATGAACATGAAGGTGAAGCCTTTCTTCACCAGATGCTTATAGTGGTTGAGACATGGAGCCATTCATATAAACCTGAGATAGTGAGACTGTCAAGTGAATGGCATCACCAGGGATCACCATGCCCATGAAAATGTGAACTGGAACAGGGTCAGCTGAAAGTAATGTTGATTGTGGCTCACAATTAGGACAGTATGGTCCCTACACATGCTGTATTCCCTGGTATGACACTAAGCATAGTTTACTGCAGAAACTTCTTAGAACATTGTTTTGTAAGTGACCACACCTCTTGCAGTCAGTACTTCTTTGTTACATGGCAATGTTTGTTGCCACATTGCCAGCACAGTTATGGATTTTTTCAGAAGACTGAATTGGAAAGCTATGGAACATCTGTCACATCCAATGTATATGAATCATGCACATATGTACATAGTGTGTATGGAATACTGCAAGTATTTTAAAAATGAGATGATGAAACAAAATTTTGGGATAATATCCAACAAGTCTAATATATACAGAACCTACTGACACGAGTTTCGCTAGAATGGAATAAAAAATAGTAACACTGTCAGATCCATAGAACTAGAAATTGTGTGGTAGATCTGTAGAGTCAGAAATTGTGCAATAGGAAAGTAGAGTTTACTAGTTCTACTCAGGATTGTTGGTTTTTGTTACCGTAAAAAATGTGCTAAATTTTATCTGTTGTATTACATTTGATTTCAGTCGGTAAATGTGTTAGTAGGAGGAGCCTCATCAGTTTTAGGAGTAGGTGAAAATGAGGGTGCACTGTCATAGCAAGTGACCCATCCTGCACCTTTCTCTGTTCAGTCATAGTCAGGTGAACCATGTGTTGGTCAGTCTGTCCCCCAGGCAAATCTATGAAGTGGTGGTCAGTCCAGCCCCCACGCAGAGGCACTAAGTTGTGGTCAATCTGTTTCCTGGCAGGAAATAAAGAGAAGCCCTAAGGGGAACACAAGGTAGAGCTTCTGAAACTTCCATGTTAAATATGGACCATCAAAAGTGGAGGCATCCCCAGCAGCAACTGGCAATGTTTCTGCATGCAGAGATTTGTTGGTGCAGGGAATGTCAGTCAAATGGAGATGTATAGCAGGTGTGTTCTGCATATAAGATATATATGTGTGTGTGTGTGTGTGTGTGTGTACATGTGTGCGTGTTGGCTCCCGTATATTGACTCGAAATGAAATATTTTTACAAGAATAATTTTGTATGCTGTTGCATGGATCTTATAGATCGTGTATGTATAATTATTCAAGCTGACGATGTATTGTCTGTGTACAGAACTGTGACTGAAGGGAGTGGCCAGTTCAATTGAACACAAATTGTCGAGAAAGTTACTGGTGTTTGTTAAAAATCACTTCTTTGAAATTTATACCAACCTCTATACTGGCAGATATGTTTAGAGGTATTTCAAACTCATATTAGTATGAAGCATGGAAACACATTTTAATGTTATAAAATATGTACATTCTGAAATCTGGTTATGCAGATTTGAAAGGCTTTGTTAGTTTATGTTGCACACATGAGTCTCCTTGATCATTGTTGCTCAGTATGGTTTGGTTTGGAAAAGAAGATCTAATACATGTGTAATGTGCATATATTTCTTGCTGTTTATCTTCATTGTGAGTGATAGTGGAAGTGACAGTGTCCTTTTGGGTCCAGCCTGAAAAGTTTTATGTCAGATGTGAGAATTGAATGAAATTCGTTGGTTGTGATGTGATGATGTTAAATTATTATGTGGAAAACAGATGAAATAATCTCTTATCAGTTGATAATACATCATGAACAAACGAAAAAAAGCGTCATGGTGAAGTATTGCAAAATTCTGTTTCATATTTTATACTTTCCAGTAGATAAAACATCCTATTCTAACTTTAAAATTATTTACTCTGTGCATTTTGAATCAGTATTTTCATTT
>Ga0131853_10013947_pt1 | contig 14722 bp, 11 predicted proteins | sample TergutLab28metaG_FD_92764 | JGI IMG/M metagenome (GOLD analysis project Ga0131853, IMG submission 92764) | Labiotermes labralis P1 segment gut microbial communities from Petit-Saut dam, French Guiana - Lab288 P1 (version 2) (version 2) | ecosystem: Host-associated > Arthropoda: Insects >... | reverse complement strand
TCAGACGACTGGCACCGTTGACGTTTTTGATCCGCGTTCAGGCATTTCGGGACCCACTTCGCGGAGAGCTTCCGCATGTCCAAATCTTCATGAATGATGGACCCAACCCGCTCACGTGAGATGTCCAGTTGCTCAGCTATTGATTTAGCCCAAATCCGGCGGTCTTCCAGGATTAGCTGGTGATTTTGGGTCTTCCAGGACGAGGCGCAACACAGATGGAAAAATCACCACGTTTAAACTGGGCCACCAAGTTTTTGACGGTGGCATTCGATGGTGCATGCTCCCCTAATGTTTCTGTCAGAATGGCGTGAATTTCCTTCGGCGCCTTGCCTTGCAGGAAAAAAAAAACTTGATGACAGCTTGCGTCTCCTTGTTGTTGAAATCTCGCGCGTCTTCTGACATGCTTCCTTTCAGCCTCTGTAACAAGAAAAGACTTGCAATTCGGCACATGAACTGACCCCTCTTTCCAACGACACTATCGATTCCGTCCTACGACATCGGGAAGTAGGTCGGGCTAAGGACTTATCAGCACCCCCTCGTATAGCGCCACATTCTTAACCACGGCAATCTTCACTGCAGTAAGTGAACTAACCACCCCTCATTCTCTCTCCCTCCCTCCCCGCCCCCCCAAAAAATCAAACATTCTGAGGAGAAACGTGGCATTGGCTTGAGGTCCTGACAGCAGTAATCTGATGCAGAGTATACCGATGTTACAGCGGAACATGGCGTCTCCATCTTCTGTGTGAAAGAAATTAGCTGAACTTTGTTTAGTAGTGACCATATTACTGTTCGTTATAAGCACGGAGTTGAAGGGACACGCTGGAGAGAGGGGGAGCACTTGGCTCGAACCACCAAGCTTTTCCAATCCGTTTCAAAAAAGTCGACAGCGACTGAAGCACTAAATGTGCTGTCATCAGACGAAAAGTTGCTGACACGTGAATAGAGCTGCCTGCCTGGCCGCATGTTTGCCATGCGAGTCTAGAAGCGACCACGCCGTACGGATTGCAGCTAGGTACAGGTGGTGATTGTGGAGTCTGCAGCTGACCTTGGTAGTGGTTAACGCTGGGGAAAGCGCGCTATCCCTTGCCTGTGACCAGTAAACGATGTATTCCAGTAAAAAAAATACAGTGGGGTGACATGCAGTTGTGTTTTGTGGGTGTGAGATAATACAGTTATCTTGTGTGATTAGAGCCGTGCATAGGTATGATATCAGGATTGTCATAATCGAAGCACGTAACAGAGGACGACCTGTGAAAAGACAGAACGGAGTGGCCGAGACTGATGTTTTTGACAGGATCTGTATGTCTTCCGTAGGGAGTGTTTTGGGACTCTACCCAAGCTGTGTTGGTCAACAGCCTTCTCTTGAGTACACAACGGTACAGTGTCTGGGTGCTCAGCTAGCAAGTCTTATAGCACACGCCGTCACGTCCCAGAAAACAGTAACGTTTAACAACCTGAGCGAAGTGTCAGGCCCTGCCAGGCAATATTGCAGTGTGCGACAACCTGCAGCACATCTATGTTACCTTGGAACAAAAATGGCGGATCCAGAAACATGCGATAGTGCTTCAGCACGTAACAAAAATTGTGATCACAAGTGCCTCAGCTGTGCACAGTGGAGTTCGGCCTACATTCCAGTGCCAACCAGCCTTATGATGTGCGTGGCTGGCTGGTGACAGCTGCAGTGACAGCAACCATATTTGTTCTTAGAGTATTCCGCGACGCAATATCAGCTACTCGATTCAGAAAGGGGCACAGAGATGGCAGAGAGAAAGGATGAGTGTATGAGGAGAAACCGTAGGCTGAAATGTCAGTGGGCTATTCTTACGTATAGGTGAAAAGTACAGTTGTCCCCGTGTACACCATGAAGGCATGTGGGGAGTGGAGGGAAAGATCCACTGATTCTTAACCAAGCCACTAGATCTAGGTGAATGGTTAGCGTCACGCCCTGGCCGCTTTATCGCCGGGAAAAGAAACGTCAGTAGTCAGTACCGACTGAGTAGAAAGAAGGCTGGTGGGCCTGCAGGCCTGTCTGGGAGCTTAGGAGGAGATAAATATTTGTGTCTATAATAAAAATCGAACCCCGATTCCCCGATCGATCTGTCCGTAGCATAGTCATGGTACTGAGCTAAGTAAAGGACAGAATAAACAATAATGAAACAAGGAAGGATTAAAGTTGATATAAATAAAAGAAACGAAACGAAAAGACGGGAAAAGAAATGCTTAAAAAAATAAGGGCATAGGAAGAATGATATGTAACGAAGTAAGGAATGAATAAAGAGGAATAAAGGAATAAGTAAAGAACGACAGAAATAAAGAATAAATGATAAGAGTAGATACAAATATCAAAGATTAAATTCTTTTGTAAAATGACGCCGTGCCAATTTGTCGCTAGCAGCGTTCCACACAGTATGCTGTCGCCAATTTCAAGGTTTACGAAGTCCGTTTTTCTTCATTACTTAAGAAGGCGGTAGCCAGCTCCTCCGAAAAGTCAGCAAATACCAATCAGCACGGCATCATATCCCAGAAGGCTCTTCAGGCCTATGCTGTCCACCTATACCATGAAAACGCAGGCAACAAGTTGTCCGCAATCGTCGGTAACTCTACCAGTCGACACGGCGTCATATTGAATCGTCAGTGAGAACCTCGTAAAATGCGGGCTGGCGTCACGCCGGCCGATCAGGCTGCTGGTGTCGCGCATTCCTGTAGAAGGATCGACCAGCAGAAATGTGTTGACGCAGCAGCAGCAGAGGCGGCTTGTGGCGGACACCTGCCGCACTTTGCTGCCCGAGCTATTCGCTGGGTCCACTTTGTTTCCATGCTAAACCATTATTACTTGAGTACCCAAGTCTCCTGGGATGTAACACTGGGTGGCTGTTTTCTGTTTTCTGTTTTTTTTTCCGTGACGTATGCAAGGAACGCAGTGTCTTCATCTCCGAGGAGACCTCTTGGACATCGCCAAAACCCAAATGGTCAGAATCCTCAAGAGAACCACGGTAAAGGTACAGGTAAAGATCACCCTAGAACAGGCCAAGAAGGCCCAGAGGGGGAGTAGACGTATAGCCCTACTCTTTCTTTAACCTCGGCGCTAGATAGGGTGGATGGTCAACGCCATGCCCCGGCCGCTTTACCCTCTGGAAGGACCCGGTACCCATTGTATAGGAGGAGGCTGGGTGAGCCCCAGGGTCGGTCTGGACGGGTGAAGAAAATCTCGCCCCCCAAGATAGCGACGGTGGAAACCTAAACTCTCCCATTATTATATGTTAAAATGCAACAGTTCATAGAGCTGTACCCGCTAAAGATGACGGCAAGGTTCTCATTGGCAAACTGGGACGTCTAAGCGGGCTCTAACACGTTAAAGAAGTTACCCTTTATTTTATTGTAAGCTATGAAACCCCGTCCCTGATATTCTAAACCGTCTCAATTTCCTGCACAGTGCAGACACCACGCAGCGGATTCCTCCTGTTAGGATCTCCAAATGAGTTGCTTAAGGCTATGTCCTTCCATTCGATTTCATAACCGATGTAGCTGAGATATCGTCGTTGAATTAAACAACAAAGGGGACAATCAGTGGTCATAAGGATTATAAAGGTAAAAAGATAAAGTGGTCCCGTTACAGGCCTGGCGTGGCCCAGAGGGTTCCAGGAAGTTAAGGTTCCCAAATTTCATGACAACGGCACAGGATGGTGGTAAGGTTGTCAGCCTTACGCACCGGCCGCCTTTACCCCAGGAAATGCTCCTGGTACTCATTTCTGTTAGAGGCTGAGTCGACCCCAGGGCCATGGTGCGATCGGAAGGATTACGTCAATGAAAAATTCCAATGACACCAGATGGGATCGAACCAGCGACCTACTGATCTGTAGCACAGCACCTTAACCACTGTGCCACCGCGGTCCCTGGCCACAAGGATAATATTAGACAAAATTTGATATCTGAGGTCCACTTCAACTTGCACGAAGTACAATAATCCTGCCTTCAAAGGATTCCGACAATGGTATGTCTGTGGTCAGTCATGGCCAAAATTTTAGTCGTGGCCACTCTCCAACGACCCCATATTAAAAGAAACCAAAACCTTCCGGACGATGGATCCTTGCAAAGGGTTCCCTGGTTCAAGGAATGAGACAAGCTGTTTCTAATGACACCCCCCCCCCCTCACAGTAGGGTTTTCCCTTTGCTCGATGAACTTTGAGGACGGAGGCATAACCACTGTCGGAAAAGCTGTTTTAAGCCTAAGACGATGGGAAGTGTCCAAAGTTCCAGTCACGATGATGACAGTAACTGCAATCTGCAATAATTATGAGGATCATTTAATAAAGCAAAGAACTCGTACAAGTCCAAGCACTTGATATAGAGAGGGAAAGAATAAAGTGAAGTTAGACCGGTAAGGATAGGCGTCTGGTAGTGAGGACTGACGAGCTTGTTGTACTGGCTGCTGGTAAACTGCATGTGTTTGAAAGAACAGATCGCAGGTGACTAAATTTTGAACCGCGGCGCCCAATATTTGTGGATCCTCAGTACGGGCCTTGTCTCATGTCACCTTTCTGGCACCTAGAATTTTGAGGCGGCTACCCAGATTTCTGAAAAATTTGTACGTCCCTAGACTAAATAATAGAACACCGTAAAAGTGTGCTATATAACGTACACTCTACAGGCACGCCTGGCAGAAACAATTGTAAACGAAACGCTGCCATGTATACTGAAGCTGTTGTCTGTTGCTACTGCGCAGAACTAACCTGCAGGTAAATCAACACAGCACACCTTCTGATGCATGTGGGAGGCAGTTTCGTTAAGCGCTGTTTAATTATTATCTAGAACAAGACACCACGGCAATGAATGTCAGCTCCGAAAACCAGAGTTAGTTACCGAGAGAAGTAAACATAAAATTAAAAAGTCCTTGTTTAGGATTCCGTTAGTGGGGCCGGGATAGCGCAGTCGGTATAGCGACTCGGTACGGACTGGACCGTCCAGGGAATAATCCCGGTGGGTGGCGAGATTTTCCGCATCCTTCCAGACCGGCCCTTGGGCCCACCCAGCTTCCTGTACAATGGGTACCGGGTCTTTCCCGGGAGTAAACCGGCCGGTGCGTGGCTTGACCACCCACCCCGTCTAGTGCCGAGGTTAAAGAAGGAGTAGAGCTATACATCTACTCCTCCTTCTGGGCCTTCGTGGCCTATTCTAGTGTGACCTTTACTTTTGCCTTAGGATTCCGTGTCCTTGAGTGAGTAGTTGCCGACGCATGGAAAGGACGTGCTGTCTTCATTTTCAATATTCACATCACAAAAAGGCCAGACTCGTTACTCTCCTGTGAAGACGGCGGACGCAAATCTTTGTTTGACCCTTCACTGATGCTGCGGCTTAGAATGCAAAACTGCCCAGGAGAGAGATGAGGTAGATTTAAACAGCAATGGATGCATTCACATCCGTGTGGACCACTGAGACCGGCATCATCTGAAGAATTAAAGGCCGGCAATAAAGGATACGTTGTTTAGAAAATCGTAACGCCTATAACAACACTATCAAGTTCATCCTAGAACAGGCCACGAAGGCCCAGAGGGGGAGTAGATGTATAGCTATGCTCTTTCTTTAACCTCAGCGCTGGATGGGGGTAGGTGGGTGGTAAAGCCACGCCCCGGCCGCTTTACCCCCTGGAAAGACGCAGTACCCATTGCATAGCAGGTGGGCCTCAGGGCCGGTCTGGATGTGTGCGGAAAATCTCGCGCCCACCGGGATTCGATCCCTGGACTGACCAGCCCGTAGCGAGTCGCTATACCAGGCCCACATAGGAAGCCTGTACTGGCCATAACATGTTTCAGTAAAAAAGTTAAAGTTCATCTTAGAACAGGTAAAAGAGGCCCAGAGGGTGAGTATAGGTAAAGCTTTACACTTTCTTTAACCTCGGCACTAGATGGGCGTGGGTGGTCAACGCCACGCCCCAACCGCTTTAGCCCCGGGAAAGACCCAGTACCCACTGTATAGGAAGTTGGGTGAGCCTCAGGGCCGGTCTGGGCGGGTGCGGAAAATCTCGCGCCCATCGGGATTCGATCCCTGGACTGACCAGCCCGTAGCGAGTCGCTATACCAGGCCCACATAGGAAGCCTGTACTGGCCATAACATGTTTCAGTACTTCACACAACTTGTTAGGGACGTATTCACCACGCACTGCAGGCAGCTTTTCATGCCAAAATTTCCACCGCTGCCGGCCGACGTAACCAAAACTCTTATCTTGAGGACAAACTTTTAGTGAAACTTCTCATGTCGAATTTCAAGGTTCTAGTTGCCATGAGCGTTCAGAACGATGGAAGAACGCACTTTACACTGCGCACTCCTCTGGACTGCGAAAGCAACGAATTGTTAGTTAACTTACAGAAAACACAGCGCTGACATTCCGTGCTGTAACTGGATGGAGGCGAGTGATCAGCTTTATGTCCCGGAAATTTTAACCCCGGGGAAGGAGCTCTTCGGCTTTCATGAAATAGGAGTTTGGGTGGGCCCTGGAGCCGTTCTGGACGTCTTGCAGAAGGGAAAAATCCGTTGCCCCTGCTAGTGATCGACCACGACAAGTCGGTCACGCAACTTGCAGCCTGTTCACAGCGCAAAATGTAAAGCTTGTGAGTGCAAGAAGCAGGAGGTACGTGTAGTTACAACAAGGCTTCTAATGGTGTAATGCTTCTACAGTGTTTATCAGAGCATGAAATTTATGTTAATAACATACACAAGTGCCGTTCCTGTCTCTCAGAAAACATGCTGTGTGTCAATTATAAAGACCAACCGATTAAGGTTATTTAGGGAAATAAAGGCTGTTACTGGGGACATTTTGACGTGCGGTGCATATAATTACCACTGAGATCCAAATTAATTGAATGTGTGTACCGTGATTGTTCCACGACTGCTATGAATGGCAGAACGGCACAACCGCAGCATAAACCTCCGCTAGTTACCGGCGCGATACGTAGTGAATAGACCAGAATGAGGAAGTTACTTGATTGTCCCTCCACTGCCCCCTTCAAGCTTTCGCAAGTGATTCCATTTCCCCACCCGTCCGGCGGGTCGACAGGCGCGCTGAGTCATGGGTACACGTAGTCAGTTATCGCAGAGCAGGGCTGCAACCAGTTTGAAATCGGCAAAGCCGACTACAGTTCCGTTGAGAAAACAGAACGTTTGTACATACTCCAGTGCGAGAGTTTGCGTGGCTTTCCGATAAGGTGGAACAGGTAGTTCCCCCCTTTTCCCCCCCAGATAAAAAAGGGGCCGACAGAAAGAGCAACAATACACTAGACAACAATGCTCGTCAGGAAAGGTGTACTTCAGGTCCGTTTAACGGATAACAATGTAACTACAAAACAAAACACGACACTGTCTTGAGAAAACTTTAACGTTTAAAAAACGGCCTGGAAGGGGTGGGGGGGTCAGTATTCGCCACGAGGTTTGGGGACAAGCAGAAGAAAAACAGAAACTGCAGGTGTGCAAACTGCCAGAACGGTTGGAGACAACACGAGTCAGCGGTCAACTGAGTACTTAAAAATTAATTAACGGAAGCAGTAGTAGTGAAGAAATGTTGGTAGCTGTGAAGTGAAGTGGCTGTCGGTTGCTCCTGGACGGACATACTGTTTGCTTTAAATTGGATACCGGCTTGTATTGCAGTCGAGGAAAACCGGTAAGTTGTGTTTGTGTCAGAACGTTTTGAGTGTGCTGTAGCAGTGCTTCTTTGGGACTTTTGTATCGGTCCATTTAGTTAACAGTATTTTCGTTACGTGTACATGAAAATTACGGCCTTTCAAGGTATGACACTACGTAGTTTCGGAGAAGCACGCTGATTCCATCTTCGGGGACTTTTGGTAGATATGTATCAACGTTTCGGAGTAACCTACTGCCATTATCCTCAGGAAAATCGCGATCTCGGTTCATTCACAATTTTTGGGGGTGGGTGGGGGGAAGGCAGCCACGAAGCAAGCCGCAACTGAAGTCACCTCCTGCGTGTATTTATAGCAGCGTGATGTCACGGTGCTGCTGCTTAGCTCACATTTTGTCATTTGAATTCATTCACTTCCATGCACTAGCAGCCCCGTAAGTGCCTTTCAGCTTGCCAACTTGGCAAAAATGCTACTATCATTCGCTTGGTGAACTTCCCTACGCTGAAACACCAGGCAATGAACGTATACAGGGGAGGGAGGGAGAGAGGGTGTGCTTGATACGTTATGTTGTTTTTATATGCATTTGTCGGATGCGTTTCTATATAGTGTTACAAATCAATACATCGAGTATGCAATTTTCACAGCTATTAGTTAGTACAATATCAGTTAATGAAGATAACGTACTGATTATTGTGACAGCTGTGGATGCTGGATTTAGATTAATATGAACATATTTTATACACACAGTGTATTTGTAAGTTTAACCCTTATCCTGCTAACGTGGAAAATATGGTGAGCTAATAGTGCCAGCAGATGGCAAATGGGATTTAACTTGGCGTTTAAAGGGTTAATACGATTTTCACAATTAAGAGAAATTCCTGTTCTAAATAATGTTAATTGAGTGACCTTCGTAATGGACAAGGGGTGTGCTGTCTGTGAGATAAAAACTAAAATTTTATATACAGTTGGGACGAATGTCCGTCTTCAGTGTGTGTGCCATGGCTCGGGTGCGGAGGGCCGGTTTCGAGTCCGGTCAAGTCAAGTAGGGTGTTGGGCTCATTGTCACTAGGACGGTTTTTCTCCAGTTCGGTTTTCCCCGCCACTGCCATTCCACCCTTGTTCCACGTTCAGCTTCCTGTCAAAAGTTGCTTGTCAACAGGACCAACTGGCAAAACCAACAGTTGCGATGCTCTAGCGGAAATCGACGAACGCATTAAAGAAGAGCATTTTCGTTTGAGTTTTCACAGGGTAAATCTCGTGATTTTATTTTAGATCCCGTTGTGATGTGTAAATAGACAAATAGAATGACTAAAAAAAAAACAACTGAAAAGCAATAAAGGTAATGTACGGATCAGCATAATATTGAGGCGCGTTCGCGTAATCATTTTTGCTGTGGAAAATCAATAAGTATTACGTTTTATTAGCAAATACAGTCCACACAAACACAACCGTCGCTGTGTGGACTGTATTTGCTAGTGACTAAAACAAAGGGGTGGTGATGTCGAAAAACTTGTATGACATGTTCTGAGTGTGTGTCTGCAGCCTTCGTTATGGAGCATGCAAAGCGCATGCGCCATATTATGTTGTCATTTATAGCCCGTCTGGTTTTGCCAGATTTGGCCACATTATGTCGTAAACCGTATGATTTTCGTGGAAACGTTATTGAACATAAACTGTGTGTGTTGATTTTCTCTTCAACGTTTGTCGGAAACATTTCTCATTTTAAGAAGAACCGAGTGAGATGTCATAATATGTACGTAAATTTTCGTATGAAGGTAAATAAATCCCATTACAGGCCCGAGGTGCCCAGAGGGTTCCAGGAAGTTAAGGTTCCCAGATTGCGTGACAGTGGCCCAGAATGGTGGTAAGGTTTTCACCCTTACGCACCGGCCGCCTTTACCCCAGGAAATACTCCTGGTACTCATTTCTGTCAGAGGCTGAGTCGACCCCAGGGCCACAGTGCGATCGGAAGGATTATGTCAATGAAAAATTCCAATGACACCATCTGGAATCGAACTAGCGACCTTCCGATTTGTAGAGCAGCACCTTAATCACTGTGCTGCCGCGGTCTTCGTATGACGTATGTGTTATTCTTGTCATATTTTAATGACGCTTGAATTTTGTCGACAAAATTTGATGTATGTCCGCGTGTCGTTGTATAAGCTACTGAATGGCTTATTGCACTTATAATCTGCCCGACATGTTTCGGGCACTTACATGCCCATCATCAGGAGCTCGAGACTTTACATGTGTTATGGCGGTATATGCTGTGCGATACCTTGGTTGCTGGTGGTCGGCAGTCAGGTGCAGGGCAGCAGGCTATGCGTCCGGTATGAGGGAATTTGTGCGCGCAAAAATTCCCTCATCCCGGACGCCTAGCCTGCTTCCCCGCTCCTGATCGCTGACCACCAGCAACCAAGGCATTCACACCATATGCCTCCTCTCTCAACCTGTGCACGGGACGGCCAGCTACAGGTGTGATGATACCAGATGCTGTATAATATAATTTTGACCTCCTGATGATGAGCACAACAGTGCTCGAAACATGTAGAGGCATATAATAAACTTATAAAACAAGAATTTGTGCATTAAGTTGGTTAATTAGTAATATCTATATGCCGTTGTAACACAAGTATAGTCTCGAGCTCCTGATGATGGGCATGTAAGTGCCCGAAACATGTCCAGCAGATTCTAAGTGCATTACACCATTCAGTAGCATCTATTCGGGTTTTCTTATCTACACTTTGTCGACAGACTTTCGAAACATTAAAATGTAAATTTTCATGAAAGTTCGGCCAGTTGTTCCACGTGAACGAACAGACGGACATGACTAAGCTCATAGACGCTTTTCACAACGTTGCCAACGCGACAAAAAAAACTGAAGCCGGCAGCACGTAGCGCGTTTTGGACAACAGAAGATTGACGTCCATCTGTTCGTTTAACCTCGTCACATCTGGTCTTTGTCTAATGTGATTCTATACTAGGGATGTAGTTGAAACTGAACTGCGTCGCGGCCAAACAATACTGTAGAACCGGTGTGTGCGTGTTTCATAGTACTCCCCAAGCCTAGAACCGGTCCCAATTTCCAGTGGTGTTCAGATGGCGTGAATGGAATTCCACCGCCCGTCCGTCAGCAGTTCACACGAGGCTCGCTGCGCTAGTCGCGTTTCTCTCAGCGAACCAAAGCGCCCGGATCCAGAAGCGGCACAAGCCGCTGCACTGGTTCAGTTATTACTGTTTGACGTCACGTTCGGTCTTGCTGATAGCACATTGTTGTGCTACATATTCAGTGCTGCCGAAGTTACGTGCTTCCACCGTTGTCACTGTTCGGTATGTGAGTGTTGGATAGAAATCTTCAACTCGGAAGATGGAATGTGCATGTTGTTTCGAAACGGCGGTATGATGTTACATTACTAAATGGTGTATCAGCATTAAGAATATGTGAGGGGAACCTGGAGTGGCCCAGAGGGTTCCAGGAAGTTACGGTTCCCAGATTTAATGACAACGGCACAGGATGGTGGTAAGGTTGTCAGCCTTACGCACCGGCCGCCTTTACCCCCAGGAAATACTCCTGGTACTCATTTCTGTTAGAGGCTGAGTCGATCCCCGGGACCATAGTGCGATCGGAAGGATTTGATGTCTATGAAAAATTCCAATGACACCAGCTGGGATCGAACGAACGACCTTCCGATTTTTAGATTAAGAATATATAGTGTCTGAATTATCAAAGATATTTGTCCCTAACCCGTGATAAGTGGGTCCCTGTCACCACGGCATGGCGCGTCCACAGGTTGCGGATGGAAGAACGGCTTCCGATAAGGAGGGTAGCTGCGAATAAATTGAATAAGCAGTCGCGGACATCCGACAAGGGGTGGTCCTCCAGCTTAGGGGTTGGGCGAAGTGCTGACAACTCCTTTCCCTAACGCCTGAACACAATTGGTACATGTTATCAAGGCAACAAACTGTTTTGACAGTCGTTTGCTCTGCGGAAAGCCTCGGGTTCGAATCCGGATGCCGGCAGCCGTGACAGTTTTTCGTGGTTTACATCAGTAATTGGCTGTCTTATTAAGCAGCCTACTATTCCAAGTTGCTGACAGGGTCGATTAACTAACCAACCACTTTACATGTCAAGCCATTAGAGTAATGACGTCACACTGCGCCACTGCGTTAACTCCATTACGCAACGCCTCGCCTGTCGGACAGTATTCCTGTTTAAATGAAATCCACAGAATGCCTTTCAGTAGGTTTAGGTTAATTATTTTAAGTCGGTATAGCAACAGCACTACGGTTCGGGGTTCGAATCCTGATAGGGGCAAGAGAATTTACTCTTCTTCGAAACGTAAGATTGGTTTAGAGGTCCACCCGGCGTCCCTTTCAGTGGGTCCGTCCGTAAAGTGGCCGGGGCCTGGTGTCAACAACTCACCTCCCTCTGGTGCCGATTGAGTGGAGCCTTACCTACACTGTCGTATATATGCCAGGGAAAACTTTATACCTGTTACCTGACATGTAACAGCTTACGTACCAATTACGTTCTTATCACAAACTCATTATTAATTATTGAAATGTGTTAGTACCTGGCAAAATTTATCTTCCTTCATAATAAAGTACATTGTTATTTCAGGTTCCGTTGCATTTCAGGTGCAAATATAAACCACAGACACTTGCAGTTAATGTACTGTACATCTGTGCACAGCAGTTAGCCTACAGTAATTTTCTGTCTCGCAGCCAACAGTAATTTTCCATCTCGCATAATTCCGGTGAAGATGGTCAGTTTCGACCAAGACAAGTCGTAAAGGGCGCTATACACCCTCAGTTAAATTGAGCGATTTTACTGTGTAACGTCATACCTGACGGAAAATCTGAGTAAACTGTGCAGTTTTGGCAGGCAATAGCGCAGGCCTCAGAACTGCCCTTTCCGGTTGTCTTTCACACAGAGAACTGCGCAGTTCACTCAGGGAATTCCACACACATTCACTTAAACTGGCGGTACATATGGTGACCACCGTGCCTTAAAGGGTTAAATCTCGGCTATAAAAACCAGTCAGTTGATACTGTGTAGGGAAATAATCGCTGTTTGTTCTGAGATCCACACAAAACACATAAATACAGTGTGTGGGGAGAACGTAGAATTGCTGAATGTTAAACTAGCGGTACGTATAGTAACCACTGGGCTTTGGAGGGTTATATCTCGGGTTATAAAACCCAGTCAGCTAATGCTGTATAGGGAAATAATCGCAGTTTGTTCTCAGATCCACACAAAACACACAAGTACACTGTGTGGGCAGAACGTAGAATTGCTGAATGTTAAACTGGCGGTACATATAGTGACCACTGGGCTTTAAGAGGTTAACATGTATACTGCGTGACAGAATATTTTTAAAATTCCACATAGTGACGACGCAACCTTTCTTCTATATGAAAATGTGTGTACGCCACAATCTGCCATCATTTCGAGGAAATCGTCGTATGTTACGGCAAACACAGGCAAGCGATTGTACTGTGAAGTGCAGTTTAACGTTTGTTTCTCCCCAATCTCATCGCCGTTTCGTTCCTATTTCAGAGTTCGGCCGCGCTGCCATAATAAAATATTGGCGCTATTGTCAGGCCTGACGTTCTTACAGCGTTCCCTTTAATTCCGTGATGGCAGTTCCCAGCACTTCCTGTATCAAGATCACACACACACACACACACACACTTCAAACATTAACTGCACGACGTCACGGTTTATTCAAGGCCCTCAGCGACCACAACCGTCTATATTTAAAGGTTATACAGATAGGATTACTGCGGCCTTGTGCCAAGTACTGGATCGCGTGCAATGGTGAATTTTCATGGAGGGTACGAGAAATAAAACCAATATATCTTTTTGAACGTGACTAAGCATTTTTCACATTGAAATGGTATAACAGGGGTTTAGAAGTTAACTGCCGCTGCTGCAGTTCCAGAGAACAGAACAAAATTCTCAGGATAGCGGCCGACGCACCGTGGTACATACCCAACTATATGCTACACACTGATCTTCAAATACCAACTATAAGGGAAGAAATCACACGGCTTAGTACCAACTATACAGCCAAAATAAAATAGAGGTGCACCCAAATAAACTCACGACCCCCCCCTCGAGAAGAATGGCCCAGGCAGACTACGCCGTTACTCTCCGTTTGATCTGCCTAACAGATTCAGATTCATAACGTAAAAGTTCCTGTTAACTGAAGGTATTCACTGGAATACCCCTCAACATGACTCTGTACCTGACTGTTGTACTAATTTCTCCACACATGTACTAAAGGTCTACTACAGACCGAGAGTATAAATAAAGGGTTTTGAAAAAAAAGTTCCAGAGAGGGGTGACATGAGAACGTAATCATAAAAGCCGTGTCCGTCAGTCAAGGACGTCAGTTGACACAGAACCTTACAGCGCGTCTGTCAAGGTCTATGGCAGTCGTCGATTACTTGCTCCCACATTTTGACACCGTCCACTGTCTGAGGTATGTTTTGTTGAACACAGCGGCAACTGCCACGTATTTTGTTGGACACTGTGGCCACTGCCTTATATACTGTTGGACACTATCGACAGTTCACTGTCAGGTGTATTATGCTTTTGGACGCTGTCTACGCAGTGAGGTGTATTTTGTTGGACATACTGGCAACTGTCATGAATTTGTTAGACACAGGCAACTGTTCACTGCCAGGTGTATTTTGTTGGACATACTGGCAACTGTCATATATTTTAATGAACACACTGGCAGCTGCCAATATATTTTGTTGGACACACTGGCAACTGTCATGAATTTGTTGGACACAGGCAACTGTTCACTGCCAGGTGTATTCTGTTGGACACTGCTCTCTGAGGTGTATTTTGTTCAGCAAACTGGCAATTGTCATGTATTTTGTTGAGCACACTGGCGACTGTCATGTCATACATTCTGTTGGATACTGGCCATTCTCAGATATATTTCGGTAGACGCTGTCCATTCTGAGGCATATTTTCTTGGATACTGTCCCCTCACGGGTAGTAACTCCCCGATATAGCGCCCCAAATATTCCCCAACCCTAACTTAGAACCAATTTATTATTATTATTATTATTATTAT
>Ga0131853_10013946_pt1 | contig 14722 bp, 10 predicted proteins | sample TergutLab28metaG_FD_92764 | JGI IMG/M metagenome (GOLD analysis project Ga0131853, IMG submission 92764) | Labiotermes labralis P1 segment gut microbial communities from Petit-Saut dam, French Guiana - Lab288 P1 (version 2) (version 2) | ecosystem: Host-associated > Arthropoda: Insects >... | reverse complement strand
GAGGATGATCCCATAGAGGGATTGAAACATGTAGGAGATATTTTAAATCCATTTTAATCCAATAATGTGGTTTTAAATGGTTTGACAAGTATGTGCAATTAGTTGGTTTTAATAAATATTGATTAGCAACTTGTACATGGCTCAGGGTGATAAAGCACGACTGAACCAAGGGGAGACAAGAAGTGTGAAGAGTGGAAGAGGAGTTAGAAAAGGATGCTGTTTGTCACCAATTCTGTTCAACTTGTACACAGAATGCCTTCCCAAGGAAGCTCTGGAAGGGTTGGGAGACTTAAAAATAGGAGGGCAAATCATTCACACTGTGAAATATGCAGATGACCTTGTGTTACTGACTAAGAAAGAAAAGGTGCTACAGTACATGATTGATAAAGTAACTGAAATTGGAAGATGCTATGGAATGGAAATGAAAGTGGAAAAAACAAAAGTAATGAGAATTTTAGGACAACCGTTCCCAGTAAAAATGATTATAAACTAAATACACCTAGAGAATGTGGAATCTTTTAAATATTTGGGTAGCATGTTAACAAATGATGGAAGATGTACTTGTGTAATTAAATGTAAGATTGCTATGGCTAAAGCTGCATTCAACAAGAAGAGAGCTCTTTTTACTAGCGCATTGGACTTGGAATTGAGGAAGAAGCTAGTGAAGTGCTACATCTGGAGCACAGCTTTATATGATGCTGAAACTTGGACGCTTCGGGCAGTAGATCAGAAACACATGGGAAGTTTTGAAGTGTGGTGCTGGAGAACTATGGAAAAGATCAGTTGGCCCGATCATGTGAGAAATGAAGAAGTGTTACTTGGAGTCAAGGAGCAGAGGAATACCCTGCATGAAATAAGTAAACGGAAAGTAACTGGATTGGTCACACTTTGCGTAGAAACTGCCTTCTACAACGGGTTATTGAAGGAAAGATAAAAGGGGGAATAGAAGTGACAGGAAGACGAGGAAGAAGACGTAAGAAGCTACTGGATGACCTTAAGGAAAGGAGAGGATACTCTCATTTGAAGGAGGACGCTCTAGATCACACTGTGTGGAGAGCTCGCTTTGGAAGAGGTTTTGGACCTGTCGTAAGACAGATTACTAAATGAATGAATACCAGAAGATTTAGTGATAAGACAGCTAAAGCATACAAAGATATTAATTTCGAATCCGCGATGAATTAAGGCGTAAGTCACAATAAAACTTGATAACATTTTATTTGTTTACAACATTTGAGAGGTGTTTGGGGAAACAGAGGTTAGACTAACTGTCCAAGCCCGGTTCTAAGTAAGATACTTTTGCGTATTCAATATTCTGTGCCATTTATAAAGTGCAATCACAGGCTGTTTATAAACAAAAAACGTTATTTCTGTCAGTATATATATATCAACAAAATCTGGCGGCAGAATTTGCAGTATTCTGTTTCATCCAGCCTATTTCACTTTCAGAAACTGAACATTCAGGACAGTGGGTGTGATTCGTGGGGAAATGTACCCCATTGACTGAGTCAAATATGTAGAGTAGAAACCGGTTATAACGACATCGGTTTAAGTGACACCTCGTGTATAGCGACAGACATTCCGCGGTACCAATTAATTCCTTACTGTTAACCGTAACATTATACTCCTCGGTTAAAACAACAACCGTTTATAACGACACATAGTCTCTTTTATGACGTTACAACCGCGTTCAATTTAATTTCATATTTATCGAATAAAAACTAAAGTGAATTTTAAATAAGCCATGCTCATGAATTAAGCTGATTTGTTATGGTAATAAAACCAACAAATGCATATCAACGTTTAAGAGTATTATATATTATATTTTACTATATTATATTACAAAAACCTTTCCAACCAATGCACAAATTTAAAATAATGTGTTTTATAATATATATTAAAATATAACATACAGATACAATTTTTTGATAAATTCAAGCGTGTAACGAATTTTTATGTAGCTAGTAGGTAGTATGTCACAGTCCTGAAATGAAAGAAGTATATGTGTGTAGGAGGATATTAATACATTGGTAGATGAAATTACATATTTTAGAATGTAGAGGAAATGGCTGTTAGAATTATACGTGCCAGGTAATTAGTGTTTATGTTATCATATGCATAACGCAAGATAGCAAAGAGCGTGAGACAAAATTTAAGTTGTAAATGAAAACGGGTACTTGAATTTTCACTCCGGGATCAAACACTACATGAAATTCCGCTTTTAAGATCAAGGACTACGGGAAATGTTACTCTGTGAAGAGGGGAAAACGTGTTTTGAAAAAGTTCGAGGAAAACTATGGTAAGTGACAGATTACTTAAACTTTCTTAGATACAGCTGAAAATTGAAAGATGTGAAAGTAACTTTGCTCTCATTTGGACTTCATCATTTCGTAAACACGACACGTACCGGCTTAATGAGTGTAACAGTACTTTAATGAAATTTGAAAAAAATGTTATGGCATATCGAGGTTATACTTACTCAAACATGATATAGGGCTTTTTAAAAAATTGGCTTTAAGCCTTATAATGGACGTAGCCTGACTTTCCATTACAGTACATATACAATAAAAAAGATGCAAGAAAGGGATGTGTAAGTAAACGAAAATTACGTTGGTGTTTTATAACAAAATAGGAAATTCTATAAACCCAACAAAGTAAAACACGTTACAAACAACAATTCAAATTATTACAACAAAATATACTACTTATAGATCAGTAAATCAATCCGTATCCCTAGATCTCCAGGAGATGAAGCTACCAGAATTTCTAGAAAATCGGCAAATGAAAATGGAAGGGATGTCAACACTACGCACCGGCCACCTTTATCCCCAGGAAAAGTCCTTTGTATTCATTTTCTAATGACCCCATCGGGAATCGAACCCGCAACCTTGTGGCTTATAGCGAAGTGCCTCGACCAACTGCGCTACCTCGGGTCCCGTTTATAGACCAGTAAAAACTTTAATGTGGGTTCACCATACAAAATACAAAAACTTGTGTGTCTTGGTAAGTCTGTGTGATTTGTAGATAAGGAGTGCTTTCATCAAATATGTTAATTTCAGTAATGATAGTAGTCAGAGCCTCAGTGGTGTGGATGAGTCAGGATGAGTCAGAGTTATCACAAGGTTCGGGAGAAATCCTCAGTGGTTATATGAGAGGAAAGCGCCAGTTTGGAGTGACTTAAAGTGGTAACCTACTTTAGGAGGGACTTGACCCTCCTTCCTTCCCTATTCACCCATTTCTCCCCAGTTGTTATGGAATCTGTTACAAGAACTAGACTTTTGGGAGTTTAGTTCGGGATTCAAGTTCTGCAGTGACAAATTGGTGTTAACATCTGCATCGAGCCGTGGGCAACTTTTTGTACCTTGTGTGGTCGCTATATTCGCACAGAAGACTTAATTAAAGTTTAAACAATAATAATTAAAGTAAAGTTTTCTAAATATTGGTCAGCTAACGAAAGAAACCCCCTTTCATTAACTGACCACTTAACAGAAGTCAAAACTATGTAGAAGTTGCACCCCGGGTGGAGAGATGTGCAGAAGGAGTGAGGGGATTCGAAATTCTGACACAAGAGAATAGAGGCCCAAGGAAACTAGAAAACTAACAAGAAGGAAGTCTAACTGACATTATATCTTAGGATTTCTTTACGTTCACTTGTGAGAGTACGTAATTCTCGACAAAATTAGGCATACATTAAGGGTAGGAAGAAGAGTTCCTTTCTCCTTACAAGGTCGACCTGATAAAGTCGGCGTTCTGTAACAACCCTGATAAGACTCCGAGAGAAGCCTGACGTTCACCAAATCAGAGCTACATCGTGACTCTGATTTCTCTCCGTTTCATATACAGAAATTAAATTTGGGAAATCAGCAAAATCTGTGCACAGAAGATCCATGGCGGACGGCGAAATTACTGCCTGTGTGCGTTTCAAAATTGAAGCAGTCATTTTGACAGACAGCTGCCACGCAACAGGACACCATTAAAAAAACGTACTGGTTCTACTTTTTGGTGTCAATTTCTTTTTGAAGCTGCTCCAGCAGGCGAAATTTCTGCACTTTTCCAGTTACAGTTCTTTCGAAATCCTTGACAAACCGGATGTACCGTGGGATTCTGTATTCTGCAATCTGCAACAAACACCGTTACAACACACATACATAGACCTCATTGATCAAGGTAGAAACATTGCAGCTTGACCCTGACTATGAAGGCACTACGATATTTCGAGACGCCAGGAACTCGTCCAACGACACAGAGTCGCATCCTAGAAGACTTGAAACTTTAAGACAGAATATATGTGCAATTTTTGAACAAAGAAGACAAACTTTAGATTTCTGTGACCGTGCATCGTGAGCAAATTGTGGAGTGAGAGAGAAAACCAACAAGATGCAACAGTTAGATGTTTATTTTTAACAATTTCTCAACATGTTTCGGGCATAATTATGCCCATCTTCAGGAGAACAAGACGTATGTTACTGCATGTGTTGTGCTGCGCTGGTTCTGCTGGATGTGGTTGGTAGCGGTTGTGGGGCAGTGCTCATACCCTACAAGGCACCGCCCCACAACCGCTATCAACCACATCCAGCAGAACCAGCGCTGTACACCATATGCAGTAACATACGTCTTGTTCTCCTGAAGATGGGCATAATGATGCCCGAAACATGTTGAGAAATTGTTAAAAATAAAAATAAACATCTAACTGTTGCATCTTGTTGGTTTTCTCTCTCACTCCACAAAGTAGACAAAACTAACACACAATAATAACGGCTTACCTGTCCATGTATTTGCGTCCCGATACCCGATTGTGTCGTGACCAAAACTGCCCAATTTAGAACAAAATTCAAGGAAGTGATATGGAGCAAAAGCATCGTCACGCATCTCAGTACGAAACTTAATTTACAAAATATGACATCAGAGTCTCTAGAAGACCTGAGGCTCGCACTGCAGTGATGGTGATGACTTAAGTCCTCCGGGATGTGACACCGTGTCCTTTGGCGAGTGGCATTCACTAGGACTAACTCGAACATATAGCAGCAGCTCAAGTAGTGGAGTGACTACGCTAAGTTTTTGGTGACCAAGGAATCGGGGATTGGCTCCAGGAAGGGACAATAAACATTTCTCTTCTCTACATTGCACACACCATCCTCCCAAATGGGTAGGTCCGTCCCACCTGCTTGTTATCCATTGCGTAACGGGAAATATTTCGCCAAGGGTAAACAAACTCATATTACCTACATGGTAATTCTCAAATATTCCTAATTTTCTAGTCATCGTTACAGTAATTCCCAGATAACTGTCATTTTTGCAATTACATTATACATACAGAAATTCTTAGACAATCCACACTCACACGCTCATATTATCTTAAAAGTAATTTCCAGATAATCCACACTCACCCACTCATATTATCATTACAGCAATTACCAGACAATCTACACTTGCCCACTTACAAAATCCATACAGTAACTCCCAGATAATCTACACTCACCCGATCTCCTTATCCTTAGAGTAATTATCAAATAATCCACACCCACTTAACCCTTACACTAATTCCCAGATAATCCACAACCACAACTAAATGTATCCTTACAGTAATTTCCCGACATCTCTCACTCACTACCACCACAGTAATTCCAAGCCCTCCGTGACCCAATCACTCACAGCAGTTCCCACATAATTCTCACTTGTCCACCCACCTTGTCCCTACAGTAGTCCCTGACGTCCTGCTCGGTCAGTGTAGCTTCCACTCCGAGCTTCAGGAACACACAGATCTCCTCTCCAACCTTAGGATCCGGTACTCCAAACGCCTGTGGACAGAATGTCGGGTTATTTTCAAGCAGTTAACTTTTCAGTATTTACGTTTGAGTCCAGCAAATTTGAGCGAATTACTGAATTATGCAGCCTAGTTGGCGCAGAGAATTTGTTATAAGTTATATGTAAATGACGGCCACTTTATAGAATTGAATTTCAAATTCCTGCTGTCAGAAATAAGGGCATGGCAGATACCGGAACTGAAAAAAAAAACTTGCGGTACAGTGGTCAGCGTACTCGCTTCTTTTGCGGAAGGTCTCAGTTGTAAAGGTGACTGGTCCTGGCTGTGGCGAAATGTAAAACAAGAAAAACAGATGGAGGCTAAGAGAGAGACGGTCATTTTAAGATCATAATATTATATATGAAAATAATATTAGAAAATCATGCAACGTTTCTTTAGTTTAAAGGGGCATGCGGTAGCGCAGTTGAGGCACTGCGTTACAAGCCCGAAGATCGCAGGTTCTATTCCCGATGGTACCACTGGAGTTATTCATTGACATAGTCCTTCCGTCCGCACCCTAGCCCTGAGGTCGACTCAGACTCTAACAGAAACGAATACCAGGAATATTTCCTGGGGAGTAAAGGCGGCCCGTGTGGTGGGCTGACAACCTTACCACCTTCACATGCCGATTGTCTTGAAATGTGGGAGCTTCAGCCCCCTGGAAACCTAACGGCCTGTCCAGGCCTTAACAGAGGTTACATTACCTTGTGACAGCTACTGATTTGTTGAAAGGGAAATAAATAAAAATTTGGAGTGGGGAGAAAATGCAAATCATAAACATTAGTGCATATCATGTCTTGAAAACTGCATGAACATCAGCAGTTATAATCAAGATGATGACGCGAATTTTTGAAGTTATATGCCACAAATTCAAATACACATCTGCGATTAATTAAACAATTCTTTGTCCTTATGCGTATTGGACCGTGCATCATCTTGATATTTGAATGAAGGTTGACCAAATAGATGAAACTTGCTTTACCACATCACCAACAGACAATCCCGCTACATAACACCAGCACGCCTCAAGTCAGCCTACACAACGCAACAAGTAGTCGCAAGCTCCTGAAGATGGACGTATTAACGTCAGAAACATGTTGAGCAGTAGATAACAAAACAAGTGTCATCTAGTTGGCCAACCTTTATTCAAATACTTCGTCCTATAACAATAATGTAACATACCTGTCCAATCAGGAACCTTTGCAAAAAGGAAAGTGGGTTAATAGGCTCAGCACGAAATTCTAAATTGAACACTCACGTGAGCTTCCAGAATGTCAGGATGTCCCGTGAACAAATCTTCAATTTCCGCAGCAAATATATTGTCTCCAAACCTGATGATCATGTCCTTCAATCGTCCAACAATTCGTCCCTGTCCGTCTTCCTGCAGCACAAACAGGTCCCTGGTTGCAAGTAAAATTTCCAGTTATTGTAGGTGAATTTTAAACAGACATTTCGATGTGAACTGTACAGAGCTGTTTTTGACTACTTCTTTCGGAACAAGACGCCGTGTGGCCTCGTAAAAATTTAACACTTCAGGGGTGGCTGCTGCCTTTATAATTATGATATATTCAATTAAATACATCGTCTACCAGAATACACGGAAAAGGACCGAAGCTCCATAGAAGAAGAAGAAAAAGAAACAAATAAGTAGAAAAATCAAGAAAAGAGAAAAATATCAGGGTGTCCCAGAAAAGTTTTTCTTGATCTCTGAATTTGTGAGAATGTAAACACTGTTCCTATGGTTTTTTTCGTAATAAATGTCTATACTCTCACCCTGTTTTCGCCCACCCATCAAGACTAATGAACTGTCGAGTTTTCTCTTCGTCATTCCAGTATCCCAACATAACAATGTAGCCTCGCACCCAGAGCTCACCAGGGGTTCCCATGGGAACCATACGCCCTTCCTTGTCAACAACTTTAGCCTGTGAAGAAATATTAAAGCAGTGTTGTTAGTTCAGTAAAACATGTGTGTGTGTGTGATTTGTTTTGTGTGTTTGAAACATTTGATATATTATGGGGCCACGCTGTTCAACAGCAAGATTATTCACAGATTTACACACACTTAAACACCTAGAGACATACACACAGACTTACACATGCACTTGTACACTTAGAGGCTTACACACACACACACACACTTAAACACTTACAGATTTACATACACTTACACACTTACAGTCTTACACAAATACTTAACACTTACGTACTTACAGCCTTACACACACATACACACACACACACACACACACGCGCGCGCTTACGCATTTAGACTTACACATTTACACACTTATACATTTACACACTTATACATTTACAACCTCACACTCTTACCTGCTTACACTCTTACAGAATTACAAACTTACAGACTTATACACTTACACTTACAGACACACTCACACATTTATACACTTACACTTACACACATACATTTACACATGTTTACACTTACCTCAACATGACTGGCCAAGGTACCCACTGTCGCAGTCACCTGTTCCGGAGTGTCTTCGGGCTGCGTAAAAAACGCCACACATAACTCCGTCATTCCGTAAGCAGGCTGTAAACAAGACGGTGAATCCGCTTCAGAACTTTCTCCGAAAGGAGTGGAGTGTTTAATAAGCTAACGGTCGTGACTTGGCCAAGAAACGTCTTGTGTTTTATGTTATTCCAAAATTTATTTTTATTTTCATGAACTCCAACCATTGCTTCCAATCATGGCTCAGAAGAGCCCAGACCAAATTCATGTACTATATCTATTTAAGATACACTTTAATATTATACTTTGTTCTACGTCTAGGTTTAGAGAATAGTCTCTTGCATTAGGCTTATCCGATTACATCTTTGTATAAAGTTCTTGTTTCCCCCGTACATTCTACATGTCAAGATTAGCCCATCCTCCTTGACTTCGTGACCAAATTCAGTACATTTTCCACAGTATTTTAAACATTATTTCACACGTCCTTCTATTACGAAGTAGTACCAAGCAGTAGGGTGAGAAGACGATAGCTGAAACTACCCAGATATTCTCGTACAAGCACATGGCTGCAAGTTTACTCACAAATAGTCTTCTAATATTCAGAGCTTGTTTTATTTGTAAGGCCACCTCCCGGGAACATGGCGCACCCCCAATAGAGGCAGCCTGCAGCGTCGTCACCTGAAGATCCAGGTCTTGTGCCGTTCTGATCATGGCCAAAAATATGGCTGGGTTTGCAAACATGTGAGTGCACCTAGGAGAAGACAAGTTTTCACTTTGAATAGTACAGTACTTGCATTCCAAGTATGTGTTATGCTATTCACCATGAAAACGTTTTCTGTATGTCGCAGGTTAGTGACAAATTAACGTAGTTATTTAGTTTTTGAACTTATTACGTTTATTTCTTACACCTTGTTAAGTACGGATAGAGTCAAAAAAGACCCTGCGGCTTTTCGCAAAGAATTTTAATGAGGGGATTTATTTTTTCGGAACGGATAGTAACGTCAGTGCTTTATACAAAAACATATCACTTTCTCTACTGCATGAGGTCATCCTATGGGTCGTATAAGATGCACGGCCGGATATCCACAGCGTGTATCTTCTAACCTGTCACTGAGCACGGCACCTGTCAAGAGATGTCCAGGAAGATGCAGGCTTATTTTGCGATAAAGCTGCCTAGTTCGGGGACATCATAAGGTGAACACTATGACTTACAGCAAGTGAGTCTTAGCATTTGCATACACGGATGGTAATACCCAGTCTCGGAGAAGTCCGGATCTTTTCGAAATCAGTCTTAACAACGTGAATTATTCGCTATTTGAAAGAATAAAATGCGTACATGAGGAAACAGTCTATTGGTCTGGAAGCACAACGAGGAATTCCAAACTTAAAATTGGAAAAATGAAAGTGTACTTGTTCAGAACATGCATTACCTCTCCCGTATGAGACCTTCCAACATCTTTCTAGCGTCGAACACAGGTGCAGGTATGACGCAGGTTGCGCCGTTACAGAGACAGCAGGCGATGACACCAATAACACCAGTGGTGTGCCAGAAGTGGGTAGCCGCCAGCGACTTGGATCCCTGTGCAAGGAAAAGATGGCAGCACTTCTCCACTGGCTCTAAGGTATGTGCAGGACTTTGGCGTCCTTCAGGATCAATTTCCAGGCGTCTCTATCCTAGCTATTTCTATCCAGCCTCTAACACCTCATTCTTTTCAGATCATTTTCAACATCACAGAAGTAATCTAATGCGTGACATTGACATAACTGAAAATCTGAAACTTTAAATTATTTGTACCCAAAATTATTAAGTCAAATGGCAAGAGAAGAGAAGAAGAGGACGGCTGAAAAATGTAGAGTAGGTGAGGAGGGTTAGAAAATAATGGGAAGAAAAGATCTTAAGGGTCTGATGTCTTCGCTGTTTTGGGAAGTTACGTAGCGTTGGTTAGTTGTCGGTCACCAATCAACGCTGCGTAACGTCCCCGAAGAGCGAAGATTTTAACTACACCGCAGAGGTAACCTAAAATCTCACATCTTAAGGAGTTTACTTCAATTTAAATAATATCGTTAGATAGCGACAGAAATTATACATTTCGCTCTATCAGTTACCGTTATATGCAGGTAGATTTAACTAATATACAGAATGTTCCTGAGTTCCGTACAATAACTGGAACGATGTCCCTATACGGACACGAATGCAACTGCTTTGTTAGCAGGAATGGGAAGCATTAGAAAATCAAATGACGCAAGTAACTTTGTGTTGAAGGTAAGCATTTATTACACTTATTGTGCTTCTAACACGACAGTGTCGTAATTTTGATACAATATTTTAAAAGGTGCTGAAAATTTTACTTAAGAATTCATTAATTAGTACTGTGACACTAACAGTTTGTTGTACAGTTGATGGATATTATTGCTGCGTGGTTGATAGACATTGTTTTCTTTTCTGCCACAATGCAGTATGTACTGCATGTAAGTCGTAAGCTTGTTTCATCATTCTAAGTCCTCGCCTTTCTGTAACTCGTACTATTTGTTTACACTCTTATTTTTTAGTAAGCAGACCAGGCATGCGAGGAAAATAATTTCCTTATATTTCGTTTTGTTTATAAGTGGTTGCTCTAAACGCTTATCGTACAAGCAGTGTGTGTGTATGTAACAGTAGCTGCCTTGTGATCGAGTTGCAGTCTGCAAAAGTATCTCGAATATGACCAGCTGCTTTGAATGAAGCTGAACGATCAATGGTGATGTTAATGAAGGGATCCAAGATTCCGAGAACTAAACTCAGTACAGTTCACTTGCAACAACATTATTCGTTGTTTATACACAATAAAATCTAGTACACGTGACGTGGGGATTATTGCGAGTGTGTGCGGCCTGCCCAACTCCCCGTCTTAAGTTCGAGCTCCGTCCCTCCTGGAACAATATCAGCGATATGTTCCGCACCGGCACCGCGCACGATGCAACAAATTCGCGACATGCTAAGCAATTCTATTCATGTGTCATAAGGCTGTCGTAGTGCCAATGCTCGACCAGCGTGTTGTTTTCCAGCAAAATGCGTCCAACCAGGCAGTCCCACAGGTAGGAAGAGGTGTGAGATCGGGCTATCGGGGAGGCCATAAACCTTGTCCGTTTCTTCCTATCCACCGATCAGGATAGCGATAGTCTAAGAACTACTTCAAGTCGAGGGTAAAATGAGTACAATTCCATCCAGCTTAAACCAGACTGTAATATTACTAAGGTCATAACCACCTGCGGTTTAGGCACATATTCTGTTGACGTATGCTTTATAACGACATTCTTATAGCAATTTTTGGGAGTAGAACGCAATCTTTATATTTAGAATATGTAATTAAGCATCATCCTGTATATTACTTATTACACCATGGAGCAGAGTCCTTCTTGAGAAGCTAAAGGTTCTCAGCTAGTCAAGAAATTCCCCGCATTTTATGAAACCCGAAGGTTCATTACCGCATTCACAAGTGCCCGCCACCTGTCTCTATCCTAAGCCCGCTCAATCCAGTCCATACTCCAACATCCCACTTCCTGAAGATCCATCTTAATATTATCCTCCCATTTACGCCTGGGTCTCCCCAGTGGTCTCTTTCCCTCAGATTTCCTCACCAAATCCCTCGCGCTACATGCCCAGCTCATTTCATTCTTCTCGATTTTATAACCCGCAAAAATTGGGTGAGGAGTACAGATCATTTAGCTCCTCATTTTGTAGTTTTCTACACTACCCTGTTACCTCGTCCCTCTCAGGCCCAAATATTCTCCTCAACACCCTATTCTCAAACATCCTCAGCCTACGTTCCTCCCTCAATGTCAGCGACAAAGTTTCACACCCATCCACAACAACAGGCAAAATTATTATAACAAATTAAGATCTTGTTTACTTAAGATTTTTTAGGAAAATTAAATGATGATACCGTGCAGTACGACTAGAAATCTATGTCAATGGACAGAATTATTTACAGTTGTTTTCGGGACTGTTTCTTAACAATCTAATATCTATTTCAGTAGTAACACAGTGCAATATGAAGACATACCTCCACGTGCAGACCGAAACGCCTACCCATCTCAATGGCGTTGTTAACAAGACTGTGGTTGCTCAGAAGTACCCCTTTTGGGGACCCCGTCGTGCCCTTTTGGGAGAAGATAAACAGGTAGATTGCACTATATACAAGAACCATTCGTAACTCTGAAATGTGCAGAGCTGAGTCCTTAAAAAACTAAGAGTCAGTCTTTGGTGAATTTCCTTGCCGCTAATGGAACCTGATATTCAGTTATTGTATTCGCAACAGCCAAACACTGGTTCATATCCTGGGATAAATGCATCTAATTCCAAGTTTTCGTAATACACTTATTTCAGACCATTTTAAATATTATACTCCCAATGATGTTCAGTTCTCTTACGTTTATCTTTCACTCAGGTTTCAAGAATAAAAATTTGCAAGAATTTTCATTTATCCACCTGCCCCACCCTATTTCGTGCCCCTCCCTTTTTTAATAATGTTTGACAAATTTACGAATTATAAAGATTATCCTTAGGGATCTGTCTCTAGTCTCATGTAGGTAGAAGTGTTCTACTCAGCGATGCACTGAAACCTCCTTGATGTTTGTTCCCCAAGTGTGATAAGCAAAGTCTCACAACCCATCTAACAAGAGGTAACATATTTTTTTTATTTTGCGGGTAATATATTCTGTTCAGATCATTTATATTACCAGACAGCACACAGGATTTCAATGCGAATTCTATGTTACTGGGCACAGAGGCATGACAATAAACACAACAAAATTACCATTTATAACTATAAAAGTTACACACTCCAAAAGCTAGACTGTGGTCAATGGAATCTGTCAAATTTACCGTGCTGAGCTTTGAAGGATCAAAATTAAACCGCCGTACTAAGATTATTCTCTTCTGCAATGTGACGTCGTTGGTTTTGGTAGATGTACGCCAACATTAGAGAATAACCCGTCTACAAAAATGTACGGAATCACGGCCCACAAGTCTCTAGGCTTAACTGTAACCAATGTGGAGAACTCAAATCTCGTACACCCGCCATGCTGCTACGATGCAGTTGGTGCGGCAAGCGTTGCTACTGCTTGTTACGCCAGTCACTGTTAAACGAGAAGATATGGGAAGGTTCTGTCACAGGGACATCAAGGAAAATTCAAGTCTTTTGAAACACTAAAGCTTGTTGACTAGTAAATTTTTATCGACGTTTCGACAGAATATTTTGCCTCCATCTTCAGGATTAAGAAATCAAAGAGAATGAAGGACAGTGAGTGATTTCAGGCGCCCATTGCAGTATAATTGAGATCTGAACTCTTCTGGGATGTTATGCGCCGTTGGTTGGTAGTTAGGTGCTGACGTTTCGGGACAACGTAAGTCATGCGTCGCTTAACGATGGGGTTAGGTTCTGAGATATATGTCGTTAGGCGATTTCGTCTTTGTGCGAACATCATAAAGTGTACTTACAAAAAACTAGAGAGTATAGCCTGCTACACACATAGTCTGTTTGGTATGGCCTATTGCTCCTAGGCTACAAACCTGTACAGCATGTTACTGTACTGAATACTGTAGGCAATTGTAACACAACGGCAAGAATTATAACATTACACTCTTATGGGACCACCGTCGTATATGAGGTCCGTCGTTGACTGAAAGGTCGTTATGGGGCGTATGACTGTAATGATATCATCTTCAAGGGTCATGCAGCCTAAGAAGAATGGGACTGCTTGACTCTTAAATATGTGACCGACATGTTGTCCCGAAACCTCGGTGACTAACTTCAGATCAAAGCTGTGTGACAACGCAGAAGAGTGCAGGTCTCAGGATATTGCGCTTTTTTCCCTGAAGACAGACAAGCTATGCTCCTTTGTAAAGTCGGTAAATATTTAGCAGCCGACAACATGTCACATCGCAGGAGGACCTGAATCTTCAGTAGACATTGGGAGGTATATTCGTGTAATACAAACCAACAAAATGCACCTTTCTTAACCCTTATCCAGCTAACGTGGAGAATATGGTGAGCTCCTAATAATGCCAGCAGATGGCGGATGGGATTTAATTCGGTGTTTAAAGGTTTAAACTAATACTTTAATATTTACGACGTCTTCTACATTTTTCGAAGCCGAGGGTTCATCTTAAAGAAGACGGTTTTGCGTACAGATATGGTACAATATGTTTACATGCCAACGGTATGGTACAATTTATTTACATGCCAACGGTATGGTACAATTTATTTACATGCCAACGGTATGGTACAATTTGTTTACATGCCAACGGTATGGTATAATTTGTTTACATGCCAAAGGTATGGCACAATTTGTTTACATGCCAAAGGTATGGCACAATTTGTTTACATGCCAACGGTATGGTATAATTTGTTTACATGCCAAAGGTATGGCACAATTTGTTTACATGCCAACGGTATGGTACAATTTGT
>Ga0131853_10013944_pt1 | contig 14723 bp, 9 predicted proteins | sample TergutLab28metaG_FD_92764 | JGI IMG/M metagenome (GOLD analysis project Ga0131853, IMG submission 92764) | Labiotermes labralis P1 segment gut microbial communities from Petit-Saut dam, French Guiana - Lab288 P1 (version 2) (version 2) | ecosystem: Host-associated > Arthropoda: Insects >... | reverse complement strand
TCAAGTCAGCCTACACAACACAAGTACTCGCTAGCTCCTGCAGATGGACGTATTAACGTCTGAAACATGTTGAGCAATATATAATAAAGCAAGTGTCATCTAGTTGGTCAACCTTTATTCAAAAATCAGAAGTATATTTGTATGTATTTTTCACATATTACACTTTTACATGATCAAACTTATTGTGCAAATTTATGTACAGGGTTCATTTGACGGAAGACGTAACTGACAATTTTACGGTAATCACGCACAACGGCGTGCTACGACTGAAATTTAAGCCCTATTCCCAGCCACAATGAAACATTCGTCTCTGTATGTCCCTTTTCTGTCAGGGTTCTTTTTTGCCAGGAATCTCCCACTTGTTGACAATGTGGAAAAACGAGTAAAGATTTACAGAAGAGCGATCTGATTGCATCCCTGTACCGTATCAGGTGTCCCTTGATTACCTCCCCGTAATATACCGGTTGTCTTGTGACTGAATACCTGTAACATATCGAGGGTCTTGTGATGGCATCCCTGTAATATATCGGGTGTCTCGTGATAGCCTCCCTGTAACATACCAGGTGTCTCATGATTACCTCCCTGTAATAAATCGAGTGTCCTGTTCGTCCCACATATGACGTAATTCATCAATCGCAACAGTCCTGCCAGTGATCATTCAAACATATATAACTACAGCATTTGATAACATCTGTGTCAAATGGACCGATATTTATGTACCGTCCGGTGACCACCGCATATCCCGGTCCACAGGGTATCAATTCTGACTTGTATGCGGAAGGTCCCAATTTCATATCTTGGCCTGGAGAGAAGGTATCCAAAAATATTCCTTGAATTTACTGAAGGCCTTCCAAATACCCTGATAGTCCCGCAAATTAGGTCAACATATGAGAATAAAACCGACAAGTGCATTTAAGATATGTGAATTTATTATGTACGTCGAAAACCTCCTACATGTTTTGGCCAACTTTTGTGGCCTTCTTATCTGTATTTTACATTTTAACACATTTTAAAACATATATTTAAAACAATATTTTATGTCTATACATTGGTTGTGAGATCTTTGTACAATATCATTCGCACATCACCTCTCTGAAGAAGGCCACAAAAGGTGGCCGAAACATGTAGGAGGTTTTCGACGTACGTAATAAATTCACATATCTTAAATGCACTTGTCGGTTTTATTCTCATATTGAAGCAACAGTGCATGGTCATGAAATGTTTAAAATAGTTCATAATATATTCCTTATAGATTTTTAAAAACACAGTATTCACTAAAATAATAAAACAATATACACATCAATTTATTATATAAGTTGGCTACATGTTTCGACCCCTATATGGTCATCATCAGGTCTCCTTATTGAATCATGCATTAAAACGCTGCAGGCATTACTGGGATTCCAATTATTGTTTGTAAATTAGAATTGGGATCCCAATAATGAACGCAGCGTTTTAATGACGTGATTCAAAAAGAAGGCCTGATGATGACCCTATAGGGGTCGAAACATATAGCCAACCTGTATAATAAATTTATGTGTCTAACGTATATTTTTTTATTATTTTAATGCTTCATACATATCGGGATGACTTCAATCAAAAAAACACAGTATTCACTACCCGACCTATCATTCCACACTACATTGTCTTAAATCCTGATAGTATATTTAAGCAAAGAATAAATCTTCTTCTATGGCGCTACAACTCTGATAAAGTCTTTGCCTTCTCAACAATATCCTTCCATTTAAGGCGGTCCAGTACTTGTTCTGCCCACCTCATAAGCTTCATCTTCTTCAGATCATTCCTGACATCATCTTCTTATCGAGATTTGGGCCTTCCAGCTGGTCTTCCTGTGAATAGTTTCCATTTGTGTATTCTTTTTACTATGCTAGTTTCGGGCATTCTATTTATGTGTCCAAACCAACTCAGTCTTTGGGTTTTAACATAATTTATTACGTTCCGATGTTTAATTAATTCATCCAACTCCTCGTTTGTTTTAATTCTCCAAATACCGTTGGCTTCCTTAGTTGGCCCAAATATATTCCTTAATATTTTCCTCTCAAACACAGAGAAGTAAACAATAAATAAATAAAATTAGGGCAATCACTTGTATGAATTACGTTAAAATAGCCTGCGTTCTGGCACTGATCATGAACATAATCCCAAATTCAGTGACAGGCTGAATGGGTTACAAAATGTCATGTTACGTCTCGTAAATAAACCTCATATTTCGAGAACTGTATGATGTGTTCATGATCATTGTACTGTAAAATTGCCCCAGAGAACATAATAAACAAAGAACTACTGTTTCTAGATTGTACTCGGTTCTTGGTGCTAGAAGAAAGTGTGTTAAATGGGGCCATAACCAAAACTTCCCCCATAACCCTACTTCGGCACTGATGATCACATCACTTTGCACCACTTTACTCCATGGTCACATCTGTTTATAAAATATTAATTATTCGGATAAACGCAAAGGCAGACAACTTTTAAGACTGTAGGCTTTGCTTGGGCTAATATAATCAGCTCGAGCTGGGATCTGATCCACGGCCCATGGGCTACTACTCTTAGGTAAGCGCTACTTACATTAAACCGCGGTGAAATGGTTAAATAATCTATGAATAAGAAATCTGGCTGAAGGACGCAAGTTATTAAAGCAGGTTGTTCCCTCTCTGCCGATTGATTAGTATAGTTGTATAGCTGGCGGCAGCATATTCTGCGAAGGTATTATTGTAATTCTTTTTCATATGAATTACATTAGACGCTAAAACGCCAGATTTTTTTTCTACGCAGTACTACAGGAAATCAAACCACCTACCTTGTAGCCCTTACACATTGCAGTTTCTCGGAATACACAAAAACACACAGCACGTTCTGCGCAATGAGGAACACGACAGCCTTCACACGCGTCAATAGTTGCTCGGTTGTTTCCTCTCGAAACTATCGATACTTGTCAGATACATTCCAAGGAAGAAGATATTTAAAAACGGGCAATAACTTGCAGCAGTGCCAATATGCTTAACCCTTCAAAACCTAGTGGTTACATCATGCATCACCATGTTTATCGTTAAAAAGTTCTACCTTTGCCCACAGCGTGCACATGCCCTTCAGTGTTTTGTTTGGTTTTCAGAATAAAAACCCATTACTTTCCCATACGACATTAACTGGCTGTTTTCAGGAGCTTTCGCAAAATTGCGAAAAGCGACTATTAGCTTCATCATGTCTGTCTGTCTGTTCGCGTGGAATAACTCGGCTCCAATTGGACGGATTTTCATGAAATTTGATACCTGTGTATTTTGCTACTACGTGTAGAGAAAATTTAAGTTTCATTAAAATCTGCTAAGAAGAATGGATATTCTACATGACGGCCAATATAGATGTTTGATCATATCTCCCTGAATTCTTCTTAGAATGACATTTCTTTTCATACAAAAGTTGTGGAGAAAATCAAAACATACATTTTATGTTAAATAAATTTTTCCCGACAATCGTGTCGTTTATGAGGTAATGTGGAAAACTGTAGTAGAGATGGAAAGGCAATATTTGACAATATGGCGCATGCGTATTGCCGGCTAGATAACAAGCGCTACGAACACACTCTCGGAATAAAGAATACTTAACTGCTTTTCTACTATAACAATTGTCGCAGTACGCACCTCAATGTTGCGTTATATGTACACTGCCTGTCTTGTTCTTTGTACCAGATACGGGAGACTTTGCTGTGCGGTATGAACTGAATTTTTATGTATAATTCCAGATAGTCTTAGTACTTAAGGAATTAAAATAATGAAATAAATTGAAATGCCAACTTGATGCAACAAGGTAATTTTATTTATGTATTCTTAGCTCGACATGTTTCGGGTACATACGCCCATCATCAGGAGCATTAGATGTTGAGTTGCAGCATATGGTATTCTGCGCCGAGTTTTTGGATGGGTGGTGGTCTTGAGAGCCGCTGCGTAGGTCGTGTGTACGGTGCGGATGGAGCCATGCGACGGCACCATCCGAACCGTACACACGACCTACGCAGCGGCTCTCAAGACCACCACCTATCCAAAAACTCGGCCCAGAAAACCACATGCTGCAACTCAACATCTAATGCTCCTCATGATGGGCGTATGTACCCGAAACATGTCGAGCTAAGAATACATCAATAAAATTATATAGTTGCATCAAGTTGGCATTTCACTTTATTTCATGAGGAAGATGCACGGTCAAACAACCCTCAAGAATTAAAATAAATCTGATTTGTTTAATATTCTTGTATTGGTAGAGAGGCCATTGAGTTTCAAAGGGTAATGTGGACTCTAAAGTAGATTTTATACCATTTTTTTTCTGTAAATATCTTTCTCCCATGCAAAAATGTAGAGAATAAGTTGAGGAATTGTTACAAGTTTAAAGTCACCTCGAAAAAAAAAATTCTATGTAACTCCATACATGTTTCGTAAAACAGTGTTTGCACTGCGTTATTAATTTTATTGTCAGTTATTATTAATTTATTATATTTATTTAAATTTTGCACCAGGAAGTGCATAAATATCTTTTCTTAGTCTAGTATGTGAAAGATTTTTTGAGGGCGTTTTCCGGACTCTACAACGATCCGCATTTTTAAACTATCATTGTGGCTGGACTTTTCAACTGTATACGCTGCATTCTTTCCGGAAAGAACAGAACGAAGATTATAATAAGTCAAACTAGCCTCAACTATTTGTAAAAGAAGGGAGTCTTCACTATTTGAAGAACCTGCAGTCAAACCCAATCCACTTACAGAAAATTTAGAAGCGCCGATAAACCCTGGGGGATCACGTACACTTTCACACAATTTTTCCAGTATACTGAAATATATTAACATTACCGTCTATTTTGCTGGCTAAATGATATACCAACCACAAACGTACATACATCAATACACGTCCGGCTTTTGGATATAGTAAATAAATTCCGAGATCCTAGAAGAGTTCCATAAATTTAAAATGTAAAATATGTATCGGATTATAACAAAGCGCAATTAACCAAAGGAAAGAGAATAGGTTGGGAATGTTTCGTAACACGTGCAGAGGAAATGCTTTTACATAATAGGAAAGAAATAAGAGGGATAAGCAGAAAATTATGTGACGAGAAGCTTCACAAATTGTAGACTTCATTCTTCACTAAACATCAGCAGAACGGCAAAATTAAAGGGGATGCGATGGGCAGGATAAGTAGCATGAATCGAAGATATAAGTACCACATACAAATCGTAGACAAAATAAAATTAACATAAGAGCACTTTGGAGAAATAGACGTAAGTGGGAGGATAATATTAAAATGGATCTTAAATACTGCGCGAGATTGTGGCCCGAATTATTCTGGCTCATGCTCGAATCCAGCTACCAGTACGACAAATATAAAGCTTACCTGTCCTTTCCGCCTCTCGTTTGCCTATTCGTTTCTCTTTATGACTGGCAGAAAGATCAAACTAAAACGTATGTTTGTTTATACCGGTTTTCAAATTATGAAGCTGCGAACATGCTTATGTGAACTAATAGTCTTAGTTTAGTTCAGCGCTTACGCCGGGCTTTTCACAGCGTCATACAATAAAAACTCTGAACTATGCAGTTTGAGACAATGACTATAAACACTAAGTTGCAACTTGAAACTAGTTTTCCAGAATTAACTATATCTGATAATATCCTCGTGCTGAAAAAAAAAGGTAGGCATTTATAATGCGACGCTGGGGCGCGTTCGTGCAGCAACTGTTGCCGTAGAAAATCAAAGTTTTTATATATTTTAAGTGTCTGTCTGCAGCCTTATTTATCCAGCATGCAAAGCGCATGCGCCATATTATATTGTCATCCGTGGCCTGTCCTGCTCTACCACATTTTTCCACATTATCTCCTAAGAGGCACAATTTTCGGGAAAAAAAATTATTGAACATAGAATACGTGTTTTGATTTCTCTACACACTTTGTCTGAAACACTTCTCATTGTAACAAGAATTGAGCGAAATATTATTACAAATTTACATAGGTTTTCATGTAAAGTACCGTTATTCCTGTCAGATTTTAATAACACTTGGATTTTCAAGATAGATTTTCGAAAAATCTGCATATATCAAATTCCATTATATTCAGTCCAGTGGGAGCCGAGTTGTTCCATGAGGACAAACAGAAGGACGGACAGACAGACATGGCGAAGCTAACAGTCGTCTTTAGAAACTTTGCGAACGCGCTTAAAATAACATGGTGACCTTACTGATCTAGCAGTACAATTTTCAAAATACAAAAGGAAAAACAATAAGAATTTTAAGTCGAAACGGCATGGTTTATTCAACAGGTACGAGTACTTACTGATCAAAACATTCAAACTGTATTTACTTCAGTAATACTCGTTTTAAGACGGAATGGACTGTGAAAAGGTAAAGTACACCCTTGTACAGGCACTGAGGCTCTGTACAGGCCGTACGGCCTATAGGGGGGGTAGAGGTATAGCTCTACTCTTTCTTGACCACGGCACTAGAAGGGGGTGAGGGGTCAGCGTCACGCCCCGGCCGCTCTTAACCCCGGGAAAGACACGGTATCCATTGTACAGGAGGTTGGTGGGTCCCAGGGCCGATCTGGACAGGTGAGGAAAATCTCGCTCCCACCGGGATTCGATCCCCGGACCGTCCAGCCCGTAGCCAGTTGCTATACCGACTGAGCTACCCGGCCCACAGAATGAAATGTAAAATGGAAAAGGTTTGTTACCAGTGCACCACTGATGTAACCGACTGAGGTCAACAAGCAGATAACAACAGCAAAGCAGTTCAATTTTGATGCGATGCCAAGCATTTCAATGACTGTCATCACCATTTCCGCGAACTTACACCTCGTTAGTTCGATTCGTTCTCTATGACGACATTCTAGATGACGCAATTGCCAATGTTTCGTCAATGATCGTTCCTGTAGACGCTGGGATAGAGTTTCGGACGGAAACAACAAAATATACGCATATTCTAGGAAATCTGATGATTAATAACAATAGCCCATTGCAAAACTTTAATTAGCTACGACATTGACTTACACTTACATTCCTTGAAACCGTGAAGTTTTTTGATGGTTCCTGAGGGCGAATTTCTGTGGTCTCCATACGCTTTCAGATGTGTTAATTCTGCGTTTATTTGGTTAAGATTGGTTTGACTTATATGCTTCATTCAGGTGGTTCCTTCGATTGCGGTAATTTCTTTCGTTAGTAATGCTGGTGAAGACTCGAGTTTTCAGTTATACAGGGTGGGCCAAAAGTAGGTATAGGGTATATAGTTAATTACTGTATACCTTATGTATACCTAGTTTTGGCTTACTCTGTATGCAATACTTAATATTGCTAAATGCAGGGGTTGAGCAGGTGATTCGTTGTTTGGCGTTTTCGCTGTTGGTTGATTGAGTTAAGTCAATTTTTCATCGCTTGACTGGTTGTATCTTGATTGGTTTAACTAACTGTTTACAGACAAATTGTAGATGTATTGTACGTACCACCTGCTACGTCATTTTAAAAATTCTCTGCATTTAGCAATATTAAGTATTTATGTGCTTATTATGATCCTCACAATAAACACAAATTGTTTCCCTAAATAGCACAATTGACTGGTCTTTATAAAGGACACGCGCTGTGTTCTCTGCGACGTATGAACTGAACTCTTATACTTCATTAGAAGAACGACAGTTTCAAACAGGGCCATGCCATAACTCAGGCGGTTAGTCGCCCGTCCCTCATCGCGAAGGTTGGGGTTGTATCCCCGCCCAGACCATGTGCGATTTATGATGGCTGAAGTGGCACTGGTACAAGTTGCTCTAAGTGCTTCGGTTTTTACCGGTCACTACATTCCACCAGTGCTCCACACTAGTCTTCATCTACATGTTGCGCTTACCACAACGACAAACTTGCGAAGTCTGGGAATCTTCCAAAAATCAGTATTCTTTTGTAAATCGGGGAATAGTTGATAAAAATTTACTTCCAGTAGTCACTTTCAGAGAGTTGTATATTTGTATCAAATTCTTAATTTCGTTGTATCATTGTAAAGGAAACTAAATCGCTGACTTCAACATTAAAACAACGTTTTGTTGTATATTATGTGCCTAACTTCTGAAATAAAATTCTACGTACACACACACACACACACACTCTCTCTCTCTCTCTCTCTCTCTCTCTGTTCTAAATGTGTTCTAGGACGGTAACGAAATTGTCTGGTCCTTAACATTTTAGAACTCAGGCGAGTTGCGCAATATTCAGCTCGATTACCCTTTCTGCTCTGCGTTGAGACATTCGATGAACTGAAGCAAGATTTTACTAAGAACGTTTTTATTCAAATGCACAGAAAATCTGCATTACAGTAGATATTTCTTCCGACAGTCGATATTCCGATAGGCGAAGTGTGATGACATCACAAGCTGCTGGCGACAGAAAAAAGCAATACATTTTAAAAACAGATAGTCTTGTACGTACAATAGTAAGAAGTTTCCTAGTTTAAATAAAAAGTTTTGTTTTCCTTCCTGCGGCATCATAAAACATTTTTAGCATTTCTGGGCACAGATTAAATGTGATAACAGTCGAAAACTAGACTCGACAGCTTCTCTTCTGTACCCATTTGTTAAATTTCGCGAATATCCTTCGACTTTAAGATAACTCAGTTTGTAACTTTATAAATATAAACAGAAATGCGCAAATAAATTATGTGTATCGAACCAATGGGCTTTGTTGTTATAAGTTCTGAAAAAAGTTTTAACTTCTGGTATAAAAAAATTCCTTCTGCGCTGAAATCTGGGGCCATACTGATGGAGAGGTTTCGGCACCGACCGAACGTACAGAAGGTCTATTGTTCGAGATCTCCGAATCCAGTCGAAATTTTTTCAAACATGTGGTCATTTTTTTATCTGACAAATATCAGTTGCCCGTTATAGCGTGTTAACTTAGTCCGCTCAACCAAATGTTCACAAGGGCGACAGGAAGTGACAAAAATAGTTGTGTCCTGCATTTTCCTTTCACTCTGTACGGGCTTCTCTATGCATATTTTCTACCTGAAATACGAAGACAAGCCGAAGTTAGAAGACTGCAAGGCCTCGGTCAGGTCAGTTAGTCCTCAGTCATGTCCGAACCTTGTGATTCCCGAATATGAAACAAGAATGACATCAATTACGCTACAGGTGGTCAGTATTCATACGTGTCGCTCCGTATTTAGAAAATTTTCCTCGTACCGCATCGAAAGCCGTGTCTCATGAGGAGCCTTATGAATGATACAAACCATTAGGACGGCGTAAGTACGTCAAAACACAACTGACTTTGTATTCTATTTATTATGCCGACGACGACATGTTTCGGCCACTGTGGGCCATCTTCAGGTCACAAAAATGTATAATGAGGAAAACTAAACAGTGTATGATCATTAGTAGTGGTGCATATTCTAAACTTTCAACGAGATCTCGTTGTTGTTTGGTTTATCCATATTGAACTAATATTATCTCCTATAAGCAAAGCACGTAGAGTTTAAATGATATGTATATAAGTTTACTTTACGTCTTATAAAACAGGTGCATTAAGTTAATATTATACACATATAGGAAGTACACTCCATGTGAGGTGAAAAAACTAGGTGGGCTTGTAGGTGCTAAGTGGAAAGCTAGGGGTAACCCAAGCGTTTCTGGTGCGTTGGTACGTCTGTAGCGACTATATGGATGTTGCAGAAAATGGAAGTATTTATGATTGTAGCAATATATGTTTAGATCAAGTATCCTTAGCCTGTCGTCGTCAGCATAATAAACAGGATACAAAGTCATTGTGTTTTGACGTACCTACCCCTTCCTAATTGCATAAAACACAACAGCGATGATGCATCTAAAGAATACAAACCATATTAAGATGCAGATATTTTATATTCTATCCATGTTTACTGACGTCGCTTTAATATTCTCTGTTTATTTAAGGTAAATTTATTATACGGTTATGGTCTTCTGGTATTCTGAAGATAGAGACTGCAGGATCTTATGAACGTATATACCCATCCACCGTACTACATGGCATTACATCCCACAAATGTCATACTCGGGATAATACTGTGAGAACCTCAAATCTTACCAGTTGGTTTTAATCCAGTTTTCTTTCCGAACATTGCTTGAGCATCAAGATATGTAAAGTACGTCTGACTGTAATTGTGCTCTACACATGTCTTGCGTAACTTGACGGTTGTTTGACCGTGCATCTTCCTCATGAAATAAAGTGAAATGCCAACTTGATGCAACTAGGTCATTTTATTGATGTATTCTTAGCTCGACATATTTCGGCTACATACGCCCATCATCAGGAGCATTAGATGTTCAGTTGCAGCGTATGGTTTTCTGCATCGAGTCCACGGCACCATCCGCACCGCACACACGACCTACGCAACGGCTCTCAAGACCACCACCCATCCAAAAACTCGGTGCAGAAAACCATATGCTGCAACTGAACATCTAATGCTCCTGATGATGGGCGTAAGTACCCGAAATATGTCGAGCTAAGAATACATCAATAAAATTACCTTGTTGCATCAAGTTGACATTTCACTTTATTTCATGCCTTACATAACTTTTACATTATTCATTCCGCGCATTGATATATATTAACTCTAGTAACACCAACAATATATTAACTCTAGTAACACCAACAATATATTAACTCTAGTAACACCAACAATATATTAACTCTAGTAACACCAACAATATATTAACTCTAGTATCACCAACAATACATTAACTCTGGTAACACCAACAAACGCACAGTTCTGCGTTGTATGTTTTAGATGTTTTACTTACTCGTAGATTTACATTTATTCACTTTGTTGGTGTTACCAGAGTTGTAACGTTATACGTAAGTTTTCAGGCTTCCACAGCAGGTGGTGCTCAGATGATAGTCCTCTGGGTTGTTGTAGTGTGCAGGATCATAATTTTGTACTCATGTTTGACAGAAATCTGTTCCGAAACGTCAGAACAAATTTAAGATCTTTAAGGATGTAATAACCAGGAACAAGAATGTTACGTAAACGAGCTTTATATGAAATTTACGGCCCTTTCAGGTCATTAATGAAATATTTTACAAGGTTTTTTCCTATCACGTGGAATCTACGTGACAAAAACCTGGGTTCAGTTGTACTTTTCTTATTTTGATTGGGCACCACGTTGAAGGAGGAACTGGACAAACAATTCGGTGAAGCATCAAGGTTCGGATCTGACCCACATCCTGGGACACACGTTACTGATGAGGTCAAGGCGTTCAGCAAGTAATTACCACTAGGAACAACATATATCGCTACATGGTATTTACAGATGAGGAAGGCTATTCATTGCTACAATACAAGTTTTTAGGTGCTTAAGACATAATTTCAATAACAAGACACAGTTACAAAAACACAGTATGAGAATGACGCGCCATCGTTGCGAGGTTATACGTTCCAATGGACAATGGGATGAAGACACGTAGGTGCAAAATAAATAAAAACGTTCAGGTCATGGATCTTTACAGCATGAAATGACTTCGGCCTGCTAGATTTACGTGGCCATTAAGCGTACAACCTTTCCGAACATGACACCAAGGTAAGAAGCCACCCCAATGTAGAAAGGTCATATCTAAAACATGTAATTTAAAATACTCATATATTATCTAGAGTGCTTATACGACCTCAATTTCGATTTCTTCTTTCACATTTCTAAACACCCAGACTTACATAGTCTTGCGTTGCGTCTTTTGAACTTACGATAAAATTTTCTACAATGAGGTCTCGGATTAATCTTCAGTGTAATAAATTTAATTTTTATGTAGAAAGAATTTATCTTAATTTCGTAGGCCGAAACAGGTCTATCATGGCCTGACTCGTGACAGAGGATGTTGACATAATATATCGAAAATTAGCGGACTGACGACATCACTCTACTGAGACTCTTTATTAATATCTTACCACCATGGTAACTTCCCTTCTGGCATCATGAACACTTCAGCAACGACGTTGTTTCTGACAATAACTCTTTTTCGGACACTAATAGTGCCGAATCCAGGGAAGAAATTTCAGTGCTTTTGTAGTTTCACTTCTTTTTCACTATAACTATGCCAACAGTTCCCTACCCTCCGCCTATGACGTTACAGAAACCAGGCCAAGAACAGGCGTTTCCTGTAATATTGATATCTAGCGATTTTATGTGCTCTTATCAAAAAAAAACTCATTTTTTACATACTTACACAGAATTTATCGTTGCACCGGACAGAAGAATGGCTTTTATGCTTCTACCTGTTCAAAACCCGTCGGTTAACAAAATTCTAAAGATATGAGCCTTTTGAACGATAAAATAATTTTACGAAAACACGAAATGTTTCAAAACTAACTATTTCATATAAAAATGATTTTAAAGATGAGGTTATTCCTGTATAGGCCTGGACAGGCCCTTAGGGTTCCGGAAGGCTCAGGTTCTCAGAATTTCTAGACAATCGGCTTATGAAGATGACGAGGTTGATAGCCCTATTCACCGGCCGCCTTTACCTCCCCAGGAGATAGCCCTGATGTTCATTTCTGTCAGTGGCTGAATTAACCCCAGGACCATAGTGCGGCCGGAAGGATTAAGACAATAAAAAATCCCAATAACCAGCGTCTTCTGGCTTCTAGCGCAGTGCATCGACAACCCAAAATAATTTTAAGATCGTTATAATGTCGGTGGGTATGTCCGACTAATAACTTTCGGTTTACTATCTGATAGTCTTCTATTGGGTTCTAAGCCGTGTGATAGGTGCGTACTCCGACGTTCGGAGGAAAGTAGCGCCTCCATCTTCAGGGTAAATGAGTATGGTTGAGGATGCTGGGTTGAAACGAAATGACTATGTCCGATATATGGGAAAGCCGAAGGAAATATGATCGATCAGAGTTCTAGGCAGGGTAGAAGAATAGGGCCAATTGTGTCAAAGGGATTGCGTCTCACTGGTGTTCATGGCACGCAATTCAAACAGTCTTTCTTCCCTCACAGCATAATTCCATCGCTAATTAGCAGGCTCCTGTGTTTGCATGTTCAGCGACAACTTCTGTCACAAAGATGTAGCACAGTGTACGACAGAAGACACAACTCACAGAGTAAATAACAGCAGAAATTTTTTGTTCAGGGAGCCAAACTCAAAAAAACTGCAGAAATTTGTGTATTACTGCGGAAAAAAAACAGTGAATGGAAGAGGGGAGACTGCCAAAAGAAATTATGAAATGGCGTCCACCAGGAAGAAGAAAACGAGGTAGACCTAAACTTACCTAGGCAGAAGGGATTAGAGGACTGATGGGAGAAAAGGGTTTAACGGAAGAAGATTGGAATGACAGAAGCAACTGGAGGAAGAAGATAATATAATTGTTAAATGGGCGCAGGAAGGTGTGGAAACATTGTACAAACTGCTAATAAATAAATAAATAAATAAGCCAATGCATAAAATTATATGAAACTCAATCCATGAAAACCTAACACGAGACACGCATGGCAGGGAAGGTGGTAGAGCCACGCCAGACTGCTGGTTCCAGTCCAGAACAATTTAAAATAAAAATTGAAATGCATGTTAAAAGGAATGCAAGTGTAAATGATATCTGCGTTCTTCTGGAATGTTACGCAGCGTAAATGGCAGTTACCAACGTTTCGGAACAACGTATCGGGTCCAAACTTCAAAGGTCAAGCAGTCCTAGAAGAATGCCGGCAACACTTCCCCCTTCCAAGACCTGCTCGCTCCAATAACCCAATTGGCTAGCACCACGTTCTCTGAGAACCAATCGCTGTGCGCACTTTTCCCTATATAACTGGACATCTAAGAGTTTCCATCTTTCTTCTTGGACTAATTAACCCTTAAAGGTGGGGCCCATCGGTTGTCCTGAAACGTCCGTAACCAACTATAACTGCCAATCTATGTTGCGTAACATCACAGGAGAGCGAAGATCTCACGTAAAGTTAAGGTAAATTTGTCTCTATACACACCATGAAAACATATGTGGGAATGGGTGTATAGTTCCACTCATTCTTACATTCGGCATTAGATTGGATTGGTCAGCTTCACACTCCGGCCGCTGTACCCCCGGGGAAAGAGCACCGCTAACCATTGAATAAAAGGCTGGATGGACTCCCCGAGCCGTCCTGGACGCTTTGGAGGAGACTGTCGGAAATCGAACCACGATTCCTCAGTTGTCCAGCCTGCAATCTAGTCACTAGGCCGATTGCGTTATCCCATCTCCCAAGGAAACACACCAATTGTTAATACCGTTATGTGTAGTCCAATTAAGAACTGCATTTCCATGTAGATACAACTCTAGGACGAACCATAAAAATTTATTACATACCTTAAACAGAAATTTCTAGCCCCCCCCCCCCCAGTGGCGTAGCTAGGTTTTTTTAATCCCGAGGTGAGTAATCACAATAACTACCCGTAACAGAAATTATGAACTTAAAAATAACAATTATTTACTGCATTTCCTGTTATTTTTTTTTTATTATCTAAAAAAATGTTGAACGCAAAACATTAACTTTTTTTTCCAATTAAAGTATTCATTTTGCAGCCCACTTTGATGCCCCTTGGACTCTGCTGTCCGGGGTGGACGCATCATTCCCCTCCCCCCCCCCCCCCCCCCCCCCCCCCCCCCCCCCCCCCCCCCCCCCCCCCCCCCCCCCCCCCCCCCCCCCCCCTGCGGGGCACCCACCAACCCCCCCGCGCGCCTGCCCAGGCCGGGGGGT
>Ga0131853_10013943_pt1 | contig 14723 bp, 7 predicted proteins | sample TergutLab28metaG_FD_92764 | JGI IMG/M metagenome (GOLD analysis project Ga0131853, IMG submission 92764) | Labiotermes labralis P1 segment gut microbial communities from Petit-Saut dam, French Guiana - Lab288 P1 (version 2) (version 2) | ecosystem: Host-associated > Arthropoda: Insects >... | reverse complement strand
TTAGGCCGAAACATGTAGTTTACTTCATCCTTTATTAAACATCTTTTTAGATATTGTTGTGTTATTGACTGATACCCACACCTATTGTTTATATACACACAACGGGGATGGCTCATTTTAGAAATGTAGTGCCTCCCACTGCCCCTCCACCCCCTTTTGTCTCTCTTATGTCGCTTCAAATGTCGGGTTGCTTGAATGCTGTAGCAATACGCGGAGAACAGAACTGAAAATAGGTCTACCACATTCATGTATATTGACGATTATGCATCCTATAGGCCTGTTGTAAGAGGTGATTAGACTAACGTGCTATACGTTCGGGATGTGACGCCGTGTCTTTTAGAAGGTAATTACCTACATTTCGGAGGAACGTGTTGCCGCTATCTTCAGAAGAGTTTCTTCGGACAGAATTGAAGACAACACATTTGTTCGGTATTTCATGGAGAAAAATATGGACAAAATGTATTATTATTATTATTATTAGTAGTAGTAGTAGTAGTAGTTGTTGTTGTAATTGCTGTCGCAATGTGTAGTAGTGTGAAACATGTGCGTGCAGGAAAATATGCACCTAAGGCCTTCTCGAAACTTGCTGCTTCCTGCATTTTTCATATGATGGTGTCAATCATCAGTGATGTTTGTGTTACAGACTTTGGTTAATTCCAACTGTGCATGAACAGCGTTCTTGATTGTACTACCATTTTGTGCGTAGGATTTACAATGTACAGTGTTTACATGTAGTGATGTGCATGTGTCGTGACTGTGGCTTATCTGTTATTTTATTTTTGGAGGTCTAGAATTTTAAGAGTAAATATCAGTGTGCTAACGGATATGATAAAGCATAAATCTTGTAATATTGTTGTTGCACAAGTCACACTCTGAACGTATTGTTACAGCGGCATTGAACTTGGTTTGCATTCCTGTGGTACCCGGTTCGAATTTCGGGCAGGATATCGACTGTTAATGTTGGTGTCTTGATCACTGTGTGCAGTGGCTGCGTTCGAAAGTGGTTTGTGTTTTGTGGTACGGTGACGATTCGAAACTTTGAGGTTGTGTCTGACGGATTTAACGTAAAAGGAATATTAGTATAAATTGTGCACAGAAGTGCGGCCTTAATTTAATGGTTATTACTACATGATTACTCTTAGCATAACGATGTAGACTTAAACTTGTTATGGCAAGTAAGCTGCAATTTTCGCAGAACTTATTGTTCATTACTTGTGTTTGGTCGAGAGAATGCCCAGGACGCGTTTCCGATTTAAAACACACACACCACACACAAACACACACACACACACACACACACACATATATATATATATATGGCAATATCCTGAATCCTACCGGTATCTGAATAGACATAAGAAATATCTAAAAGATAATAATTCTAATTGTTTACATGTGGGCTGCTTTACCACAATTTAGGGCAGTGCTTCCCAATCAGGGTTCCGCAGAACGTCGTTTTGGAGTTTTCGAGAAATCTTAGAATAAATGATTAAAAATTTTGGAATACCGTACAAAATTCCAAATGTCCATCGAAATTAGTAATACTAGATCAGTCTCCGCGGTATGATATTTTTATATTTAAAGATGGTTAGGTAATACAAAAAATGTGGGGTCTTTTCTTTGAAAGTAAACTGACTTATATATATATTCTTGTCAATAATTCAGTAGTAATTGAATTTCGCTCCCCGCACTCAACTTTATTCAGCCTGTAAACGTTTTCATAGGTGCGGGTTTCATTGAAGTAAGGCTGGAAAACACTGGTTTAGAGGATCTTGCTGGTTTGAAGCCACCTCTTGCGTTCTACATCAGCAGTACCGTTTCCTGCTGCCTACGACACGAGGTATCTGTAGCGGAACTTATGTGCTACTGGCGAAATACCGTAGTTTTTTCCGGTAACTTAAATATCAATTTATGTTTATCTGTCAATAGTGAATCTTTATTATTTTAATTAATTAAAATAATAAAACAAAGTTATAAAAGTGAAGCTTTATCTTCAGGTGCACTAAGTAATTACATGTTACAGCCTACACGATATAAGAACTTTCAGTTCCTCATTCCATGCTACCCATTTCCACATTTTAATAGGTAACATAACGCCCGTCTTATTGTGTAGGCCCTTAGGACTTTAAACTACTAAGAAAAGCATGTTCTTCCAACAAGTGCTCACTTCCAAGCATCGCCCGTTGGCATGGAGTGGAACTTTAGACCGTTCTTTAAATAGAACCTTATTTACAACTTCCAGAAAGTGTTTTAAAAAGTGAGGAATTCTGTATGTTGTGTCTCTCCCTAATGTGGGAGTTTACGTCGCGATAAAGTGACTTCCGTCCCTAAACATTTAGTGACAGAGTAGCAATAAAACAGCTGTTTCTGTCTGTCCAGCAAAGTGATAATTTTTATTCTGACAATAGAGTGAACACTGTCGGCTTGTAACTGGTAACTTTGTTGGAACTCTTAGGTGTCTGTGGGCACCTCTGGTTTAATTGATGAATTGATTCTTTTCCTATAAGTACTAGAAGTTAAAGCCGATCCCAATGACCGCGCGGTCTAAGGCGTGGGTCTTCGGCCGTTCGCTTGCCGGGGTTGATCGCTCGAATGCCGCCGACGGGCATGGATGTCTGTCTGTTGTGAGTGTTGTGTGTTGTCAGGTAGAGGTCACGTCGGACTGATCACTCGTCCAGAGGAGTCCTACCGAGTGTGGTGTGCCTGAATGTGATCGTGAAGCATCGATAATAAGGAGGCCCTGGACCACTAGTGACTGTCGCCCCGGGAGGGGGGGGGGGACTAGAAGTTAAAAGTGGAGATACAAGATTATAGTAAATGCCAGCAATGTTGTATCTTATTGTAATTTGTAAGGAAAATCGCATAATTCTGGTTACATGGGGCCGATAGACAGTCGAACATTAAACAGATAGGATTAAATAAAGACAAGAAAGAAACAGGATAGGTACGCAAGGAACAAACAGGGAAACAAAAGAAGAATGAAGCGAAGATAATGAAAGAAAAAGACGAATGAATTAAAAAATGAGAGAAATAAAGTAAAGAAGAAAAAATGAAATGAGTGGTGAGTGACGGTAACTAATGAAAAAAGTAACAATGAAAGAAAGAGATAGAGAGTGGAAGAATGAAGGAAAACAAAGAACCTGAAGACAAAAGGAAATATATAACAAAACTTGCGGTACGGGGTAGAGGGATCGTCTGTCCGTGGTTGAGAGTCGCACAACAATCTGCAACTCACGGCAAGAAATTAAGTTTTAATAAAGAAACAACAGTCTGTGAACAGACATTTGTTCTGAATCTGTGCAGTCACGGAATATTTATGTTGTCTGTTTGGTGTATTCGAAACACAACGAATTTAATGAAGGTTAGACTCTGTACCTGGTCCGTTTCACATAGTGTCTAGCATAAACATACAGTGACTTTGTTAATAATTCACTTAAGACTTCTGGAATATAAACTCGAGTTCTCGTTTAGCGATGTTTTAATACTGATATCATTACCTCACACAATAAAAGAAAGTTGTTCTTTATTCCCGGCTATAATCACCAGGATTCTGTCACTCAGGTAGCAAGTCGATGTTTGCTCATATCATCCAGCAAAAATAAGAGTTATGGGTAAAAAAAAGATAAAAAGCATTAAACGCTAACGGTTAGTAGTTTATATTGTTGTGGTCACGAACCTCAACGTCGCGTGGATACACGCCACAGGTTTTAAGCGTTTCGTTTCTCGTAGCACACACTGTTGGAAGCACGTTGTGAAACACCTATGCGGAAACGCTGTGCTTCACTGATTGCTTATTGTGATATTGTTATTATTATCATTATTATTATCATCATCATCACCACCACCACCGTTGATTGTTATGCTAGAATACTGTCTACGAGTTTTGATGTTCTGGTGACAATATTTCGGAGGGACGTATTTGGTTTTTCTTCAGGGCCAAGCGGTCTTCCGCTGCACCTTGAAAATAGAAGCACTGTGTTCCTTCGAAGTGTTGGAAACTGTTTACCAGTCGAGATAGCGTACATCTCTGAAGACTTGAATCTTGAACATTTTTCTCTGTACCTTATCAATAAAGATCCTGGTTCCCTCCAAACTTCCTATAGGCCTACGACAATGCCAGAAGGCGTTGAATAATATCTCTACCCGGCACACTGCGGGGCTCTGTTGGGTTCCTGGGTAAGCCGGAGTGCGAGGAAATGAAATCGCCGACAAGCTCGCAAGGGACGGTTCTGATACCTGAGCCTTTCTTGGGGGTCTCTAGGCAGAATATAAGAAGGAAGATAAAAGGCTGGTTGGAAAACTAGCATTTCGTATTGTGGCATGGTCCTAATAGTACACAGAGGCTCGAGAATTGATTTCTGGCCCTTACCTGGCTACAAGGGCCCGATTATTGTCCTTTAGTAGGACACAATGCAGGGTTGTTTTTCGCCTCCTTACTGGACATAACACCTTGCGAAGACATTTATGTATAATGGGGCTGAGTAATAACCCCACTTGTAGGAAATGTGGTACTGAGGAGGAAACCTCAGTCTACATTTTGTGTGAGTGTGTGGCATTGGATTCACCCAGACATGCATATGCTGGTTCCTTCTTTTTGGACCCTGAGGATGTCAGGAAAATAAGTATAGGGGCCATTTGGAACTTTGCTAAAGGAACAGAGCTCCTCTAATTTAGTACAGAACATGGGGCACAAAGGGTCTGTCCTAAGGCCTAGGTGCATCGGGCCCGGAAGGTCTCAAACCCAAATACATTTCAATTCAGTTCAATTCGGAATAAGTCTACGATGTGAATCGAAAACAGTTTTAAGGAGTCACTGTGAAGAAGGCCCAGTATCCTCTTGGTGTGCGTGATTTCAGGCCACTACCGCGGTGTGAATTAGATCTTCGCTGTTCCGTGATTTTACGCCACGGAGATTGGTAGCTTGTTACAGACGTTTCAGGACGACCTTTCGGTCCCATCTTCAAGGGTCAAGCAGTCCAAAAAGATTTCTTGTTGGACTGCTTTACCTTTACTCTTTACTGTAAGATAGGAACTGAGTTCTTAATGTTCAGTTGTACAGTAATCCGTGTTTATTTTGAGTATCATAAGGACATGTAAGTTGAATATGCGGCAAAATGCAGACTTTTTTAACTTTCCACTAAGCGGTACGTATAGTTACCACTGGGTTTAAACGCTTGAAGGAAAGTAGAATATCATAACTTGACGAATATTAGTTTTTGCTTTATTGTGTAGATTCGCATGAAATCCGATATTAAATGAGTAAATTAAAGAGGCTCGTGTTTATGCTGAGTCTGTGAAGAAGAGATGAGCAGAGCAAGGCGAGCCTTGTCTAAGGTATTTGTACTTTTCTTTAGCTCTTAGCAGTTGACCAATTTAATGCACAAATTCTTGTTTTTTAAGTAAGTTTATTATATTCCTCTACATGTTTCGAGCACTGTCGTGCTCGAAACATGTAGAGGAATATAATAAACTTACTTAAAAAACAAGAATGTGTGCATTAAGTTGTTCAATTGCTAAGATTATACCGAGATGCCCGGTCAGCAAAACATCAAAATTTTCTTTAGCTCTTACGGATTAAACCTATGGCCTAAACCCACTATAATATTTAACTTCTGGAACTATGGATTCTACACTTTGGAATTTTAGTATGACTCCTTGGGCGAGCGATCAGCACATAGCCAGGCTTGCACCTCAGCAGTACAGCACATACCGAAAAGCGCGGGTGTGGACTTTATCCATGCGTCGAATGGATTTTGAACCTACATTGCCAATGCTCGAGCGACCCCAAACCTTAAGATTATTTTTAGGCGCGTTCGCGAATTTGTGAAAAGCGATTATTAGCTCCGTCATATCTGTCCGTCCGCGTGGAACAACACGGTTCCAATGGACGGATTTTCATGAAATTTGCTACTTGAGTATATTTTGAAAATCTGTTGAGAAAATTTAAGTTTCATTAAAATCTGAGAAGAATGACTGGTACTTTACGTAAAGACCAATGTACATTTATGATATGTCGCTCAGTTATTATTTGAATGAGAAACGTGTTAGACAAACATAGAGAAAATCAAAACACACATTTAATGTTCAAAAATTTTTTTCCCAAAGTCTTATCTTATATGAGATAATATGGGGAAAAAAATGGTAGAGTCGGACAGGCCACAGATGACAATAAGGCGCATGCGCATTGTATGCTGGATGCCTACGGCTACACACACACACACATACACACAATATGTAACACTTACTGCTTTTCCACCGCAACAATAGTTGCGCGAACGCGCCTCAGTTTTGCTGGCTGTTTGTTTGTTTTGACTCCACAGTCGGTCCTATACAGTATTAATCTGAATGTAAAGTGTCTTCATAACCCTTGCAGAAAGCGAGCAGACCATAACTCCGCAGTACCAATAAGCTTTCTAAAAACGACCTGCTCGGTTGCCATAACTTTCTCCAATCGATTTTTGTGCTATTAACTTAGGTTGTTGCCCGCGAATTACTTCTTCCATAACTCTATTTTCTCAGGTTTACTTGAATTATACTTGCATATCTACAAAAACGAAAGTTATTTCTCTAGAAAAATCACGCATGTGAGTGTCAATTGTGTTAAAATGCTGATCTTTGCAATTTTAGGGGCGAACCCTGTAAATACTTGGGGTGTAGTACGAATTAAAATTCTTCGAAAACCAAGAATTGTTTTTGAAGTTATTCGAGTGTAATGCGGGTTTTTTAATTTGACAATCAGAGGACCGTGCATCGTGATATTTTCTTGTAATAAAAGCCAAGGAGATGCACTGTTTGTCACCTTTATTTTGGTAAAGAACTCTACATGTTTCGGAAAGATTTACTGTCCATCATCAGGAGTCTTAATACTGAATTCACAGCAAATGGTGTTTGTCATACTAGTTATGTTGACTGTCCGTTAGCGAGGTCAGTTCCATCATGACCTCACTAACAGACAGTCAACATAACTAGTATGACAAATACCATTTGCTGTGAATACAGTATCAAGACTCCTGATGATGGACAGTAAATCTGTCCGAAACATGTAGAATTCTTTACTAAAATACAGTTGAGAAACAGTGCGTCTCGTTGGCTTTTATTACAAGAAGTAATGCAGGTTGTAGTAATTGTATCTATGTAATTATATGGACGGAATTTTAAGCTCTTAACGAAACTAAATTTGGATAGGGCAGGTCAACAATGAAATAGCCCAATGGATATCCTGTGGACTACATCGGGCTATGAGTAATCAGGTAAAACTTTAATGATATTTGCACCCGAAGTAGACTGTTTCAGCCTTGAATTTAGAAAGAATGGGAGGAAATACATTTTATAATGGATCTGATCAGTGTTAATAAAAATCCAACCAGATGCAACAGTATGCAGATACTTATTTACTGCAATGGTCACTCTACATGTTTCGGGTGTCACAGCACCCATCATCAGGAGTACTGCAGTCCCGATCAGGCTACGTTGGAGGGAAGTAGCTGTACCAGTATTATGACCTGTACCGGAGGTTGCGGTTACAGTTTTTAGTACTCCTGATGATGGGTGCTGTGACACCCGAAACATATAGAGTGACCATTGCAGTAAATAAATATCTGCATACTATTGCATCTGGTTGGATTTTTATTAACATTGAATTACGATGCACGGATCCATGAGCTTAAAAAAAGACCTGATCAGTATTAGTCCCACCAGTACGCAGACGAGGAAAAGGAATACCGTATAAAGAATGGGGAAGGTATAGTGGCACGAAATGAATATCGGTGTAATTTCGTGCAGGGGTTCCGCCACTCCTTCAGCTTCAGGCTTGTTTGATATGAAAATCAAGGTTTCAACCCCTCCCCCTCCCCCTCCTCCTCCACCAACGTGTAAGGTCACTGCTAATTTTTTTTACGAGTTGAAAAGGATATTTACTAAATGAACCTTACTGAAGTCCATCGAGTGCTTTTCTATTAGATTGCACTTAATGTGGAATTCGATAGTTAAAATTTATTGACAATGTTTGTTATGAGTCCATTTTTCAGCGATCTTCGGAAAGTGTTTTAAAGCCGCCAGGGGACTGGAGGCTCGCATTTTGTGAAACGGTTGTGTAATAACATTGGTTATACTTATGATGATCATAATAGTTATCGTCTTTACATTAAATTGCGTATTTAGCTAACGTCATCCCGTTGTGCTAGTTAATACTGATTTATTATTATTATTATTATTATTATTGTCTTCGGATATTAAATCGATGTTGATTAAATTGTGTATTCCTCCCACCCATAGAACTATTATTAAACGCGGGATAAATTGGAACGTCGCTTCCTGAATCGACTCTTCTTGAAAAACAATTTTCATCGTGTTATTGCAGCCGAATTGTCTTGCATGCTTATAATGAAGTATTTCCGTCAATTACCAATTTCTAAAACTCCCAACATAGGCAACTGCATACATTTAGGTATCGCATAGCTTATCCATACGTACGTACGTACGTATATACTCAAAAGTACAAACACCTTGCGGTGAACGTGTGCGAGTCATCTTAATTAATAGATCTTGCGAAACCTAATAGGTAACTAATTTGATTGTGATAATGAAAGCTACTTGTCTTCTTCTAGGTTTTTATTAACTTTTTGGCGCCGGAATTGTTTATTTAATTTTAGCACACTCTGTATATAAAATGTGAATAATACAGTAACCAAATACGTTAGAATTATGAAACAAACTGCATTTTGAAGAGAAGAAAACGGAGAGTATATACCATGTTTAAAATATTCAGTACCTGTATTTTTTTAATAAATATATAAAATGCAACTTTAGAGGTTAGCGGTGCGGTACGACCACTATAGTTGACATTAGGCGTCAAAAGGTTAAACTACTTTCTCATGACTGGTTTATTTGGCAGAAACTGACCCTCGCAAAAACAAGTTTCTACTTAATAAGTAAACAATTGGTGATGTGTTTAACCCTTACCCTGCTAAGGTGGAGAATAGGGTGAGCTCCTAATAATGGAAGCAGCTGGCAGATGGGATTTAACTCGGCGTTTAAAGGGTTACCTTGTGCACATTTACCGACAGTCGGTGGAAAATGGACAAGTGGCCAATATTTGTACACGATCAATGTTCCCACGACTTGGCAAATATCCACAACTGACAAATGTTTCTCGGCTATGCCTGGCATGGGAACGTGACTTCTAAAATAAATTACACTGAATTTATTAAATTGTTTTTTCCCTCTATAGCACCGATGACCAGAATATTTACCGGTCGTTCCATGTTTTCTATGTTCTTTCTAATGAAATGTCCTGATATAATGAAATCGTACATTCATTACAAAAATCGTATGAATATTTATTGGCGTTACCCACTATTACTTTCTGTGCTGTTGTGGTGCTGCGTGCTGATGGCTTTAATTCATCGAACGAATGTCAAGCAACCAAATGGAGGTTAACGTAATTTGCTTATGAATATTTATTAAGAAATCCCCAATTAACGGCACGGTGGTGTAAATAGGACTGTTTTGCACTACGCAGTTCTGTTATGATCACCTGTCAACTAGGTTAGACATTGAGTAACCGAGAAAACTGAATGAGAGTGTATAGATAGTGAATGTTCCAAAAATAGAGAGAATGTATATTTATTAGGAGGGTATTAGATGAAAACCAAACATGTGGGAATGTATCCAGACACGTTAAGTTTTGTCTGATGAGTTAAGAGATACAATTCGATGTTACTTCCAGTTGTAACACGACAAATATGGCGCATATAACCAGTTCTTTTACAGGTGCGACGTAGCGAGTCTGGCGTGACTTGTGCAACAACAACTCTCAAGTTGAAGAATAAAAGACCAACTTGATGTCACTTGCTATTTTATTTTACTTCTTATGTACTCAACATGTTTCGGAGATTAATATATCCATCATCAGAAGCTTGCGACTGTGCTGTTGAATTACCGCATCGGTCGTTTTGTTCTCGGTTCGTTGTGTGTTGGAGATTTGGTGCGGCTTCAACCTGCAATACGGACACTACTCAAACCCAGCCGCACCAAATCTCCAACACACAACGAACCGAGAACAAAAGACCAATGTGGTAATTCAACAGCACAGTCGCAACCTCCTGATGATGGATATATTAATATCCGAAACATGTTGAGTACATAAGAAGTGAAATAAAATAGCAAGTGACATCAAGTTGGTCTTTTATTCTTCAAATATTACAATGATGCACGGTACAATAAACGTAAGAACAACTCTCAAATTTGTAACGGTACTTTTGAAACATCCTGTAAATTTGCGTAAACAAGTAGATGCGAATTGAAGTTCGAAATTACTTGACGTTATTTGAATGGTTTTTCGAAAATATTTTTGCTTATTGTGGGCGAAATTGTCTGGAATCACTGGCTTCACCACTCTAAAGAAAATTGCTCGAACCATTTTTGTTGTCCTTACAGCTACAGCCTCCGATCCTTAGACCAATATAATAGCTGATTTTTAATTCTTGGAGGTAATGCAAAACTGCAAAATCAAGGTAGACTGTACCGCGGCATTTATGACAAATCTTTCAAATCCCTGTCCTATGGTAGATATAGTTATCCCGTATCTAATTGCTGTTTCTTATAATCTCTGTAAGGGGCTCATAATGACTTTGACAACAGAGTACGTGAGAGTGCAGCCTAGTAGCTGATTAAAGTTTTAGAACCGTGTTATATGTTACGGTAAATGGCTCTCTCATGCACGTAAGTCAGTTTGCAAAGTTCTTTCAGCACTGGTGAGTGGCGAGGAAAATGTGTTTTGGCTTATAACTGAGGCGTAGTATAGATACTTTTAACGAAGCGTTGACTTAGGTTTGGTAGTAAAGCCTGGTGCTGTATTTTATGTGTAACTCTTCTTTTGTGATATAGTCCGTCATACCCTGAAGCCGTTTCAAATTTTCAGGGTAGCTACGTTACACTCGTTCGGAAGCTTCATTCAACGTATGGATTGGCTAAACGCGAAAGCCAGCGTTACGCGTTAGATATATTGAGCGCATGTAGGTTGCTAAAATGTATGGTAAAGTTAGAGCAGTCCCGTTACAAGCCTGGAGTGGCCCAAAGGGTTCTAGGAAGTTAAGATTCCCAGATTTCGTGACAACGGCACAGGATGGTGGTAGGTTCTCAGCCTTACGCACCAGCCGCCTTTACCCCCAGGAAATGCTCCTGGTACTCATTTCTGTTAGAGGCTGAGTCGACCCTAGGGCCATAGTCCAATCGGAAGAAATTTATTCCAATGACACCAGCTGGGATCGAACCAGCGATCTTCCGATTTGTAGCACAGCACCTTAACCACTGTGCCACCGCGGTTCCCTAAAATGTATGGGCAAGAACATTATGCATTTTAAGATTACGTTTCGATGGTTAGGACATAGTGTCCTTCGGTAGATAGGTAGCAACGTTTCGGAGAAACCTGCCAGGTCCATCTTCAGTTGCTACCAAAGAAAGCGAAGCCAGGTCACAGAAAACCGTTCTTTCAATTTATCTGAAAAATTGTTCCTACAATATGCCCTATATAATGGATTTTAAAAAAGTTCTTGTAAATTGAACTTTTAAAATCATTATATAGTGCATATTGTTGGAACTATTTTTTGGTAAATAACTTGATAAAGATGCTTGGAGTAAACAACAACGTGAAATCGTACTTTTGGTACTCACTGTCATGAAAACTCGAAATCTCATGTAATGTAATGTAGTCACATGCTACCAACGAGATTACTGAAAGGAACATTTCTTGATTAAGCAAGGTTTTAACTAACCAGTTTGTATATTGTGATATAAAAAGATTTGTCCAGAAGTATCCAGAAAAATCTGTCGAGAATATTAAAGTTTCATTAAAAATTTACAATAATAACGGGTACTTTACGTGAAGACCTATGTACATTTCTGATATTATCTCGCTCATTTCTTCTTAGAATGAGAACTGTTTCTGCCACAAGATGTAGAGATTCAAAATACACATTTCATGTTCAATAAAATTTCCCTCCTCCTCCCCCCCGAAAATCGTGCCATTTATGAGATAATGTGGGAAAATAGACTCGAACAGGCCACATGTGACAATATAATACAGCTTATGCTCTGTGCATGCTGGATACGTGAGACCGGAACGGGCCAACAAGTGGCCCAACTCCATGAAAGATATATGATGATGATGATGATGATAAAAGATTTGTCAGAAGATTAGAACAGACGCCGATATGAATTTCCTGGTTTAATTTTTTTCAAGTGAGTCAGTTTATCAGAGAGTTCTTGGCTTCTCGTAACTACAGAAACCGTAACTTAATTTAATGGATCTAACAGTTCTTATAATTTCGGAGGACGGTGCTAAGATCTTGAAACTGTGCGTGATAACATCGTTTCGGAAAATTTACGACCTATTTTTATTGTAATTTTCCCCTATAATGCAAGTCAACAATATGGTGTTCATGCGAACTGAATATTAGGCACGTTCGGAAAATTTGCGAGAAGCGTCTATTAGCTGCGTCATGTCTGTCTGTCTCTCTGTCCGTCCGTCCTTCCGCATAGAGCATCTTAGCCACCATTGTACGGGTTTTCATGAAAATTTGATACTTGAGAATGTTTCGAAAATCTGTCGAGAATATTCAAGTTTCATTGAAGGTTTACAAGAATAACGGGTACATTACGTGAAGACCTATATACATTTATGATATTATCTCGCTCATTTCTTCTTAGAATGAAAACTGTGTCCGCCACAAGATGTAGAGAAACTCAAAACACACATTTTATGTTCAATAAACTCCTCCCCCGAAAATCGTGTTGTTTATGAGATGTGGGAAAATAGACTCGAACAGGCCACGTATGATAATATAATACTGCTCATGCTCTGTGCATGCTGGATAATTAAGGCTACAAACACGCACCCAGAATATGTAATACTTACTGATCTTCCACTGCAACAATGGTTGCACGAACGCGCCTCAGTGTTACATTGTACTACATTGCCTGTCTTGTATTGTTTTCAACTTGATATCAGCAAGTATAAGACTATTCTATCTAGGCACTTGGCATTCTAGAGATAGTTCGTAGCATATTTTGTATGAAACATTTCTATAACTTGTGTTAAAATTTCCAAGTATTCCGACGCAGTGCAATGCCTGGAGGGAGGCTAACATTTAAGAAATTTAATATCCACGACTATCTGTTCTGTATGAAGGGGAAAGTTATGAAGCTCTAACCTGTTATGATGTTAAGCGAAGCAAATTGCATGGAATTTTCTTCGAAGCATCCAGTGGGATGTTCATACGTTCCTGTGTTTTTTCTTACAAACAGCGTTTTTTACGTATCTGTAGAAGACTGTAATTTTTTTTCTGAAAGACAGCTTCTGTGTTAATTCATTACTACTCCCTTTTGAGTTTTAACACAATTCCAATAACCTTCTTACTTTCACAGAATAAATTGCATTACATGGTCTAAGGGTGCGATTTTCTAGCTCAGTTTTTCAGGGCGTAAGTTGTCAGGCGTTTTGGTTGGTGAGTTCTCAGATTATGAACTTCTGGGTTGTGACACCTTGCAGTCTTAGGCGGACACCGATTTTGCGTTGCAACCGTTTCTTAATTTTCAGTGTCGACCCTCAGTATGGAGGCAGCATGTTCTTCTAGTACGCGTTGAATTATGCCAGACTACACGGCGTCACATACCAGAAACAGTAATCGCGAAAGTAGAGGAACACTTAGAAGTGACACCTAATGTCTGGCTTGTCAGAGATGAAGCCTCTAACTTAAAGACTGAGGAGTGATCACGTGCTGCCTTATCAGGGCTATCGCACGGTGGTATAGGTTTTTTATTTTATTTATTTATTTACTGCATTTGGGTTGTTATCCGGTGGCAGTGGCTATTTAAATGTAAACAAAACATGAAATTGGTTACAAATAAATTTAAGCCGGGAGGGCTACATGAGAAGCATGTAGTGGCATTTTGGAATCTTGGGAACCATCTCAGCATTTGCTTATAGACACAGGGAAACCAAGAAAAACCTGTGTCGAGATGGCCGGTCGCAGGACCTTCCGAGTACTGACTTCTAGCCAGCAGTCTGGCATCTAAAGTACAAAAAAAACAGCAATGCACACTCAGTACAACAGATACACATAAGATGACAACAATACACACAAGACAACTACAACAATACACACGGCCAACCAACAACAATTACACACAAGACAACTTCAAACTGGCAACAATACATGCGAGACAAATTAGAATACAACATGTACAGAAAGTAAAAACACCCAAGTAAGAGAGTACTGTGTTCAGTTTATTGTAATTGTTTTTTTTCCAATCAATTCACTCACGCTTTCAGCCCAGTCCTTCACTTCTCATCACTTACTACTCCTATAAACCTTTTCCATAAACACTCGTCCGTCCCCCCTCCTTTCCTATACTGCGCACTTCGCTTCGCCTCCACTTCGTATATGAGTATGGGACAATGGTTGAATGGCGATTGGCAGGGAAAACTGAAGAAACTTGGAGAAATAACTGCTGCAATGCCACTTTGTCCTCCACGAATATGATTCACCCAGAAGCTCTGCAGAGATACAATATATAATAAAGCTGATAAGGGCAAGACCACAGTAATTATATACACCCAAGACTACAATGACAAAGTCCACACGTTCCTTTCCGACAACAATTTCCACACCGTCCCCAAGGACCCCACCAACCACGACCACAGAACAATTCAGAAAACATTA
>Ga0131853_10013942_pt1 | contig 14723 bp, 3 predicted proteins | sample TergutLab28metaG_FD_92764 | JGI IMG/M metagenome (GOLD analysis project Ga0131853, IMG submission 92764) | Labiotermes labralis P1 segment gut microbial communities from Petit-Saut dam, French Guiana - Lab288 P1 (version 2) (version 2) | ecosystem: Host-associated > Arthropoda: Insects >... | reverse complement strand
GACAGACAGACAGATATAGACGGACAGACAGATATAGACGGACGGGTAGACGGACGGACGGAGAGACAGACAGACAGACGGGCAGGCGGACGGACAGAAGGACGGACGGACGGACGGGCAGGCGGTCGGGGGGCAGGGGGCGGGGGGCGGGTGGACGGACGGACAGACGGACAGACAGACGGACAGACAGATATACAATAGATAGATAGATAGATAGATAGATAGATAGATAGATAGATAGATAGATAGATGGATGGATAGATATATAGATGATAGGTGATAGATGATTCGACTGATGGATGAATCGATGGATAGTTATATAAATAAATAGAGAGAGAGGCAGATGGCACGAATTCAAAATGGTACATGTGATCCCTAAATCATGTCAATCTGCTTCATGCAGATTGCGGGTGCGTAATGTGCATGAAACCCTTTCTGTCACGCTTGCAACCTCCCATTAATAGTATAAGGATAGAACTCGCCCTCTGTAGGGTAGGAAGAGTCACTTAAATGAAGATAGCTGCGACAGAACTGCAGTATCAGCAGATCTCAATGTGGTTTTCGGTTGAGCGCCTAAGAGATGAAAGGGATGTGGAAACAAAGAAAGTAATCCAAACGAATTTTCACATACATCGAGTCACCATTTAGCTTGATGGTGGAGCCGGAATACAATGCCGTAAAAAGATGTGTGTCTCGCGACAGATTTCTGGCTTTGTTTCCAGGCAGGGCACAAAGTTTCCTTTTCTGCAAAGTGTACGGACCGGTACTGGGTCACACAGCGTCTTACAGGTAATTTCTACCAGATTCTTTCTGTCTGCCTAGAAGAGGATCTATAAAGTACTATGGCCAAGGTCGCAGATAAACTGACCAAGATTTGAAACAAATAGAATCTTAGAAACAAAGCTACATCCTTACCAATTCTCCTACTTTCTCGTCACGTTCATATAAATAAAAAAATTCTCAACTACCAAATGAGGAAAGAGAGAGAGGTGATCTCCAAAGACAGAGAGACTTAATTTCCATGGACAGAAATATGATCTGCGTGGACAATGAGTCTTGATCCCCAGGAGATAAATGCATACCTTAGGCACAAAATCCAACTCCACGGACAACAAATGTGTTGTCCAAAGACGGAGGTACATAATCTTCACAGAGGCACATTGTCCATGGGCAAAGGAACATAATATCCACTGAGAAATGTACAACACTTCAGGGAGAGAGAAGGAGAGAGACATTATCTACACGAACGGAAAAAAAAACATGATATCCAAACAGACATAACCTCCAAAGAAAGGTGTTATCTCCATGGACAGAGAGATTGGATCCCCACGGACAGGTAAACAGTGAGACAATCTCCACATACAGGTGTTATTTCCATGGACAGAGAGATGTGATCTGCACGGACAGATAAACAGAGAGACAATATCTACATACAGGTGTTATCTCCATGGACAGAGAGATGTGATCCCCACGGACAGATATACAGAGAGAGACAGTCTCCACATATAGGTATTATCTCCATGGACAGAGAGATTTGATCCCCACGGACAGATAAACAGAGGGACAATCTCCACATACAGGTGTTATCTCCATGGACATAGAGATGTGATCCCCACGGACAGATATACAGAGAGAGACAGTCTCCACGGACAGGAAAACATAAAAAACACAAGCAAAGAGACGCTTTCTCCATGGCAGCAAATGCATGATCTCAGAGGCAGTGATATGTAATTTACACGGACAGAAACATGGGGTTAAGAACAGGCAGATTATCTCCGCTACAAGCCGTCTTCCTTTACACAACACCCAAAGAACACTGAAGTAAGACGCTTGCCGCTTTATAGCACATGTGGTCAAAGTTAGGGTCAAGATTTCCTACAACAATTTTTAACGTCAATTTTTGTACCTTTTTTCTTTTTTTTTTGACGATTTGCATTAGTTCGCACACTTGCCTCATAACCCAAATTATACATGGGACGTGGATGATACGCGTCATCAGGAAGAGAAAATGAAGTATTGAGAGAACCACGCGGTACAACATACCCTTCGTTGCATCTGATGTTGCAAGCAAGAATCGATTCTGCCCAATATACTAATTATAAAATTCCCAATATTAGTATAGTAGAGGTCTCTTGGAGCGATGCCATATTTCAGATGCCTAGCAACTCAGCCTCTAAAACACAGTAGAGACATCTTACAACATTTACAAGTAGCTTAATAATTATGGCTCTTTTTTTCCCGTGTAGTTTAATTATATCTAAAACTGGAAGATTTAATTATTTTTCTATTTTCAGATAGAGACGCAAGATTACTCCCAATTTTTTGACAATTTTTTTGCCAAACCATATGGAATTGCAAATCAGAAGTTTGCAATAACATGTTCAGGTAATCACATGTAAATAATTCTGTAGTCAGAAATGAAATACGGGGTTAGATAAATAAGTCTTTAGGCTTGCACAGCACGTGTTTACTGAACTAATGGTATTCTGAGTTATTACGCTATATAGAATAAGAGGCAAATTCCAATGTTTCGGAGGTACATACCGCCTCCATTTCCAGGATAATAAATTAAATTCATCTGGATGCTTAAGTGATTGGGATGAGGATATTTGTCGAATTTGCAGGACAGATAAGGGGACTGTTGACACAGTAAGGGAAGACGCGACGTACCTTTCACTGAACCTTAAGTTAACTTGAAGTTTAAAGGCAAATTTCCTTCTACTCTTCTCGTAATTCTTGTGTGAAAGACATACTTCATTCTACCAAATTACGTTAATATTCACCAAACCTAATTTAAACACTTTTAAAATGGAGGCAGCAAGTTTATTCGAAACGTCGAAACAAACAAACCGTCCTGTATGACGTCATAAACCCAGAAGGCTGGCTTTTAGAAACGCAAACAACAGAATAATATTTTATTCCTCAGCCTCTAATCTAGAAAGTTTACATCAGCATTTCGAAAGAAAGAAACGCTTCCTCTTTCAGGGTAGTCTGTTAATTCTGAAGATGGACGCCTGAGGCTCTGAAGAAGGATGTAATATATTTCTCTCAAAAAATGGTAAAGTGTTCCCGTTACAGGCCCGGTGTGGCCCAGAGGGTGGGTTGAGGTATAGCTGTACTCTTCCATGACCGCGGCACTAGAAGAGGGTGAGTGGTCAGCAAAACGCCCCGGCCACACTTTACCCCCGGGAAAGACCCGCAACTCATTTTACAGGAGGCTGGGTGAGCCTCAGGACCGGTCTGGACAGACAGAAAATCTCGTCTCCAACGGGATTCGATCTCGGACCGTCCAGCCCGTAGTCAGTCGCTATACCGACTGAGCTACCCGTCCCACAGTATATTTCTCTTAATCGTTGTTAATTACATGAAAACTTAAGGCATCGACTACAAGATGACATTTAGCCCTAAGATAATCTCTACTTATATACATCTGGAGTCTGTTCTCTCTGTACTACCTTAATATCTGGGGAGCCACAAGCATAGAATTTGTCACAGTGCGTTAAATTCTCGATTCAGCATGACAAATTAACCCTGTTTGGCCGGGTTGTACATTGCACTAACAGTACAGCACATCCTTTTCTAAACGGTTATGGAAATCAGAGAGCCTGTATTGATCCCCCAGGGGATTCCAGGGCTGCAGCAGGCCCGGGCAGCTCTACTTCATGTCGGGACGCGCCGATACTTACGTAAAATAGCTGCTTGTGATGAGCGGAGAACTTAAACAATCACCAATAAATACCTGGTAATTTATGCAGATTCTACCTTCAGGAGCGAGGCTTTGTCTTAATTCTTTCAAATTTTACACAACTTCTTAAATACAGTCAACTTCACAACATTTGCCTTAGTACACTGGAAAACGAATAAATGTGTAAATAAATATTAATTAGAAAACCAGAATATTAGGGACTTATTTAGCAAAAGAAGAGTAACTAAATTGTTAGGTATTAAAGAGAGTAATGAATTAGCTATCTAGTTAACTTGTTAATTACTGAGAAAAGTTCATGCAATAACTAGTAAGAAAGTAATCAAACAAATGTCTGCTTATCTAAGTAATTAACAAAGTTACGGTTGACGTAAATAGACTAATTGGAGACCCAGTAACTAAACATGTACCTAAGTTAATCACCGGATGCTGAAGTAAACAACCAGCTAATTATCTGCCTAACAATTGGGATCATGAGTCAGAAACGTGGTTATATAATTTACCAACAAATTAACTAGCCTCAGACAGTTGAAGAAACTTGCACATAAACATAGATAACGAAACAAAATAGTAAGCGCACAATGGCCCACTGTAGAGATATTTATATAAATGATCAAATTAAGTAATTATAAAAAGAATCCAGTCTCTAAATGCTTTAAATATTAAACTAATTACGAAATAATCAATTAGTAAAGATTTCAAATAACAATAATTAAACGTTTTAACTTATATTTATATCACTATATAATTTAAATAAAATTATAATATTTTTTTTAAAATTATTATAGGGTGACAGCAACAAAACTAACTACGTTTGTTTCTTTTTGTTCTTTGTAATAATAACATCAGCCTGAACATGGCTGCAAAAGCGGCCGAAACATGTTGGTAAGAATTTAGTGAATTAATTACTTTATAAACATTGAAGTGCATTATGTTGGTCATTCATGTTATAGCACTAATTCGTTCTTTATTAATAAATCAAACGCCTAACTCCTCCATCAGTTAATTAAGTACCTAGCGAAATAACCATTAAATCCCTCACATTATGGGCACAGTTAATTAAGGTTAATATTCGCTTAGCTGTTCAGTAAATTCTTCATAATTCATTCAACTAAGAAGTCGTTATATCTCTAAACGGGTCTACGGATTTAACCTATCCTGAATTACGTTAATCCGGCCCGTACTTTCATATGTTGCATTTTTTAGTTATGTTTTAATATTATTTTCAAATGTAACCCAAGGTCTCCCAGACGGTCTCTACATTCAGCCTGCTGGGAAAAGTTTTACATTTCTCTCTTCGCTTTCAGAATCCCTAAGGTTACGGAAAATCCCACTGTCCATTTCATGAACCTTGTAAAATTTGGTAAATCTACGTATAATAAGAGTTGTGCTACAAATCGGAAGGTCTTTGGTTCGATCCCAGCTGGTGTCAGTGGAATTTTCTTTGACATAAAATCCTTCCGATCGCACTATGGCCTGGGGTAGACTCAGCCTCTAACAGAAATGAGTAAAAGGAGTATTTCTTTGGGGTAAAGGCGGCCGGTGCGTAAAGCTGACAACCGTACAACCATCCTGTGCGGTTTTATGAACTCTGGGAACTTTAACTTCGTGGAACCCTCTGTGCTACTCCAGGCCTGTAAAGGGACTGCTTTACCTTTAACGTTTTACATATCACGAGGTTCCCTGCAGTGCGGTTTTCGCACTGTCTTTATCATTTCTTTTCTCATAGAAACAGATTTTAGTTATAAATACATTCTCAGATACCTTTGTTCTGCGATCTCTTTAAAAGGGATAAATTTCTTATTCTTGTGAAACAAAACGCATGGAGTTTTATGTACTTAATTGCAATTATCTCTCATACGAAACATAAAGATAAAATATACACAATGCCAAAGGAGATAAAAGAATGTCTCAACGCAGAGGGAGATAAAAGAATGTCTCAGTGCAGAGGGAGATAAAAGAATGTCTCAGTGCAGAGGGAGATAAAAGAACGTCTCAATGCAGAGGGAGATAAAAGAATGTCTCATTGCAGAGGGAGATAAAAGAATGTCTCATTGCAGAGGGAGATAAAATTCTCAGTGGAGAGGGAGATAAAGAATGTCTCAGTGCAGAGAGAGATAAAATAATGTCTCAGCGCAGAGGGACATAAAAGAATGTCTCAATTTAACGAAACCCTCTCCGTTCTAATATATCATGCTTTTTCCATTCGGTGTCTCGATTCAGACTTTCAGTCTTTTCAGTTGTTCCCTTGCGATGTATCAAGGACAACTGAAAATTCAGATTCATGACAAAATCATGTAAGTAGAAGATGAAGAAGATTGCTCGATTGACCTACTTTAGTATAGCCTGTCCACAACTACTGTGGGGCTCACATCGCCCCATGCCCGCTGAGAAACTTGTCATAATGCTCTGGGTTTTCCCAGAGCAATATGCTTCAAAGGCGACAGAGACTTGGAGCTGACCTCTAACCTTCCTCTGGTGCCGGGCTCAGAATATGTGCAACTGAATAAATTCATTGCCCCATATGACTTCCAGCTGCGGAAAATGTGTTTTAAAGAAGTATATTATTATTATTTGTCCAGTACATGACTGTTATTGCCAGAATCTCAGTACACAATATCACAATTCGAAAAATAAATTACTATAAACAGCCAACTAGATGCAACAATAACAGATTTTATTGATAATTACAATCAACTCAACATGTTTCGGGGGATAATTTCGCCCATCCTCAGGAGCACTAGACTGTGTTTACAGCTTGTGGTATAAAGCACCGACGATGCTGCCTGTTATTGTTGCATCTAGTTGGCTGTTTCTATTATTGTATCAATGATGCACCGTCACACAAACATAAAAAAAATTACTCTTTGACACAAAACTGAAGTATATTAATATGACCGAAAAAATTGGACTTGAAGACTCTAATTTCATCCCAAATCTCTACAGTAACAATGACACATTTTAACTTTAATAACTGTCCAACAAGATGCGAATTATTCAGTTTATTACTTTATGTAGGTGTTGACACCCATCATCAGGAGCTCGTACAGTTGTAATTACACCTTCTGGTATTGATTAACCGAATCTATTACCATCCGGTAATAGATCCGGTTAATCAATGCCAGAAACTGAAATTACAGTTGTACGAGTTCCTGATGATGAGTGTCAACACCCAAAACATGTAGAGCTGCCTACAGAAAAGTAATAAACTAAATAAGTCGCAACTTGTTGGAGAATTATTTAATTCGATTCACGATGCACGGATCCATGTACATAAATTACACATTTTGACGTCTGCTACTACCTTACCTCATGGAAATATAATGGAATAAATGCAAATTTCTCTCTATTACAGCTACTATAGCGAAGATTAAATAGAAAAGAAACATATATTTTTGTGGAAATTATATGTCGATTATTGCTCTTGCACTGCGTCTCCATAACAACGCTGAATTGGTGAATTAGTGTACAGTATGTCAGGACATAGTTACTAATGTGATGGCTAACATGTGTAATGTAGTGTTATAGTGTACAGTAAGTCAGTACACAGTTACTAATGTGATGGCTAACATGTGTAATGTAGTGTTAAAGTGTACAGTAAGTCAGTACACATTTACTAATGTGAAGGCTAACATGTGTAATGTAGTGTTACAGTGTACAGTAAGTCAGTACACAGTTACTAATGTGATGGCTAGCATGTGTAATGTAGTGTTATAGTGTACAGGAAGTCAGTACACAGTTATCAATATGATGGCTAGCATGTGTACCTCTTGATAAAACAGAAATTTTTCTGCATAACATTTACGAAGTTTTTGACTAATTTGTATGGCTATCAGAAGATGCATCTCTTATTTTCTTGTGCGTTCACAACCGGTACAGGCAGAGATTGTTTAATGTGAGATATGAACTAAAATTCTTTAAGCATCATTTGAAGAAAATGTATTCGAAATGTACCCCAAATTCATGTATTAAGTTGATTAAATATTGTAAAGAAATCAACAAACGCATATAAACGACAAAGAGAATATTCTATTACATACAGGAGACATAAAATTCAGGGTTATTCGAAATGATTGTCGGGGTTTTAACAACCTGTCATACACAATACACTTGAGATAGGAGTATATGTGTTTTTTTATTTAATAGAACAACACTCCAAGTTTTTTATACACACCTTAGAGATGCTCTATATATTCCATTAAATAAAAATACGGGGTTACTCAAAATGTTTGTAGGGGTTTTAACAACTGCCACCTTGTTCTCCAGATGCAACCCCATATGATTTCTTTCTATGAGGTTACGTCAAGGATCAGGTTTATGTTCCTCCTCTTCCTGCAAGTATCCCGGAACTGATGGTACGAATCAGAACCGCCATTGAAACCATCACCGCTGACAAGCTACAAACAGTTTGGAACGAACTAGATTATCGTGGTAATGTTTGTAGAATCACAAAGGGTGCACATTTAGAGCACCTGTAAGGTATGTAACAAAAACTTGGAGTGTTGTTCTACTAAATAAAGAAATTCACATCTACTCCTATCTGAAGTGTTTTGTATACGAAAAGCTGTTAAAACCCCGACAATCATTTCGAATAACCCTGTATTTATAATGAATATTATCTTAAAGGTAGATAAGCATTTTACGTTTATTTATCATACCTTATACCAAATCCTTTTTAATACAGTAAATCGTATTTTATATTCATATTTCTGTGTGTACACAGAATAAGCCTAGTCAGAATATACTATAACATTTTTATGCAAGGCTAATCAATTTCGTCATATACGTTTCGAGTCTTTCTTGATGTCATCATTAGTGACATGTGCGGTTCTTGCGCGTGAAGAACAGACAGTAATGGCTGCAGTAACTCATTCAAGTGCCGCTAGGCCCTTGGGGAGCGCTTCCCACACTTGCGAAGAAGTTGAAAACTTATTAACTTTAATGATCAATTTACAGAAGGAGAAGATAAATTATCATCATCATCATCATCACCATTATGATCATAAGATGCAGAATTCTTTTAATATGCCACTTTCTATCTCTTGCCTATAGATGGGTTGTACAGTTTTTCTCATACGCGATGTAAATCATCCTTCTTCATGATAAGTTATGCAAACACCGATTTAAATTACCAGTAATTTAATTGGCGCCATTCTGGTAGACACATTGCAAAAGGAACTTAAACATTCTATGTTCTGTAACAATGTACACAATTTCCGCAGTGGTATACTTTATATTTTTTTTAGTTTGCTGAAAGACAGAAACAAGTAATTAAATTTTCACATACCAATTGTGAACGTCATTTGATAAAGGTTAATGGACTAAAAGGTTATGTCTGTATATTGCCTTAGGTAATCTAGGATTTATCTTGGATAAATGAACTCTACAATAGGCGCCGCCTAACAAAATTTGGTAGTATGTTAGGAGTTTCTAAAATGGACAAAAAATGTAAATGGTTTATGGAATGTATGCAGAAATCCATAGAAAGCTTAATGCGAATTATTTTTTGTTATAAGTTGTTGTACTCAGAGAACGTCATTGTCATACTTCTAGTGATAAATTCTACGTAAAGAATTTAATTTTACAAAAAACGCGTGGAATTTGCACATGTAGAAGTTTGTATATGGTCTTACGTAAAGTTATATTCAATATCAGTAAGTGTGGTGCGAATCGTAAAATATCATTTTAAATGTTTAATTCTTTATAAACTATCTGGGATATCGGGCATGCTTATTAGCACATATTTTCAGAAGACAATATTCCATGATTTGTATGTTTTCCGACAACTATGCAAATCAAACCTGAGTGACATTAATGTAGAAGATTTTCCAAAAATATTATGTTTTTTTAACGACTGTTTAGAAACGTTGACTGACATTTCTAAAGAAAGTGTTCCATAAATAGTATGGCTTCTGACATCTGTGTATAAGAGACTTGACTAATATTTTGGACGCCGTTTCTTATCCTGGACTTTTAAGACCACAATATTTATGGAAATGTTCCTGTCTTCGTCATGTGACATGCTACATTAAGGATGCGTACTGCGTTGGTATGTGCCTGCGACTTTATATTTGTGTCAAAGGACCAAAATGATATAATATATCTTGAACGTATTTTCTCACTTTAAAATAAAAAAAATATTTAGCTAAAGTTTTTGATATAATGACATTGCAGGCATGGAAAACTTCCAAAATATGTGTTTCGAAGATTATGCACAGCATGAAGGCATATCGTGGGAGTGGATGTAAAAGGTACTCGTTTTAGCCACGGCTGTAGATGGAGGCGAGTGGTTAGATTCACGCTGGTTGTTATTTTCATATTGGTAGTTAGATTCATATTGGTGGTTAGATTCATATTGGTGGTTAGATTCACATTGGTGGTTAGACTCATACTGGTGGTTAGATTCATATTGGTGGTTAGATTCACATTGGTGGTTAGATTCACATCGGTGCTTAGATTCACATTGGTGGTTAGATTCATATTAGTGGTTAGATTCACATTCGTGGTTAGATTCATATTGGTGGTTAGATTCATATTGGTGGTTAGATTCACATCGGTGGTTAGATTCACATTGGTGGTTAGATTCATATTGGTGGTTAGATTCACATCGATGCTTAGATTCACATTGGTGGTTAGATTCATATTGGTGGTTAGATTCACATCGGTGCTTAGATTCACATTGGTGGTTAGATTCATATTGGTGGTTAGATTCACATCGGTGCTTAGATTCACATTGGTGGTTAAATTCACATCGGTGCTTAGATTCACATTGGTGGTTAGATTCATACTGGTGGTTAGATTCACATTCGTGGTAAGATTCATATTGGTGGTTAGATTCATATTGGTGGTTGGATTCACATCGGTGCTTAGATTCACATTGGTGGTTACATTCATATTGGTGGTTAGATTCACATCGGTGGTTAAATTCACATTGGTGGTTAGATTCATATTGGTGGTTAGATTCACATCGGTGCTTAGGTTCACATTGGTGGTTAGATTCATATTGGTGGTTAGATTCACATTGGTGGTTAGATTCACATTGGTGGTTAGATTCACATCGGTGCTTAGATTCACATTGGTGGTTAGATTCATATTGGTGGTTAGATTCACATTGGTGGTTAGATTCACATTGGTGGTTAGATTCATATTGGTGGTTAGATTCACATTGGTGGTTAAATTCACATTGGTGGTTAGATTCATATTGGTGGTTAGATTCACATTGGTGGTTAGATTCATATTGGTGGTTAGATTCATATTGGTGGTTAGATTCACAATGGTGGTTGTATTCATATTGGTGGTTGGATTTATATTGGTGGTTAGATTCACATTGGTGGCTAGATTCATATTGGTGGTTGGATTCATATTGGTGGTTAGATTCACATTGGTGGTTAGATACACATTTCGGCAGCCTTAAGCTGCCGGAAAATGGGAGTCGGCACCTCTCCAATAGGGGCTGTCAGGACGATGAAGAAGTCGAATATTATTTTGTGTATATGGTAAATCGAAACAAGAGGCTTCGGCTGTCCAGCAGGTAACCTAGTAACTATATCAACTGAGAAATCCCGAATTTTTGTTTCAGTATAATTATCCAAAATGTAACTACGTGTACTTTAATTTTTCTGCCAAATGTTCTTTACTCCTATTAGACTAATATCATTACTACTACTACTACTACTACTACTACTGCTGCTGCTGCTGCAGCTAGTACTACTATCAACATCACTACTGCCAATATTACTACTACTACTACTACTGCTGTTGCTCCTGTTGCTAGTACTGCTGTCACCATCACTACTACCAATACTACTACTACTACTACTACTACTGCTGCTACTACTAATATTACTACTGCTGTTGCTAATGCTAGTACTACTATCATCATCACTACTAGCAATACCACTACTATTACTACTCTTACTACTACTGCTGCTGCTGCTGCTACTGCTGTTGCTCCTGTTGCTATCACTAATATTACTATCACCACCACTACTACCAATGCTACTACTACTACTACTACTACTACTCCTACTACTACTATTACTTCTATATTACTACCACTGCTGCTGCTGTTATTACTAAAATTACCACCACTATTGCCAATAGCAACACTATTAATATTGTCTCATATACCTTCCCTGTGTCACACCATCTGAAGGTATGGGTCCTATTTGGCAGAAATTTGCTCCGTTCTTCCATACTATAAAGTTGGCCAACACATTTAGAAACTTTCAGCCGTGTAATTCTGTATAACTTACGTCACTTCTACTGGGGCAGCTATATTACCCTCTGTTCGTTACTTTCGGCTCGATTCTGCATGGATCCAGTTGCTAAGCAACTAGAAGCATTCAGCTTTGGAAATTAATTCTGTGCCGGAAACAAGAGACGTCAGAAAGCCAGACAAGTGAAAAGCGAGAACCGAGTTCCATGGAGCTCGCAAGAAGAGGGTGATGGGCCAAAGAGGGGGTAAACAATGTCACAGAAATATAGACTCTCCGATATTGTTTGAGGCTGTGTTCTTTGTATGATCCATAATCCGAGTGTTAATAAATTACATATTGTTGAGACACCCACAGACGCACACTTGTACTTTGAAATTAATTTTTTATTTAAAACGGATACCTCCAACACTTTCGTTTTTTTAAATAGCCATTCTTCGTCAAGAAAGACATATATATAGAAAGATAACTGAATTACAACCCATTAAAATTATACATTTACAGATAGCTGGGCCCTTAAATCTAAATATCTGTAGCTGTATAAGCCGAAACTAGATAGAAGTTGAAAGTCTGTGCTAAAGAATTAGAATACAATAAATGTATATTACACGAAAATATTACAATTTTTGTCCAGTACTTCCTGTATTAAAGGGAATTTATTCAATGTTAAAATAAGCCTCGTGGGATAGAATATATGAAATCGGTGAGACACTGAGAAACGTGTCTTACTTTGCTTTCATTTTTAATCACCCCGGGAAACACATAGAATGTGATATAATTTTTCCCCTTAATTTTTCTTTCTTCGGATATCTTGCAGACAATTATAGGAGCTCAGACTGTAAATAGATATATAATGTGGACATCATTGGTACATTCACGTATAATATAATAATGGTTATTATCATCCGACAGATTTGAGAATAATTTTGTTCTTACGTAATATAGTAGGTCAAATATATCTTCAATGTTGAGCACATAAACCGATTACACATTCCATAGAAAAGGAGACTGCATTCCGTAGTTAACGAGGCTATATTCCGTAGATACGGAGGCTACATTCCATAGATAAGGAGGCTATATTCCGAGATACGGAGGCTACATTCCATAGATAAGGAGACTATATTCCGAGACACGGAGGATAGATTCTGTAGATAAGGGTCTATATTCCGAGATACGGACGAAATATTCCGTAGATACGCAGGATATATTCCGTAGATAAGGAGGCTGTATTCCGTAGATACGGAGGCTACATTCCCTAGATAAGGAGGCTACATTCAGAGATACGGAAGATACATTTCGTAGTTACGGAGGCTGCATTCCCTAGATAGAGAGGCTATATTTCGAGAAACGGAGGATATATTCCGTAGATACTGAGGCTATATTCCACTTCAATGTCAAAGAAATAATGTTGGAATTCCGTATACTTTGTAGTTGTTCAAGGAGTTAGAGGAGATGTAATTTGTAACAAGGTCAGTTTTTACCACAAACTCATAGAGATATTAAATCAATGACTTTAGTATATCAGGAAGGGATTCTCTGTTATTCTGATGTACTTCACTGAGTATTACTTCAGATAAATTTAGCCTGTAATAAACTATTATTATCCCATTTTCTACTGTACCATAAATTCGGGAAAATAAAGTTTTAATAAATTCGTATGCTTCGAGGCCAACAGAAGCTTGATAATTTTACGTGTATGAAAAACACTGGATAAATTTCAAAACGCCTCACTGACATGAGAAAAGATGTAAAACATTTATACTATAAAAACCAACGAAATACAAGTTTCCTAACTTAACATTTTAATTTTAACGCATTCTTAAAATATTAATGTAGAAAATGTGCATTTCATTGGTTTATATTGTATAATTATATAACAATGCGCGGTTCAAAAGTCATACAATATGAAATATTCTACTCATGTAGAAATTGTGCGTATCTTGGATAGTCCTCTTGATACACTTTAATTAAATGTAGTGTAACAAATAACGTAGCGTGCCAAGACACAAATAGCACTTTACAAAATTGCTATTGTGGTGTATTTCAGTGGTCAATGATCTTTAATGGGACAATTTGCATGTACTACAGACAGATACTTCAGTAATAGATTGACTTAATTTTTTATGTATCAAACGATGATTCAGTTGCTATAATAGTCCAAAATTCCTTCCTTGACCTGACTAGCAACACATATACTAACACTTAAAAGTAAAGATATGCCTGCATGTGTCGCCTGCCTTCACATTAAGCGAAGCCAGAATAACTATTCACACTGTACATAAAATATCAGTTAGTACGTCACAGCAAACACATTCCTCCGTTACACACGACAGTCTATTAAAATTTATATGGAACAATTAGGTATTTATTATACGATTTTGTGGGCCCGGTAGCTCAGGCGGTATAGCGACTGGCTACGGGCTCGACGGTCCGGGGATCGAATCCCGGTGGAAGCGACATTTTCCGCACATGTCCAGACCGGCCCTGGGGCCCACCCAGCCTCCTGTACAAGGGGTACAGTGTCTTACCCGGGGGTAAAGAGCGGCCGGGACGTGACGCTGACCCCTCACCCCTTCTAGTGCCGTGGTCAAGAAAGAGTACAGCTATACCTCTACTTCCCCTATGGGCCGTACTGCCTGTACAGAGCCTCAGTGTCTGTACAAGGGTGCACTTTACTTACTTACTTACTTACTTACTCCATGGTGCAGAGTCCTTCTTCAGAAGCTAACTGGTTTGCAGCTAGTCAAGAAATTCCCCGCATTTCACGCAACCCGAAGGTTCATTACCGCACTCACAAGCGTCCG